>Ga0326728_10007784_pt1 | contig 27170 bp, 12 predicted proteins | sample MB3enrmetagenome_FD_207602 | JGI IMG/M metagenome (GOLD analysis project Ga0326728, IMG submission 207602) | Lab enriched peat soil microbial communities from McLean, Ithaca, NY, United States - MB31MN | ecosystem: Environmental > Terrestrial > Soil > Wetlands > Peat | place: USA: New York...
AGAAACTCCGGCTGATGGGCATGACGGGAAAGCACGGCCGCGTAGCCGGCCAGCAGAACCGTAAACAACGTCGCACCCTCAGTGCGGCTCAGGTCCTTCAGCGCCTGCGTCAGATCGTCCGGCAGCAACAGCGTTTCCATTGCGCCGCGGGAAGCCGGACGATTGGATGGCGGACGGTCGGTGGGGAATTCCAAGACCGGCAGCGGGGGAGCAAGTTGTTTGCTCCAGAAAGCGATCTGCTCGGTGGCGGCTTCCGATTGCAGCCACTCTTCCTGCCAATGCGCGAAATCTCCATATTGAACCGGCAGGGGCGAAAGATCGGGCGTCTGTCCCTTGGAAACCGCTTCGTAAGTCTTCCAGAGATCCTGTTGGATGACGTTTTGTGACCAACCGTCGACGACGATGTGGTGCGTGGTGATCTGGAGCACGTGTTCGGCCGGTCCAAGGCGGAACAGGCGGGCGCGCACGATGGGCCCGGTTGCCAGATCGATGGGCGCACTTGCCTCTTCGCGAATCGCCGCCCAGAGCTTGTCGTCACTATTCGAGCCGGAGCGATCTGCTTCGGGGCGATTCGCTTCGGAGACGGAATCGAGCGCGGTCACGGGGAGTTCGATGGCCGCGGTTGGATGGACGATTTGCAGGAGTTCCTCGCCGTCCTTTTCGAAGGTGGTGCGCAAAGTCTCATGGCGTTCGATAAGCAACTGCAGGCTGTGCTCGAGATGAGGAATGCTGAGTTTGCCCGTGAGCCGGACACAGGCGCGCATGTGCAGCGCGGGGTTCCCGGGCAGAATTTCCTCGAGGGTGTGGAAGCGGCGCTGCGCTACGCTTGCCGGCAGCGCGAATGGCTGACGGTCGACCGCCGCTTTCGCAGGTTGCTCACTCGGAGGTTTCCCGCTTGTATCTCCCGCGCCTGCCGTGGCCAGGGCCGGCGCTACGGCTGCCGCCGCTCCCAGCGATCGAGCTTCATGTCGAGCTTCGACGGAGCGGTCGACACCCGACTGGGCCGCAGTGGCTTCCGCGTGCGCCTTCTGACGAGACTGCGAAGCGCCTTCGGAAAGCGGGAATTGGGAAATCGGGCGGTTGGGATTTTGAACGATGTTCTCCATCAGCTGTTTGAAATCGCCGAGGAGGCGCGTGATGGTGGAGGCATCGTAGAGGTCGGTGTTGTACTCACATGCCAGCCGCCAGCCTTCGTTCCGCAGGACGAGGAAAACGTGCAGGTCATAGAGCGCGCCCTGCGATTTCGAGGGAATGACGGTCAGCTTGATGCCGGCAAATTCCTGCGGCTTGACGGGATCGCGCTGGCAGATGAAATTCAGCCGGAACAGCGTGTGGTGGCTGGGATACTGGGCGGGCCGCAGCTCTTTGAGTATCTGCTCGAAACGGACGTTCTGGTTTGCGATGGATTGCAGGCCGACTTCCTGCACGCGGGCGAGGAACTGGGGAAAGGTTGGATCTCCGGAGAGGTCGAGCCGCAGCACTACGGTGTTGATGAACGGGCCGATGACCGGCTCCAGTTCGACGCTGGTGCGCCCGGAGACCTGAGTGGCCGCGCCAAAATCGGTCTGGCCGGTGTATTGGTACATGAGCACGCCGAGCGCGGCGAGCACGGTGTTGAAGAAGGTGGCGCTCTCGCGATTGCCGATCTCGCGAATCGAATCGGTCAGCGTGACCGGCAACAGGATGGAAGTAATTGTGGCTTCGTAGGTGGGCGAGGCCTGCCGCGCGTGATCCGTGGGAACATCGAGCAGGGGGAGATCTTTGAGTTGTTCCTTCCAGTAGGCGAGTTCTTTCTGCACGGCCGGGCTCTCGGCCTGCTCGCGCTGCCAGACCGCGTAATCACCGTATTGAATGCTGAGTTCGGGCAGAACCGGTTCGGCGCCTCGCGTGTAGGCCTCGTAGATCAGCCCCAATTCGTTTGAGAGGAGTCCAATGGAGATGTAATCGATGACCGAGTGATGCGGCGTCACCAGCATCACGTGCTCGCTGTCTTCGGTGCGCAGCAATGTGACGCGGAACAGCGGACCCGCGGCAAGATCGACGCGCCAGCGGGCTTCCTTGAACGACAACTTGTCGACCTCGGCGTCGCGCTCCGGTTTCGGAATCTGGCGGAGATCGATGACCGGGACGTCGATTTCGAGGGTGGGCTTGACGACCTGGGCGGGGTGACCGTCAGCGACAGCGAAGGTGGTGCGCAGGATTTCGTGGCGCTGAATAATGCGATTGAAAGCACGCTGCAACAGTACCGGATCGAGCGGCCCCTGCAAGCGAAACCGCACCGGCACACTCCAGGTGGGGTTGCCGGGATTCAGGCGATCAAGCGCCCAGAATCTCTCCTGACCGATGGAGGTGGGCAGGACGAAGACATCTTCGGATTCGGGCGGCGTTAGTGGTTCTGAGTTTTCCAACACGCTCACTCTGGACTTGCTTATAGGACTTCGCCCCAGCGGCTAGAGCCCCGACAGAGAAGGAAGGCTCATCGCAGCGCTCAAAGCGCTGCGCCACCCAAAGACGGGTTTTTCAAAAGCCGTGCCCTTCTCAAACCTACTCTTGAAACAATCTGCGGTACCAGCGGTTAGTTCACGCTTTCCTTCACTGACGTCACCGCGCTTACTTCACGGGCTCCTTCACGGGCACCTGCAAAACGGTTTTCACGCGATAGCGATCCCTTGAAACCGCTACGATTGCGGGCGCGGCTTTGGCGGGAGCGGCGCTCGAATCGATCTGCGCCAGCACTGCCGCGATGGTGCGGTGCTTCAGCATGAGCGCCGGAGGAATTCGCATTCCCGCCTTTCCCGCGCGCGCCACGATCTGGAAAATGTGCAGCGAGTCGGCTCCGAGCTCGAACAGATTATCCTGGACTCCTACGCGCTCGAGATGCAAGACCTCCGCCCAGATCGTTGCCAAAGTCTTTTCCTGCTCCGTGCGCGGCGCGACATACTCGCGCTGGGGGCCGGTGCGAGCCGTATCCGGCGCGGGCAGGGCTTTGCGGTCGATTTTGCCATTCGGCGTAAGCGGCATCGCGTCCATGCGCACCACGGCCGACGGCAGCATGTAGTTGGGCAGCTTGCCGGTCAGGGCTTCACGCACGGCCGTGATGGTGAGGGCCTGGTGATCGCTGGTCACGTAGGCGACCAGGCGTTTGTCGCCGGGAATGTCTTCGCGGACGATCACGACCGATTCACGCACTCCGGGATAGCGGGAAAGCGCGGTTTCGATTTCTCCGAGTTCAATGCGGAATCCGCGCAGCTTCACCTGATGATCGAGCCGTCCAAGAAATTCAATGGCGCCGTCGGGGCGGTAACGGACGAGATCGCCGGTTTTGTACATGCGCGGGGTCGAGCCATTCTGCGTGGCGGTTGCAAACGGGTGGGCAATGAATTTTTCCGCCGTCAGCTCCGGACGATGGAAATAGCCGCGCGCCAGGCCATCGCCGCCAATGTGGAGTTCACCCGCCACTCCGATTGGGACAGGCTGCAGGTTCGCATCGAGCACATAGAACTGCGTGTTGTCGATGGGTGGACCGATCGGGACTGGGCCGTCACCGGCTTTGACTTCGACTGTGGAAGACCAGATCGTAGTCTCCGTGGGACCGTACATATTCCAAACCGATTGCGCGCGGCGGACCAACTCGTTCGCGAGATCGCGAGGAAACGCCTCGCCTCCGCACAGAACTTTGAGAGCCGGCTTCCCTTCCCAGCCCGCTTCGATCAGCAGCTTCCACGTGACCGGCGTGGCCTGCATGGCGGTCGCGCCGCAACTCGTAAGGCGGCTGAGCAGCATATTTCCATCGGCGGCGGCTTCGCGGCTGGCAATAACGAGCTTCGCGCCCGTGAGCAGCGGTAGGAATAGTTCGAGTCCCGCGATGTCGAAGGAGAGCGTGGTCACCGCGCACAGAGTGTCGTTTGCGCTCAAGCCGGGCTTCTTCGACATCGAGAGAAGCAGGTTGACCACGGCGCGGTGAGGAATTTCAACGCCCTTGGGCTTGCCGGTCGAACCGGAAGTGTAGATGACATAGGCCAGGTCTTCGGACGTGGCCGTGGCTGAGGCGGGCGGGGCTTCGGCGGAGTTCTCGGCGATGCTCGCCCACTCCTTGTCAAGGAACACGTGGTGCGCGCCGGCCAGGTTGACGGTTTTGAAAAGAGCTTCTTGAGTCAGCAGCACCGGCACGCTGGCATCGTGGAGCACGAAGGCGATGCGCTCGGCGGGATAGGTTGGATCCATCGGCACATACGCGCCGCCCGCTTTGAGAACGCCGAGCAGGGCAACAATCATGTCGAGCGAGCGCTCGACAAATACGCCGACCATCACACCCGGGCGCACTCCCTCGGCGCGCAAATAGTTGGCGAGCTGGTTCGCGCGGCGGTCGAGTTCGCGATAGGTGAGCTGGTCGTTGTCGAAGACAGCGGCAATCGCATCCGGCGTTTTGCGCACCTGCGCTTCAAACAGCTGATGCACGCACAGGTCGCGCGGGAAGGCAGCAGTCGTGCGGTTCCAGTCGACGAGCATTTGTTGCCGGTCTTCGGCATTGAGCAAGGGCAGCCGCGACACCGGACGATCCGCGTTCTCCACCATTCCGAGCAACAGGGTTTCGTAGTGGCTGAGCCAGCGCGCGATGGTCGCTTCGTCGAACAAGCCGGTGTTGTAGTCGCAATCGAGCATCAGCCCGTCTTTCGATTCGACCACGTTCAGGAAAATATCGAAGTTGACGAAGCTTTTCGGATTGGGATCGGCTTCGGCTTCGAATCCGTCGAACTTCATGTCGTCGCCGACGCGCTCCAGGTTGAACTGAACTTCGGTGAGCGGCAGGCGGCTGGGGTCGCGAGGAATCTGAAGCTTGCGGACGAGGCGGCCATAGGTGTAGTTCTGGTGCTCGTATCCGGCCAGCATGGTTTGTTTTGTGGCCGTCAGAAACTGCGCTGCCGTGGGATCGCCCTTGAGTTTGCCACGCAGCGGAATGAAATTCACGCAGTGCCCGACCAGAATCGCGTCTTCGAGGAGCGATTGCCCCGCGGTGGGGATTCCGACAACGATGTCGTCCTGGCCGCTGAGCCGGTTGAGCAGAATCTGGAAGCCGGAGAGCAGGGTGACGAAGAGCGTGCACTTCTGCTTCGCTCCCATTTTCTTGAGCGAGTTGTAAGCGTCAGCTCCGATGCGCGTGCGATAGGTCGCTCCCTTGAATTCATGAATCGCGGGACGCGGCCGGTCAATCGGCAGATCGAGCAGCGGCGCGGGCTCGCGGAACTGTTCGAGCCAGTATTTTTCTGTTTTCTCTCCATCCGGCCCCTCGAGGAATTGCCGCTGCGACTGCGCATAGGTGGCAAAGCTCATGGGCGCAGGCAACGACCATGATGTGCCGGCGTTGAGCGCGTTATAAATCCTGGCCAGTTCGTCGAGCAGGACGTTGGTCGACCAGCCGTCGCAGACGATGTGATGCGCGGTGAAGATCAACTGCCAGGAATCCGGCGCGAGTTTCAGCAACTGCGCCCGGACCATCGGACCTTCCGCGAGACGAAACGAAGTGTGGGCGTCGTCGCGGATGGTTTCGGCAACGCGCGCGTCCCGATCGGCTGCGGGCAATGAGGTCAAGTCGACCGTCGGAATGTCGAGGTCGATGTGCGGGGCGAATTTTTGAACTTGTCCTTCGTGCACGAATTTCGCGCGCAGCGCATCGTGACGGTTCACCAGCGAGCGGACGGCGTCTTTCAGAGCCTGTTCATTGACCTTGCCTTTCATGCGCAGGCTGAAGGATTCGTTAAAGCAACAGGAGGCCTCGTCGCTCAACTGGTCGGAGAGCCAAACTTCCAACTGCGGCTCGGTGACGGGAACTTCTTCGGTGACGGGGGCGGCCGGCGCAACCGGCAAAGTTGCAGCGGTATTCGTTGTTCCTGTTTCCGCCGAAGCCGCTATGGATTCGATCACACCGGATTCTGTTACACCCGGCTTGGAGAAGAATCCGGCATTCTGCATGTCGGCGACGCTTTCCTTGAACGCCTCGACGACTCTTTCGAGGTCGGCATCGGTGTGCGCGGTGGAGAGGAAGCACGGGAAACCTTCGAGAATGTGAATGCCCTTGGCCCGCAGGAAGTAATAGAAGAGGCTGGCGAAGCGCTCCTCGGCAGGAAACGCGAAGTAGAAGAAACTGGCAAAGTGCTCGATGCGCGTTGGAACCTGCTCGCGCTCGAACAGCTGGTTGAGCGTGGCGGCCAGCTTGGTGGTGCGCTGGTTCAGGTCTTCCTGCAAACCGGGCCCTTGCTGCTGGAGATGCTGGAGCACGGCCTTCATGGCGGCGAGCGTCAGGGGATGGCGGATGAAGGTTCCGGCGAAGAAAGTGACGCCGACTTCGGGATAGGAATCGTCGCCGAAGCGCCACGTCCCGCCGTCGAGCGAATCCATGAATGCGGCCTTGCCTGCGAGAACGCCGATCGGCATTCCACCGGCGACGACCTTGCCGTAGGTGGCGAGATCGGCGCGGATTCCAAACAAGGCCTGGCAGCCGCCGGGATGGGCGCGGAAGCCGGTTACGACCTCGTCGAAAATCAGGGCCGTTTGCGATTTCTCTGTAATGCGGCGTACTTCTTCGATGAATTCGCGTGGCTGCAAGTGGGGATGGCGGCTCTGCACCGGTTCGACGAGAACGGCGGCAAGACTGTTCGCGTTCTGGCGGATCCATTCGAGCGACTCGGCCGTGCCGTAGTCGAGCACAATCATGTTGGAGAGATTTTCTTTCGGGATTCCGGGTGCCACCGGCGCGGCATGATGCACTCCGCCTTTCCGGACGTCCTTGATCAGCACCTCGTCAAACATGCCGTGGTATGCGCCGGCAAACAATACGACCTTATTGCGGCCCGTGACCGTGCGCGCAACGCGCAAAGCCGCCATCACGGCTTCGGACCCGGTGTTGCAGAAGGTCATGCGTTCGTTGCCCGTCATCGCGCAGAACATTTTCGCAACTTCGCCGGCCAGCGGCGTCTGCGGCCCGATTTCGAATCCCTCATGTAACTGGCGTGCAATCGCCACTTCGACGAAGTCCGGCCGGTGGCCGAGCATGATGGGGCCGAAGCCGTTGAGGATGTCGATGTATTCGTTGCCGTCGAGGTCCCACAGCCGCGCGCCTTTTGATTTCTCGGTGACGATGGGATAGACAATCTCCTTCCACTGCGCCCGGAATCCGGAGACCACGCGAGGATCGGCCAATTCACTGCGATGCTCGGCGGTGAAGCTTTTCGATTTCGCCGTGCGCCGCGTGTAGAGTTCGATCAGCTTCCGCAACCCTTCTTCCTGTTGCGGTGTGACATTGCCCGAGACGCCCTTTTGCGGCGGCTTGTAGGGACCGAATGGCTTGAACTCTTCACGGGCAGGGTCGATGGCTGTCGCCGAAGCGGGAGCGACCCCTAAAAGCGCGCTGTGCGCGACTGGCGGCACAGGTATTGAAGGAGCAGCGGGAACAGCAGGCCCCTGAACCTGCACAGACGCAACGGAAAGTTTAGCGGGCGCGGAAATGGACGCAGCGGCCGGCTGCGCGACGGGTGCTCCGCGCAACGCTTCCAACTGTTTTGCGAATAACTGATTCATAGCATTCAGTTGCTCGCGCATTAAACGTTCCACAGGGGAGTCGGGCATGGCACTATCTCCAATGGGAGTCAGGGGGACTTCGAAGGCACTGCGGGCAAGAACCGGGGGCGCCACTTCAGTACTCCTTGAATCCGGGGTCATAGGCAGACCGTGTACCGGAGCCGCAGGTTCAGCGAGAACTTCGGGTGCGAGCTTGCTGTCGATATATTCTGAGAGCGCTTCAATTGAAGAGAGGTCGCTCAACAGCTGACGGAAAGTGATCTTCAGCTGGAACTTGTCGTGCAGCTCCTGCGTCACCTGGGTCAGGAACAGGGAATCAAAACCCATCTCAAGAAAACTCGTCGATCCGTCCGCATCAGACACGTTCACGCCGGAGAGTTCCTCGAAAACCTGCTGGAGGATTGCGGTGATCTTTGTTCGCCGCGACTGGTTCGCAGCCGAAGCCGCCGATATTTGCACGTTGGAATTCAATTCTGTGTTTCCTTCCAGAGCATGAGTTTCGGGGGGATGATCCGGCGGCGCTTGCGCCGCCACAGCAGAGGCAGTCAGGGTGGAGGATTGCTCGGCTGCCGGAGCGTCAATCCAATAACGCTTGCGTTCGAACGGATAGGTGGGCAGCGAGACCCGCCGCCGCTTTTCCGTCCCGTAGAGATTGCGCCAGTCCGGCTGCGCTCCCGCCATCCATAGTGATCCGAGCGCATTCATGACGCCGACGGAGTCGCCTGCACCGGAGAATCCGTCCGCCAGTGAGCTGACGATGGGCTGCTCCGAGAACGCGGCGGATTGCTGCCGCGCCAGCGTTGCGAGAACGTTCCCGGGGCCGACTTCGAGAAGGATGGTATTCGGCGTCTTGCGCAATTCTGCCAGCGCCGCGGCGAATTGTACGGGCTGGCGGAAGTGGCGCGCCCAGTAAGAAGGATCTGCCGCCTGTTCGTGGGCGATCCAAGTCCCCGTGACTCCGGAGACGTAGGGAATTTGCGGCGCTCCCAGGCCTGCTTCGGAGGCGCGCCGGGTAAAGGGCTCGACAATTGGATCCATCATCGCCGAATGGAAAGCGTGCGATGTGACCAGACGCCGGCAGGCAACGCCATCCTGAGCGAGTGCCTTTTCGAATTCATCGAGGGCGTCGAACGGACCCGCAACCACGCAGAGCGCCGGCGAATTCACGGCCGCGAGCGACAGCATTCCATTGAGGCGGCCTCGGAGTTCCGCTACCGGTAGGCGAACCGACAGCATGCCTCCGCGCGGCAAGTCCTGCATCATCTGCCCGCGGGCGGCAACCAGCAGCAGAGCATCTTCAAGCGACATCACACCGGCCAGGCAGGCCGCCACAAATTCGCCGATACTGTGTCCGAGCATCGTTGCCGGACGAATGCCCCAGCTCATCCAAAGCTGGGCGAGCGCGTACTCCATGGTGAAGATTGCGGGCTGCGCGATGACTGTATCGGTGACCCGCGACTTGGTTTCTTCAGAAACCTCCGCAGGTGGATAGAGCAAGGTGCGAAGGTCGAGACCAAGCGGAGAGCGCAGCACTTCGGCGCAGCGATCGACGGCTTCGCGAAACACGCGCTCGTTGTCATAGAGCTCGCGCCCCATGTTCGGGTATTGCGATCCTTGACCCGGGAACAGGAAGGCGACCTTCGGATTTTCCAGCTGCTTGGTTCGCGCCGGCAGTCGCTTGCCTTGCGGCTGGGAAAGCACCTTCACCGCATCCGCGACAGTGCGCGCCGCGATTGCGCGTCGGGAGGTGAACGGTCGGCGTCCGGTTTGTAAGGTCCAGGCAACGTCGGCGAGATTCGCGTCCGGATGCTCTCCTAGATAGCGGCCGAGATTCGCTGTCGCCTGATCGAGAGCCGCTTCCGATCGAGCGGAGAGCGTGAGCAGATGCGCCTGCCGCGACGATGCCGATTGTTTTTGCTTGGGCGGCTGTTCCAGGATCACGTGCGCGTTCGTGCCGCCAACGCCAAAGGCGCTCACTCCGGCGCGCCGGGGCCCATTCGCCGGCTTCCATTCCTGGCGGCTGGCATTCAGGTAAAACGGGCTGCTGGCGAGATCGAACTTCGGGTTGGGCTTTTCGAAATGCAGCGTAGGCGGAAAGACTCCGTCGCGGATGATGTTGGCGGCGTGGATCAATCCGGTGATTCCGGCCGCTATGTCGAGGTGTCCGACATTGGTTTTTGCGGTGCCCACGGCGCAGAATTGACGAGCCTGCGTGTGCTCGCGAAACGCCTGGGTTAGCGCCGCCAGTTCGATGGGATCTCCGAGCGGCGTTCCCGTTCCGTGGGCCTCGATGTAGCCGATCGATTCCGGCGACACGCCCGCCAGCGCCTGCGCCATGGCAATGACGCGCGCCTGCCCCTCGACACTGGGCGCGGTGTAGGCGACTTTGTCGGAGCCGTCGTTATTGGTGGCAAATCCGCGGATGATGGCGTAGATCGAATCGCCGTCGGCAAGCGCGTCTTCGAGCCTTTTCAACGCCACCACACCGGCGCCGCTGCCAAACACGGTGCCGTTGGCGCTGGCATCGAAGGCACGGCAATGCCCGTCGGGCGAAACCATTCCGCCGTCCTGGTAGCGGTAGCCGCGCTTCTGCGGGAAGGTGATGGAAACGCCGCCAGCCAGCGCCATATCGCATTGGTAGGTCTGCAGCGATTGAGCCGCCTGGCACATCGCGAGCAACGAAGTCGAGCAGCCCGCAACGAGCGTGTAGGCCGGGCCTTTCAGATTGAGCTTGTAGGAAACGCGCGTCGCCAGGAAATCGACGTTGCTGCCGAGCGTTACGGGATAGTTCGCGACCTGGTATCCGCCAGTGTAGTCCTCGACAAAGCGGCGGTCGCGGCAGACATTGCGCAGGAAGTATGTACTCGGGCTGCATCCCGCAAAAACGCCGGTCATCTCCGGGCAATTGGCGGGATCGTATCCGGCATCCTCAATCGCCTCCCACGAGCATTCGAGGAAAATCCGGTGCTGCGGATCCATCAATTCCGCTTCCTTCGGGTACACGCCAAAAAAAGCGGCGTCGAACAGATCGACATCCTTGAGAATTGGCCGGGCGCTCACATACGACGGATCTTTCGCCAGCGCGGCGGCGTTCGGAACCTCAAGCTCTTCGACGGAAAAATGGCTGATCGACTCGACGCCGTTCAACTGATTGCGCCAGAACTCCGCGACCGTCGCGGCACCCGGGAAGCGGCCCGACATGCCGACGATGGCCAAAGCGTTGCTCAGTTCCTGGGTTTCGTGTTCACTCATGTGCAGATCCTGTCGTGTGTTTCCTGGCGAGCGCGGCCCGTTGTTTGCGGACTCTTTCCGCCATGTCGGCAACTCCCGCCGGTTTTCGCTCGCTTCCATCGAGGGCTCGCGAAAGCGCGCGCACGGTGGGAAATTGGAACAAGTCGGTCACCGGGAAGGTGCGTTGCAAAAGCTGCTGCAATTCCCCGTGCGCCTCGACCAGCAAAATCGAGTCGCCACCCAAATCGAAAAAATTGTCGTCCACGCCAATCCGCTCGAGGCCGAGCAGCCTGCGCCACACCGCCGAAACGGTTTCTTCCGTGCCGCATCCGGTCTTAGCATGGTGGGCATGGCCGTTCGTAGGTTCGGCACGGGCAGCTACGGGAGCAGGAAGCAGCGTGCGATCGACCTTGCCGTTCGTGTTCAGAGGAAGTGCGTTCATCATCAGAAATGAGAATGGCACCATGTAGGCCGGCAACGACTTCTCCAGCGCAGTGCGCAGCTTTGCCGCTTCCAGATGCATGCCGGTTTCGGGTACCACGTAGGCCACCAGCTTTTTGTGCCCCTCGATTTCGACGGCATCGACGATAGCCTGCCTGATTCCGGGCTGGCGAATCAACGAAGCTTCGATTTCCCCGAGTTCAATTCTCTGGCCGCTGAGCTTGACCTGCCGGTCAATCCTTCCAAGAAACTCAAGTTCGCCGTCGGCCATGAAGCGGCCGCGGTCGCCGGTGCGGTAAATCGTCTCGCCCGTCCGTGGATGAATCGCCATGCGCGCCTGCGTTTGTTCTTCGTTGCGCCAGTAGCCTTTCAGCAGCCCGACGCCGGCGCAGCACATCTCCCCAGCTGTTCCCGGCGGACAATCCTCCAGGTTCTCGTTGAGCACGTAGTAACTGGTATTCGCGATTGGACGGCCGTATGGAATGCTTGTCCACTCCGGCCTAGCTTCGCCCACCGCGTACCATATGTTCCATACCGTCGTCTCGGTAGGCCCGCCCACGCTCACTACTTGCACGTCGCCAAAATGCCGGCGGATCCGCGCCGGCGCCGTCAGCGGAATCCAATCTCCTCCGAGGAATGCGAGCCGCAAATGTCCGGGCAGACGGATATCTTGCGCCGCCGCGTGCACCAGCAACATTTCCATGAACGCGGGCACCGAGTTCCAGATGGTTACCTGCTCGCGCGCGATCAATTCGACCCAGTGGTCCGGCGAGCGTGTGCCGTCGCGGTCCGGCATGACGATGGCGCCGCCGGCAGCCAAAATACCGAAAATGTCGTAGACCGACATATCGTGGTGCAAGGCGGTGACGGCCAGCACTCGATCGTTCGCAGTGACCTGGAATGTCCGGTTGGTTTCGGCGATGCAATTCACCAGGCCGCGGTGCCCGATCATCACGCCTTTGGGTTTGCCGGTCGAGCCTGAGGTATAGAGAACGTAGGCGATGTCATCCGGAGTTTGAATCCGCGGAGTTTTAACGCGCGGCAAAGCATGCAGGTCAGTCCCGCCTCGCTCCAGTTCATCGACGTTGAGCCGCGTGACTCCGGCAGGCCATTCATATCGCGACTGGACCCAGGATTGCGTGAGAACAATACGGACCTCGCCGTTCTCCAGCAGATACGAAAGCCGTTCCTGCGGACTGGCGGGATCGATCGGCAGGTAGGCAGCTCCGGATTCGAGGACGCCGAGCACTCCCACAATCTGTTCCCACCCTTTGTCCATCACGACGGCGACCAGTGTGTTGGGCCTGGCGCCGAGCGAGACGAGACGGCTGGCGAGGGAACGGGACTCGCGCAGCAACTGGCCATAGGAAAGCGTTCGCCCGCGCGCGATGATCGCCGGACGGTCAGGCGCTTCCACTGCCCTGGCGACGAAGAAGTCCTGCGCCAGGCAGTCTGGTACGTCGGACTGTCGCTCAATTTGTGAGTGCCGGACCAAATCCGAGGGCATGGTTTACCGCGACCTCATGGGTGCTCGAGCTGGGGGATCGCTCGCGGTTCAAAAGTCCGTTAACTGTACAGGTATCAATATCTTACTGGAGCGGCGCGAGATGGTACATGCACCACTGGCCATGCCCAACTGGCGGCGTAACAATCAAAAGCCTCTCTTCACCGCGAGATACGGAACCAGCAACAATTCGACAATCCCCGGCAAAGGATCGGAAACACTGAACACGGCTTCCGTGCGACAGCTCTTGAGCGAGGACAAGTAACCTCCGACGCTGAGACTTCCAGCCAAACCTTCGAGAAACACTGTAGGAATGTCGGTGGTGGTTCGCACCCAGCCGACGCCCGGCCGAGCCTTGGCACGCGTGACCGGCAGCCCCATCTGGTCAGAAAACAGCATGTAGGGGAAATCCACTCCAGCACTCGCGCCCAGCGTATGGTATCCCCATGTGCGCGCATTCACGTCAAGCAGTTTGAACTTCCCATCCCGCGGATCAAGTTTGTATTCCAGTTCGACCAAGCCGTAGTAGTCGATGGCACGCAAAAACCGCTGCGAAACCTCTTCCAGTTCCGGCTGCTCGATGGTCTCGACAAAAGTGCTTGCCCGCCCAAACAGCAGCGGATGCTGCCGTCTCCGCCTCGCTGTCATGCTGCCGACGGCCTCGCCGTCGCGGAAAAAAGCGCAGTAGGAGTACTGCTGGCTGCCTCCGCCCGGAATCACTTCCTGCACCATCACTTCGCCCGGACCCACGAGGTCATACGCTTTCTGAAAAAGAGCGCGCAGTTCATCGCGACTGTTGGCGCACCAGGCCTTCACGCGAGTGGCGTAAATAAAATGCTCCTTGATGGCCGGCTTGATGGCGAACGGCGGCGTCAATCCGTCAAGCTGATCCAAATCAGCGAGGCAGTTGGGATAAAACGTCCCCGGAATCGGGATACCCAACTTCAAAGCCAGTTCGTGCGTGTTCCGTTTGTCCCAGGTCCAGCGTATGCTTTCCCACGCCGCGGTTGGAACTCGGAATACCTGACTTAGCTCTTCCCGCCTCTGTGAAACTGCTGCCACCAGTTCGTCGCGCGTAGGATAGAGCAGCCATCCTTCCAGTCCCAGACGCTTTCCCAGAATCAACAACTGGTCAACTGTGTGCTGCCCGTCCTTGAGGTTGGGAAAATGTACAGCCTGTCCGGCATAGCGCGAGTAGCGAGCGATCGAATGCTCGTCATCCACAATGCAGGTCGGAATGCCTTTGCGACCCAGGCTTCGGACAATGCCCAATCCCTGATAGTCTCCGCCCAGAATGATGGCGCCAGCCGTCTTGTTCTCGAACCTGGCAGTAGCGGCCGGCTCGACGAGAGTGAGTGTGTCAGCCATTGCCGTTCTTCTCCGCAGTACGCAGGAATCGAGCCAGTTCCGTACCCGCGAACTCCGTGCCCGAGACAAAACAGAGCAGCGGCCCAAAGCTCCAGGAAGCCGTCTTCCCAAGGAAATGCAGCCCCGGAACCGAACTCTCAAAACCCCGGGCCAGCACTGGGAATCCGTCCACTGTCCGCACTTGCTGCAAGATTGACGGCGACAGAAAAGCGTATCGGCTGAGATCAACACGGAAGCCGGTGGCAAGCAGGCAATGGTCGACGACCCGTTGTGACCCGTCGCTCAACCCGATCTCAAGACGGCCGCTCTTTTCCGTAGCCGAAACGACTTTACGGTCGAGAGAAATCTTCACGTCTTTCAGGCGGGGCTGAAGCCAGGCCGCACCCGCTGGACGAATCGCGCGATACGCAACCTTGTCCTGAAAATCCCTCGGGAACCGCTTAAACAAGTGAGGCAGCGCCACCAAGCGGCTGATTCCAGCCGGCCCCACATCGCGATTCGAATAGAGAAGCTTGGAAAGCGGTCCCAGACGATGGAGTCGAGCATGCAATCCTACCCAATTCAGCGACGACTCTCGTACCAGCACTTCGGGGTCGGCTCCCGCTTCTTTCAGCAAGGCGGCCGACTCCAAAGCGCTCTGCCCTCCGCCAATAATGGCAACCCTCTTTCCCCTGAAATTACTGAAATCGCAGTGATCCACGGGGTGCGAAGCGAGTTCGCGCGGGACCCCGGAGAATTCCTCGGGCCAGTATGCGAACGAGGCGATGCCCGCAGCGACGATCACCCGGCGCGCCGTCAAGTGCTCGCCGTCGGAGAGCGTGAGGCTGAACCCCCGTCCCGCTCTTTCGACTCGGATCACTTGCCTGCGATCGACGTCGGGAACGGCTTGCTGCTGGTACCACAAGCCATATCGGACGAACCTATCCAGCGGGATCGGCTTGCCAAAGTGGTTGCCGTCAACGGAACGGAAGGCGTCGAGCGTCAACTTCCCGGCCGGGTCGGCGATGTGCGACGCTTCCCAGTTGGAGCGCAAACACATCCCGGCGGGCATCTGCTGCGCCCAGAAGGCCATCGGCTCTCCAAAAGCCCGCGCGTCGACTCCTGCAGATCGCAAATACGCGATTGCCGCCAGCCCATACGGCCCGGCGCCAATAACAGTAATGTTGTTGCTTAGCATGTGATCAGTTGAGCTCGAACTGGGCGATCGCTCGCGGTTCCGCGACTAATGTTTTGGAGGCAAATCTCTCGAGACAATTCTGGGACCTAGCTGGGACAATACGAGGCACTAACCTGGCGCACAACCGGCTGCCGATCAAACTCCAGACGTCCGTCGCACTCGGTGGCGTAGGCAATCTGTGCCCGCTCTTTGCCGGGACCTTCAATTTGCAGTTTCCCGTTCACTTCGACAATTTCCATCTCGGCGCGCTGTCTCCACCAGCGATTCACTTCGCCGGGGGTCGCGATCCAAAGCTGCCGCGAGGCCCGCAGCTGCGTCAGGTGGCCCAGGAGAGCTTCATACAAGCTCTTTTCCCGTTCCCCGGCTAGATAATCCGGGTGAGCGATCACGCTGATCAGGCCGTGTTTTTCCATGATCATCTCGATCTGCCGCTCCCAGAGTTTCGTCGAGTAATCGCCCAAAATGTGGAACACCGAGTAGTCCTGGGTGGTGGTGACGGGGAGTTCGAGGATTTTGCCCACGAAGTACGGCATCACGGTGCAGCATCCGCCGCGCTGGGGATCAAGGTGAGCGACGTTCGGCACCGACATGTCGTACTCGAAGTCCAGCAGGTCAAACCAAGACTGATTGCGATAGAGTATGCCTGCCCGGAAACCGGTTGCGCCAAACTGTTTGCCGTAAGCGTTGATTTTGGAAACCCGCTCGGCAAAATGCCGGCGGCTGCGGAAAAGATAGCCGTCGTGATTCAGGTCGTGGACGACCACTTCGTATCCCCGGCTTCGCAACGAATCCAGAAACGCGGGCTGGACCTGATAGCGTTCCTCGGGAACCACCTGGAATGAAGCCGGTATGCCGAAGGCCTCGTCGATATCCATCAGCTTAGAGCACAACTCCACTCCGGCCTCGGTTTCGACATCGTGCGTCATCAGCGCGCAACTCGGCGCGCCATCGGGCCAAAACCAGATGAACGGAATCTGGCGCACATCCCCTGCCTGCATGAGCAACGCCAGCGCTTTCTCCATCAGATCGTCGACCGTCCGGTCGACGGGCCAATGCGGAAAAGGAATTTCCTCCCACTTCCTCAGACGAAGCCTTTGCAGGTGCTTGCGGACGGCGACGGGAAGCGCGGGACGCAAGAGGTAATAAGCATCCGTGAGTCTGTCTCCCCAGGCATTGTCTCCTACATACAACTCTTGCCGCAGGTTGTCGACCACCTCGTCGAAGTCGAAGGGCAACAGAACCGTTCCCGCTTCGAGGCGCGCACCGTCACGCAGATCCAGAAGCGGTTCGGCCGCCTCCGCCGCGGGTCGAGCCTTGACGCAACGGCCGTAAAGGGTGTCGGGCCCAAACCGGAAATAGCCCTTCTCGCCGCTCAGTTCGCCGGCGAGGGCGATGCGCAGGTAACTTTCCGGGCAGCGCCAATATTGGCTTAAATTTCCTCTCATCCGAATGCGAAGCTCCTCGGTCAGTTGTCCCTTCCCGTGCCATGCAGAAAACCTGGATCAGACGGTCTATGGCTCAAGAGTGTACTCTCGTTCATTGTGCATGGGTGAAAATCTAATTCATGAAAGAACTGCGGCTGGTTTGCGCCGAAAGTGATGTGTGTGTCCTCAGTCTTTACAAGGAAGAGCCGTTTGCAATTTCTCAGTTCACTTCGCCGCCTTCCGGACGATGGCCGAGCATCGTGAGGGCCTTGTCCACGGGCGCAATGAGCGCGCCGGAGGCGACCGCATACCGGACCACGGCTTCAAACTGGCGCGGAGTGCAGCCAAACCGAGTCGGCGTCTCCGAAATATCGTGCGCAGCAAAGATCAACCACCCCCGGCGCCGGCGATTGTCGTCAATGACATCCTGAATGGCTTGCATGTTGTCCCGGCTCTTTTCCAGGAAGAACGCTCGCAAGTGGTTAAGATCGGCGGCGGCGATGTTCGAAACCTGGCCCCCGCCACGACAGGCGAGAAAACGGCGTCCGATCCGGATCTTGGTTCGCGGCCTGGGAGGGCTGATGGGATACGAAAACGTCTTGAATTTCAACCCGGGCATGGCTCGCTTCAGCGCCAGGCGATTCTCTTCTACCGAACGTTCAAAAGCAGCGGTGCCTGTGTCCCACGAGTGCGAGTGCGAAAATGTGTGGCACCCAAGTTCGTGGCCCTGTTCCGTCAGCAGCTTCAGATCATCTTCGACAAAAATCTCCCCCGTAGGAGCCACCTGCCCCATGAGCCCAAAGGACGCATAATACGTACCTGCCAATCCGAAGGAGTTCAGTATTTTGCCTCCCTCGAGAAGAGCCGATCGCGGAAAATCGTCAAACGTGAACGAGATCAGTGGGCGTTCAGGATTTACCTTCACCACTCTTCGAAAGAGCAGCGACGAGGATTTGCGCTGATAAAACCCGTTCAGCCTCGTCCAAAAGCTCGCATCCGACTTTAAGAGCAATTCCTTGTTTCCTTATCTTGCCGGCCCGCGGCGCGATCCGTTATCCCTCGCCCTGGAGGCTGGGCGCAACCATGGGATCGTCTTCAGCCATTTTCGCCGGCGGCGGCGATTTCTTCCACGGAACAACGTCGGCCAGAATTCTAGTGATCTGATGAAGCGGCTCCCATCCCCCGTGCATCGCCACCACCGCCGCCAGGTATAGAACCCCGAACAGACACGAAGCCGTTGCAATTCTCTCCAAAGCGCCGCCCGCTCCCGGTGCGCCGACCAGCGTTGGCACCCGGGCGAGCACAGGCGCGGCCGCAATCCCGGCGATCAACGCGCCTACCGCGTACCTCCAAATGACCGAAATCATGGGCCCGATCCCGAAGCCGACCGGCTTCCCGGCATACCAAAGCGCGGGCAACGTGAGAATCCAGAAAGATGCAGTCCACGCAACTGCGATTCCCACCGGTCCCCAGCGCAGCCCCAGCAAGAAGAGCAGCCCGGTCACCGTGAACTCCACCACCACCCAGCGCAACCAGCGATCCGCCCGTCCGATGGAAAGGTGGATAAACCCCGCCGTGCCGCAAATCAGCATCATGCCAATGCCGGGACCAAAAAACATGAAGATGCGCCCCGCTTCCTCCCATCCCGGCCCGAGTATGAAGCGAATCAGGTCCTTTCCGACCAGGGTCATAATGCCCGATGCCGCCATGCCGGCGAACGCCAGGAGCCCAATTCCATTCAGAAAGTAGCGGCGATATTGCGCGGAATAGCGGTCGAGCCGGCTAAGGGTTGAGAGCGTGACGTCGCTCACCGGGGACAGCAGCTGATTGGCCGGCAGCACAAACAGGTCGTACGCCTTCTTGTAGAAACCGAGGGCAGCGGGACCGAATTGCCAGCCCACAAGGAGGTTGTCCATGTTGCGCGCAAAGTGATTCAGCGTGAAGCGCCCATATACGCTCACGGCAAAACGCACAATTGAGCCGGTTCCCTCGACCCGGCGCGGGGCTGCGGGAGTCCATCGGCAAAGAATCCAGCCGCCCACCGACTGGCTCACGGGCTGGGCGATAGCCATCGCCACCAGCGCCCAATATCCCCAGCCGCTCAGCGCCCCCACAATGCCGACTGCGACCGACACCATGCGGGCGACGATTTCATTCACCGAAACCGCCGTGAAGCACATGGCGCGCTTGAGCAAAGCCAGTGGAACCACGGAAGTGCTGGCCACAAGGATCGTTGCCGACATTCCCACCGAGACGGCAACGATTCGCGCATCGCCATAGAAGCGGGCCAGGAGAGATCCCGACGCCGCGAACACCAGCGTTAGAAAAACTCCTGCCCCGATGTTGATCCAGAACAGATTGCTCGCCAGAAAATGGCTCAGACGGTCGCGCTGCATGATCGCTTCGGAATAGCCGTTGATGCCAAAGCTCACAAACAGCAAGCTGAACGTTGTCACCATGGTGACGAGACCAAAATCGGAGGGCCGGAGCAGTCTTGCCAATACCGCAGTCGAAGCCATCTGCACTCCGAAAGCCAGCGCCTGGAAAGCTACCGTGACGCCCGCGCTGCGGACGGCGAGCCGGCGCAACTGGCCGCCCCGCCCAATGGGCTGAAACTCGCCAGCCGAGTCAAATGGCTGCAAAACAATCTCCTTTGCCGGAAAAACTGATGTCAGAAAAACTGAACTGCGAGAAACGCTCGGGGAAACTTACGCTGGAAGTTCGCTTGGCGCGAACTGGATCAAAGATGAACTGGATGAAGATGAAACTTTTCCGGCGGGCAACCGTGCCCGCCGGAACCAAAGTGCAAAGTGCTGGAGCCTCAGTGAACCGTGACGGTCAATCCTGTAGGTGGTTGTAGGCCTCCGCCGCCATAACAGGTATTCGCATTGAACGTCAGGATGCCGTTCTTATCTGGCGGCAAGGACTTATAGCAAACGGCAGCGGGTATGTCATAGGCATGACCGCCCGGACCCGATCCGCCGCTTACATCCGGGCCAATCGCAGGCCAGGGCGTGCTGCCCCACCAACTCGGCTTCGCCGGCTGATAGAAAGACGTCGGCAGACTCTGGCTGCCCGGCACGGGATTGGAAAACTGGCTAAGGCCAGTGGGCACTTCCGAAGCGACAAACCGGACACTGTTCGTGACCGTGTCATAGTTTCCCCAGCGCATTAGAGTGTTGGGCGTATTGGCATCCGCCACCATGGCGCCGCCGCACCCGTCTTTCCCCGGCGAATTCGTGCCCTCGTTTCCGCACCAGCCGAGCGTATAGATCGATACATCTCCGTTGCCGTCGGGTTTGGAAAGGCAGGGCGACGAACTGCCATAGCAATCCGTGTAATTGGTGTGATAGCCGGGAGTTCCGAGCACATTCCCGATCACATTGAAATACCGGGAATGGGTATACAAATGGACTCCGATGGTTTGCTGCAGGCAAGGCTGACCGGCACAACTTGACTGCCAGCCAGCGAAAGAATTTCGGAACAGCGTATTGAAATTGTGCGTTCCGTGAACGTTGTCGGCAATGTAGCCGGGACCAATGTTGCCCTCGTACAGCAACATTTCATCGCCGATGGCGTGCTCCCAGTGCGCGGGCATCATCCAGCCCGGGGAGATCTTGTAATAATCGTTCACCGTGTAGTTGTAGCCCACCACGTCCCCGCTCGTTGTGCTGTGATTGGTCGCGCTGACAATCATCTGAAAGATATTGTTTTCGATGAGGTTGTCGCCGCCCATGTAGGTTTCGATGCCGTAGCTGTCCTCTGCCGCGTTTTGCGAGCCGTAGAAGTAGCTGTCTCTCACGGTGATGCGGGCGGATTGATAAATTTCGACGTGCGCCCAGTTCGAGTTCAGGCTGCGCACACCCTTGACCCAGCAGTTGTAGGCATTGTCAAAGAAGATGCCATAGTGCCCGTTTGTGGAGGCGCTATGGTCAACTGACAGCGACTCGATGCCAACTCCGCTGACTGGGGCAGTCCCCGCCCACCAGGCTTGCGGATTCTGGCTAGGGCGCCAGTTCGGCATGTAGATGCCGGGAGAGATCGTAACCGTGTTGCCGCTGATCCCGGTCACTTGTACATACTGTTCCTGCCCGCGTCCCGTCCTGCCCGCCCCAGATGGTATGTCGTTGCCGCACACGTTCGTGACCTGACATTCGTAGACGGTGCCGTTATCGCTGGCGTCATCCAATTGGTCGAGCACCAAAAGCGTGCCGACCGCAAGTGCCTTGGTATTGCTGAGCGTGATCTGGGTTGACCCGGCGGAATAATTGGCCGTCCAGTTCGCGATCTGACTGCTGGGTATGCCGGAACCCGGTCCGTTGTTGTTGGAGATCACACAGACATCTCCGCCCAATCCGCCGCAGATGTTATCGCCCTTAAAGACCAGGAAAGTCTGGTCGGCGCCCGCGCCTCGCAACGTCACGTTGCTTTGATTGTTGAAAATAATGCCATTGGACAAGTTGAACGTGCCCGGCCCGAGCAGCACGTACTGATTGGCAGCGCAGGCCGCAATGGCATTGTTGATGGTCGCCGCCGTTCCTGAATAGGGCGCAATCGTTGTGCCGCACTGCGTTGTACGATTGGTGATCGTCGCGCCGGCGCTCGACCAGTTAATTGAGCGACTGGGGGCGAGGATGCCGGACCATGCTTGGCCCTGCGCGTAAATCGCAGAAACCAACAAGAGGGGGAATAACAAGTACTTTGACTTCATCACATCTCCTGGCGCACAAGTTCGGCAAAACTATCCCCGCCTGAACAACTTGCCATGGCTTGGCAGTTCGCAAGACTTTGCGCTCTCCCAGTCATTATGTCCGCCGGACCTTGCACCTCACAAATCTCAGAAGTGCATGCTTCAATATTCATAGGTGCAAGTCTCTTGGTTTCTTACCATTTCCGGAAAAGCCTAGAGATACTCGTTAGGGCAATCGGGTGAAGGTTGAGGGTTTTCAACTACATCCAGCCGCGATTGCCGGCTTGCCCCCAAAAGGAGCCGAATCCGCGCTCACCAAGGCCTGGCTAGTCGAGGAATAGACCAGTTTTCCGGGTTCGGGATGGTCGCTCAAGGTGTGGGCTGCGAGCGCCGGATCCAAGTGCCCTCCGGTTTCCGCTCCTCCGCTTTCCTCCGGCTTCCGTTTCGGTGCGACCGGCACGGCCATGATGGCAAAAAGGTACACGATCCAGACGGGCGTCATTACCTTGAATGCCGCCTCCGTTACGTTGTATACGAGCGCCGTCAGCAGATAGGCCAGCTTCAGGCTTGAAGCCGGAGCTCTCCGCCGAAAACCGGCCGTAACATTCCGGTATCCGGCAACAATTTGCAAGGCCAGCGCTCCCAGCCCCAATATCCCCAGGTTAATGTAGGTCTCAATGTAGCCGTTGTGCGCCTGATTGGGATGGAAGTAATACTTCTCCCACAAGAATTCAATTCTCTTGCCCAGCCAGAAGCTTTCAAACCCTGTCCCCAACCAGGGGTCGAGGTGCATGTGAAAGATGTCGTTCCATATATCCACTCTTCCGGTGAGATCGGTTCCCCTCCCAAGGCTGTGCGTCAGCATGGCAAAGACGTCGGGAAACATATAGACAAGCGCGGCGCCGAAACCCATCACACCGGTGAGGACATAAACTCTTGTCGGTCGCCTTCCTACATTTCCTTGCGTAGCCACAATCAAGAAGCTGCCAAGAATCAGACACGCCAGCGATGTGGACGAGTCGGTGATGAGGAGAAGAAAAACTGCGAGCCCCAGGAGCACCGCGTGAGCGATCAGTGATTTCTGAATTCTCAGGGTGCGCAGGAGCCAGATTCCCAGAGCCCCAAGTACCCCATGGGCCCGCGATTTCCCCGCCTTCGGCTGCGGCTTCTCCCACAGTGCCTCGGTTACGCGCCAAACGGCCGCAAGTCCGAATACAAAACAGATCGCTCCCAGACTGTTCTTATCGGTAGTTACGCCGGTATAGAACGGCGTCCATGACCAGCGATAATATCCGCGTCCTAAGTCCGGATAGTACTTGATCAGCAGGATCGAGACCGGAATCAGCACAAACGCCATTCGCGAAAAGAAGCGTTTGACGGCTGCCGAAGGGTTGGCATCCGTCAAGACGATGAGGACCATCAGCACGTTCCCGAGAGCTTTGGTCCACCTCTTAAACGCGACAAACGGAAAATCCGACCAGAACGTACTCGCCAGGCAGTAAAGGAAGTAAAACAGAATCGCCCAGTTCTGTTTCACCACCGTCCAGAGTTGCTGCCGGCGCACAAACAGCACCGCCATCGCAAACGCAATCAGGCCGAGAAGCAGGTTGCTGTCCACCGCGTTGCCGTCCAGGTACTGGTCCGGAGAATCCAGTCCTTTGCTTGCGGCCAACCACTCCGTCGGCATTCGCGACGCGCCAATCCCCGCCCACGCCACCGCCAGCCAGAGCGCAGGCGAGGTTCGAGCCTTACGGTCGCGGTCGAGCCAGAAAAGACCAGCAATACCGGCAACGTAGACCGCAGTAGCTACCTGGCGGGTGATACATCACCCCCGCGCGCGACTTCTGTGCCCAGCGAATGTTTCATTGGCGGTCCACAAACAAGCGGTGCATCAATTCCAACGTCAAGAGTTCATGAATCGCGGAAGTATAGTTGCCCTCGCCCTTCACGTGCCGCGTCACCAGGTTCTCGACCACGCCTTTGTTGAGATACGGCCGCGACAAGGATCGAGCGTCCAGCAACATTTCCTGCACATACCGTCCCAGTTCGTCCCGATACCACACGCGATAGTGAGCAAATTTGTGCCGGCCCAGAAACAGCTTCTCCAGGTGCAGCGGCGACAAAAAATGATCCGCCTTGGCCAGCCATTGCGGCATGCCATAGTCGTAGGCATATTCCGCCTTGAAGGTAAACTCAAGCACCTGGTGCGAGGCATTGGCGAGCAGACGGTTGCCGTTGCCTCCCAGGCCGCGGTCGGTGGGAATCCGGCCGAGCGCCGGGTCGCCCTCCCTGATCAGCCGAAGACTGAAGTCGCTGTTCGTGTTTCCCGGCCGGGCGAAGGATGGATCGGGCGCGCGAAAGGCGGTGCGCACAAAATCATTGTCCAGATACGGAGTGCGCAGCGAGAGTTGCGTCTGCTCCAATGCCAGCAAAGAGTAGTGATGCCAGGGCGCCTGCCGGAACACCGCAAAGGACACGGGATGACCCTGCAAGATCTTCGCATATGTGTCGCGAGTCGCGGCAATATGAGGTTCGAAATCCCGGCTAAACAAGCCGGCCATCGGTACGCCGGGCTTGAATGCCGGCGCCCAACGCAGCACTTCGCTGCCGTAGTTGCCGGTCATTCTCACCGGGGCGATCTCGCGGGCACGCTCGTTCGCATATAAATCGGACGAGCGATTGACCAGCGCGCAGCCGTCAGTCAGGTAAATGGTTCGCTCGGCGTACTCCGCGAACTTGGCCAAAAACTCGCTTCCAATCGGAATGACTTGGTGCGGCTGGCCGCAGGCGGCGGCGACCTTGCGGGAAAGGATCAGATCCTCGCTGTCCCGGACCGGCCCGCGAAACGTGTAGCACGGAAGCGAGCCCGGCGCTTGCTTATGCCAGGCCATGATCATGCGCGTGTCCAGGCCGCCCGTCAGCGACACTCCGACGCGCTCGCGGCCCTCGAAATACCGCGGCAGAACCCGAGTGAAGGAGGCTCGCAGCTCCTGGTAAAAGGCCTCCGGCTCCAGTCTTTCCTGGTTTTCCCATTCCTCCGGCTTGAAGTAGCTGTTCCGTTCCGCCAATTCGGCGTTGCGGAAGATCCAGGCCGACGCCGGCGGCAGCGCCTCGATTCCTGGAAACAGCGTCCGGTTTTCCAGCACGCATCCACAGCCGACGAATTCGCCCATGCTGCGGGCGTCTATCCGCCGAAGCTCGGGGCAAACCTCGAGGATCGCTTTCGCCTCGGCGGCGAAGTAGAAGGCATCTTTGCCCTCGTGAAAATAGACGCGGTGCAATCCGTAGCGATCGTTGAACAGGGTTGCGGTTCCCCGGGCGCGATCGACCAGCAGTCCCTGGAAGCGCCCGTTCAACTTGGCGAGGAACTCCGGGTCTTCCTCGCACCAATGCACGAGATAGGATGGGCCGTCCTCCGAACAGGCATGGCCGCGCTGTTGCAAGGCGCGCGCCGTCCCCGGTTCAGGAAACTCTTCTCCGGAAAAGAGGAGCGCCAAATCTCCTTTCTCATTGAGGAGGGGCATGCCGTCGGCAAAAGACCCCTTTCGCTGAACCCAGCCCACATAGACTCCCAGCGACTCATCGATCCAGGTTCCCGACACATAGAACGATTCGTGGCGAAGAGACTCGACCATGCGGAGCAACTTTGGCTCCGCCTGTTCGCGGGGCATTCTGGTGAGGAGGCCTACGATTCCCGGCATGATCGTTTTTATTAGGAGCGAACCGTTTCGGACTTAAGTTTGCGGCTGTACCAGGTCTTTCGCAGGTCGCGGAGTTTCGCGAGTACTGGTTCCGGCACACGCTCCTTCAACCCGTCGTGTACGCCCAAACGGAAGGCAATCCGGCCGAGTGCGGTCAGGGGAACGTAATAGCGCGGCACGTCCCGACGCTCGAACGCGTTATATCGTTTGAAGGTGTTAAGTCCGTCCGGCTCTTTCTTCCCGTATACGAACTTGCCGTATAAGAGATTTGGTATTTTCCGTTCGGCGCAGACGCGAACGGCGTGCGCTACCAGAGCGTTGGTTGGCGCTTTGTCGGCATGCCGCGTCATGGAGACGATGTTCATCATATTTCCCTGCGTCAGCGTTTCGTCGGTGACCAGCTTGATGAAACCGATCATTTTCTCTTCGAAGTACGCTGCGATGAAAATGCTGTGGTCCAGAAAAGTCGCTTCTTCTTCGTACACTTTCTCGAAACTCTTCCCGTAGTGGCCATTCGGTATCCCCTGCCGAACCGGACACTCGTTGTAAACCTCCCAGATTCCGCGAACCAGAGATTCATCGAAAGAAACAACCCGGGTTACCACCCCGCTTTTTTCAGCCTTCCTGACTTTGACGCGGACTCGGTTTTCGATCTGTTTTGTAAACCAGTGATCGAAAGTAGACACAGGCAGTACCGCGAAGTTATCCCACACCATGGGATACGCATACTTTGGGCCGTCATCGGCCAGCCTCTGAACAAATGTGAACAGATCGATCCGGTGCCCGCATTTCCGCAACGCCGCCAGCAGTGACTCTGGGTCGTCGAGGAACTGGTACGTGTCCGCGTCCATGCGACCGACCCGGACTAGCCGTCCTTGGACCCTGATATCCTTATCGCCAACACTTATCAATGAGCGCATCAAAAAATACCTTTCTTGTGTAAGAGAAATCTATCGAGAACGGAAAAGCGCACGACCTCGACGCCACCGCTACCCTTTCCCGAGCACTGTCAGGTTGCTCGCCTGAGCGCTGGCCTTCCCGAGTCACTGCCTAGCTTCAAAAACTTTTTCAGCCGCCCCATTTGCTCGCGTCGCCGAAACGCGACCAATTCTGGCGAAATCGGCCGTGGCGCGCGCTTGATTTGCGCCCAGCAATACCCTGCTCCCAACATCGCCCCGCCTAAGAGGTAGGGCTTTTTTGTCATCTGGTAGACCACGCGGAAAATCTCCCAGAGCGGATGCCCTCCCAGCGCATGGTCCTGCATGCCAAACCGGAAGCGTGCCGCCAGCCTTCCGCGCTGCGCCGTGCCCATCCGGCGATGATGCCGGTAAACCTTGCCGATGAACGTCCTCGTCTTCCAGCCTTTCATGCGCGCCGTAAGCACGGCGATATGATCGATGCCTCCGCCTTTCACCGGCACGTAGCCGCCGATTTCTGCGAAGCACTCCCGCCGGAAAACCTGGCAGGCGCCGGAAACATGTTCGATGCTCACAAAACGGTAGTCGTAGGTCGCGCGCTCGGCTTCCTCAAACGGAGTTCCGACCAGGCCCAGAGAAGGGTCTTCGGAAAGCTTGCCCAGAAGAAACTCAAAGTAATCCGCGCCAAAGGAGGTGTCGCCATCCAGGCTGACGACCACGTCGTGGGGCACATCTTTCGCCGCCGCATACCCGGCATTGAACGCAAGCACCTTGCCGGCAAAATGGCGTTCCTGGCGTTCCGGCATGCGCACGAGTTCGATCCACGGGTTTTCTTCCGCGTACCGGCGGACAATCTCGTCGGTCCCGTCCGTCGAGCCGTCGCTGACAATCACCCATTTCACCGGGCGCACGGTCTGCGCCACCATCGATTTCAGCGTCAGATCGATGAACTCGGCCTCGTTTCGTGCGGGTGTAATCACGACATATGCGGGCAGAGTCATGATGCGTTCACCAGGGCCCCGCAGGCGGCGCCTTTTCTCTGCTTCGCTTCGGTCGTTGCCAGCGCCGTCGCCAGCGCCAGCAGCATCCAGGCTTGCGACCAGCGCAGATAGGAGGTGCGAATCTTTCCCCGGCGGAGAACG
>Ga0326728_10007786_pt1 | contig 27170 bp, 23 predicted proteins | sample MB3enrmetagenome_FD_207602 | JGI IMG/M metagenome (GOLD analysis project Ga0326728, IMG submission 207602) | Lab enriched peat soil microbial communities from McLean, Ithaca, NY, United States - MB31MN | ecosystem: Environmental > Terrestrial > Soil > Wetlands > Peat | place: USA: New York...
GCCCTGGCAGCACGATCTGGCGCTAAGGTACTCGCAGTGCGGCGACATGCTCCTGCACCTCGCGCTCCTGCACGTGCGCAAGAAAGAAGGTGCCTTGCAGGATTACGACCGGGCCCTGGAAATCCGGAAGCGCCTGGCGGACGCGGACCCGAACTCGACCCCTCTCCAATACTGGGTTGCCCTTTCCCGCCTTAGCTGCGCGGGAGCGCTGCGGCTGCTTTCACGGCACGAGGAAGCGGCCAAAGAGGCCCGGCAGGGTCTGCAGGTCCTCGAGGCACTGGTATCGCGCTGGCCCAGGAACGTGGTGTTCCTCGAAGGCCCGCGCCTCGCCAAGAAGGGCCGCAGCGCCCTGCCTGCGATCGACCGGGGGCGGCTCAAAGAAGCCATCAGGGCCATCAGCCCCAGCTTCAACCAGGCCAAAAAACTGGCCGCCAGGAATTCCGCGGCGCAAAAGGACCTCGCGGAATACGGCAGCTATTGCTCGGAATTGGCGGCGGCTTACTTTTTGAGGGGAGATGTGTCCGGAGCCTTGGCCAAGGCCCGGGAATCGGCGGCCCAATGGGAGAGGCTTGCACAGGCCGCCCCTCAAGACGGCTCCTGCCGGACGAACCAGATCCAGGCCCTCGTGGCACTGGGCGCCTTCCAACTCTTTGACGGCAAATCCGTGGAGGCGATCAAGACCGCGCGGCGGGGTCTTGCGCTCGACTCGTCCAGGGTGGAGTTTCAAGCCATTCTGGCCTTGGGCTACCTCGTCCAGGGCCAATTTGAAGAGGGCTGTTCCATCCTCTTGAAAAACAAAGACCTCCAGCCCGGGCTAAGGCAGACCTTCCCGGAGGCAGTCCTGGATGACCTCCGCCGGTTGCGAGAGCAGGGCGTGGTTTCTTCAGAGCTCCTGAGGAACCTGGAGCAACGCCTGGCCTCCGCTCTTGCCAACCTTCCTCAATGAGCAACGCGTTCGCCAATCTCCTTGTGAGTCAGGACGGCGTGTGAAGTTTCGCGTTGATTGTACATCGCGTTCGGCCCAGCATCACGTTACGTATGTCTGCGTCGCCGTCGCGCGCTCTGCCATGTGTGGTCCAGGTTGGCTTCGCCGGATCACGCCGGCTGTTCGATTTGCCTGCCGGTGGCGGTGACCAGCAACGCGCGCTAGAGCAACAAGTTGAGGAACGGCTTGGCCAGACGCTCGCCTCGTTGCCGAAAGACCTTGGTCTCGCCGGGCATCATTTCCTCTGCGGCATTTCACAGATCGCCGCCGGGGCTGATCTCATTTTCACGCGCGCGTGCGAGCGCTTGCAGATTCCCCAACGCATTTTCCTCCCCCAACCCCGCGACGTTTACCTCGAGGCGGTTGGTTCCTCCGGGCACCCGGATTTCGCACCCCAAGCACGATTGGACGCAGAGCAGATTCTCACCCATAAACACATCATCCAAGAACGGGTCGTCAGCGACGCGGACGATCGCGCAACTCGTTTCGAGGATTGCAATCGCGAGATTCTTCGCGAGAGCAACGTGGTGGTCTGTCTCATTGGCGCGGGAACCGAGAACGGGCGGGGCGGCACGGCCGAACTCCTCACGCTGGCGCAAGAGCGCGGCAAGACGGTCCTTGAAATCCGCGTCGTTATCACGAAAGGACAAGCCGAGCTGCTCCCCACGTGGCACGGTCTGAAGAGTTTTCGCCCCCCGGTCCTTCCGCAAGCCATTGAAGGAGTGACGCTTCAATTGGATTCGCAGCAAAGCGCCGACGCCGGCGTTTTACCGAGCGTTTCGCAGTTTTGCGGTGCCGTAAAGCAGCACGCCAGCGCGGAGGCCAAACGCCATAACGAACTCTTTTCAAGGGCCGCCCTCGTGGTCGTCGGCACCCATGTCCTCGCCACGCTTTGCGCCACGGTGGTCTTGGCAGCGCATGGCGCCCGCGAAGCCGAAGCCGCGCCTGACCGCCAAACAGGTTTTTGGATCCTCGGCCTGCTTGCCCTCGAATTTGCCTTGCTCGCCTGCGGATTCATGATGCACCGGTGGTTGCACCATGCGAAGTCGCAAAAGAGCTGGGCCATTTCGCGCCTCCTCGCGGAAATCAACCGCTCGGTCACGGCGCTTGGCAACCTGCACATTCACCTGGCTTACCTGTTCGGGCTGCGTTTGCCCCGTGAACTGAGCCCACTCTTTCACACCATCAACATCCTACACCTTCGCTCGACACGCCCGTTCGCCCATGAGCCCTGGGAAGCACTCCGTGATGCCTACCTGGTGAACCGCTTTGATGATTCGGATCCAAGGAAAGGTCAGATCCGTTACTTCACGGATCGCTGCAAAACGGAGAGCAACCGGCTGCGCTTCGCCAACGCCCTGTTTATCACCTGCTCTTCGCTGGCAATCCTGGCGACTGCGACAAAGCTCGTCCTCCAGCTCCTGCTCTTGCGCGGGCGGCTTCCTGCCCAGCCGGAGGCGTTCTGGCCCAAAGTGCTGGGAACCCTGGCCGTCTTTCTGCCCACGCTCGCCGTCGGTGCGCTCTCGTGGGCCGCAGCCAAGGAATACAAGGCGCGCCTGCAAGCCTTCGATGCCATGCGACGTTTCCTCCAAACGCAAGAGGATTACCTCAAGAAAGCGGTCTCCTCCCGGGAATTCCACCTGCTCGTCGAAGAAACCGAATCCAATCTCCTGGGCGAAACGGTGGAATGGTACTTCAGGAGAACGGTGATTGGCGTTCCATAGACCTGCACGGCCAGCTCGCTCGATCATCGAAAAGAATTACGGCAGAAAGACCCGGCAATTCCTTGTGGACTCGGACCGGCCAAGGGGATGGTCCTTGCCGCTACCGGCAATCGTCCTTTTGCAGGTGCCGCACTCGGTCTGATTTTGCGCCCCCGAAGAAGTCGGATTTGATCTCGGCCAGGTGCTGTTGATGGGCTGCCTCGTACTCCACCGTGCGTGGCGAGGCCGGATTGATGCTGACCGTGCGTTTCTCGCGGCGTTCGAATTCCGCCAATCTCGGCCTCCGGCTGTCATTCTTATCCATAGGGCTCAGGAAGATATTGGCCTGCACCCAACCGAGGCTAACGTCCACGACGATGTCGTAGATCTTGTCGGGGGCCAAATCGGCTTGCACCACCGACACATGGTCGGCCCAGGCAACGAAAACATGCTCGCCTGGGTCGCACACCTTCTGGTACATGGCCTCTCCCGGCAAGTCGACCAACATCTTGCCGTTCCCGTCGAAGATCGGCAACGCTCTGTTTCCGCCCCAGCCTGAGGGGCGGTGGAAGTTCACCAGTGCCTTTCCAGGCGGAGGCTGGCTTAGCCGGACAGCATTAAGGTCGGTCCTGGGAATGCCGGCGCAACCGGCGCCGAGCAGTGCGAACGCGACAATCGGGAACAGGGACTTGGCATCTTGCAAGGCTGATTTCATCGAGTCTGGATCCAATGGTTTGCTTGTTTATTTGTTCTGAGCGTGAGCACCGCGTCGTTAATCGACTTGGCGGTGTCGGCGCCAATCTGTAGCCTTTTCTGATTCAAGGCGTCAAGCCTGGATGCGGGCGAAGGATAAACCGCCGAGAGGCGCAGCAGGAGGTTCAGGCCGACTTTGTCGTCCCAGGTGAACTGGTTCTGGAGCACGACGACGGCCAGGCGTTTTTGGAGGTTCAACCCGAGGTAGGCGGAATAGCCGGCCAGGACGCCATCTTTGAAGGTGATGGTTACCCGCTCCTGATCGAAGCGATTGACGAGCCAGCCGAGGGCCTGGCCTCCGCGCGGCGTCTCGGCTTGCACTTGATGAGTCGAGGCCAGGGCGGACTCCAATGGATTGTGCGTCAGGCCCAAATTGGCGCGGGCAAAGGCCAGGAGGTCGTGGGCACTCGAGTACAGGCCCGCCGAGGGGCGCATCAGGTCGCCCATGTCCCAAGGGGCCAGCGGGCTGTGCCGCGGTTTCCAGCAGGCCTGGTTGCCGGTGTGTCCGACCATCAGACGCTGCCGGCGGGAGGCATCCAGCACGTACGCCGAGTCGGACATGCCGAGAGGACGGCAGACCTTTTCGACGATGAGATCGGTCGCCGGCCGGCCGGTCTTGATTTCGATCAAGTGGGCGAGCAGGCCGATGCCGATATTGGAGTAAGCGAATTGCCCGCGTTTGGCGGGCTTGATGTGGCAATGGCGCAGGTAGGCGTAAAGGTAGCGCCTTGAGAGATGGGAGTAGAGGTTGCGCCCCGTGACCAGGTAGCGGGCGAAGGACCAGAGCTGACGGACGGTGAACGGCTCGCGGGGCAGGCCGCCGGTGTGCGTGGCCAGCTCATAAAGGGTCATGCGGCCGACCTCCGTGCTGACGCGAAGGTCGGGGGGCAGGATGGCGGCCACGGTGTCCTCATAGTGAAGTTGGCCCTCCTGGACCAACCGCGCCAGGAGCGCCTCGACGAAAAGCTTGGAGACCGAACCGATCTGAAAGAGGGAATCGGGGCCGGGCGGCCCGGCCTCGCCGGGGCGGCCGCTTCGCCCGTAACAGAAGGTCTGCGTCGCTCCGTCCGGGGTCACGACGCCGACGACCATGCCGAAGGCCTGGCCCCTGGCCAGGAGCGGCTGCACGAGCCGGTCCACCTCCGGGTGGAGGCTCCCGCCGGCTTGGAGCCGGGCGACCGCCGGGCCCAGGCCCGAGACTTGCCGGGTTGCCGCCGTGCGGCAGCCCGTCGCCGGGCAAACGGCCAGCAGCAAGAGCCCGAGGAGCGCCACAGGGCCAGCCCTGAGGCCTCGAGGAACCGCGCAACAGATGGTCGAGATGAGGTTCCGCACGCCGCTGGCGGCGAGTATGGCAGGAACCGGGAAAGGGTCAAGAACCTGTCGCCTTGACTTTGGCGAGCGACTTGGCACGCTGGGCAAATGAACGCCACGAACGGGAATCTGCAGTTGGCCGGCAGAAATCGAGGGGCCGTGCCGTTTGACTTCGAGACCACTCATTGAAAGTCACTTTCGTCTATCCCCGCTTCGACAAATTCCTATCCAGCCTGCCTGGGGATGTGGACGGGGGCGTCATCCACTATTCCCTGGGCGATTTCACCACGCCGCCGTCGCTGGGCATTCCGCTCCTGGCCGCCCTGACACCGCCGGAGGTCCGGGTGGAACTGATTGACGACAACGCCGGCCAGCCGCTGGATTTTGACGCGCCCACGGACCTGGTGGCGATCAACTGCTTTACGCCGCAGGCCACCCGCGCGTTCGAGCTCGCCGACCAGTTCCGGCTGCGGGGCCGGAAGGTAGTGATGGGAGGGCTCTTTCCCTCGTTCATGGCGCAGGAGTGTCTTAAGCACGCGGACGCCGTGAACGTGGGCGAGGGGGAGCCGACCTGGGCGGCCATCCTGGCCGATGCCCGCGCCGGACAGCTCAGACCGCTGTACGATGGCGGCTGCCGCGCCGAACTGGACGCCCTGCCCATCGCGCGGCGGGAGGTCTTCTACCAGCACCAGGCCTATGATTGGGACGAAGACCTGGTGCAATTGACCCGCGGCTGCGCCTATGCCTGCGCCATGTGCTCGCTGCCGGCGCAGATGGGAAACCGCATCCGCTTTCGGCCCCTGGAGCGGGTAGTGGAGGAAATCCGCGGCTTGAAGCACGAGAACGTGTACCTGGCGGACGACACGCTGTTCTTTCCGCACCGGAAGATGAACGAGTACGCGCGCGCCTTGTTCGCCGCGCTGGCGCCGCTGGGCAAGAAACTCTTCGTCTCCTCGACCATGGCCCTGAACACGGACCAAGCGTTTCTGGACCTGGCCGCCAGGGCGGGCGTGCGCAATTTCTATTGCACGCTCAACGTGGACCCGTTCTCCATCCGGGCGCTCCGGGGCGAGGCGCGCGAACGCCAGATGCTCTTCGACCTGGTGAAGATGCTCCAGGATCGCGGCATCCGCTTCTATGCCTCCTGCGCCTTGGGCCGGGATTGGGATGACGCCGCCATCGGCGAGCGGGTCCTGGACCTGCTTGGCGCGGCGCACATCCACACCGCCGAGTTCTTCATCTTCACGCCTTACCCCGGCTCGGCACACTGGGAACGGCTCTTGCGGCAAGGACGCGTCTTCGATTTCGACTGGTCGCACTACAACGGCGCCCACGTGGTCGCCCGGCCGCAAAACCTGACGCCCGAGCAACTGCGCGAGCAGTTCGTCAAAGTCTGGCGCGAGTTTTTTCGCGCCCAGAGACCGCGGCACGCGGCCGACCTCGAGCCGGCCACCTGGCAGGCGGGAGCGCAAGTGCTCGGCAAGCCGATGCGGCGCCAGGGCACCCCTTCCCAGGCGGTCGTTACCGGGCTGGGGGTCCTCAGCCCCATCGGCTTGGATGCGGAGACGGTCACCCAGGCGTTGCGCGAGGGCCGCCACGGGCTGGCGCCGGTTTCGCGGCTCGACCTGGGCTGCTTCCGCGCGAACCTGGGCGGGGAGTTGAAAGGCTTCTCGGCCGCCCAATGGCTCAGCCCGGAGGAGTTGCGTGAATTCGACGATCCCTATTTGCACTATGCCATTGCGGCGGCCCGCCAGGCGCTCAAAGACGCCGGCCTGTCCTGGGAGCGCGCCCAACCGCGGGACGATGTCGGATTGGTACTGGCGACCTGCAATGGCGGGCTGGCCTCGGCGGAAGCCGAATACGCCTGGAAGCACGGGCGCGGCGCGAGGCCGTTCGACGAGCGGATGAACCTGCACGCCCAGTGCTTCGGCTTTGGCAAGGCGCTGGCCAACGCGCTGGGCCTGGGCAGTGAGGCCTGGATCGTGACCACCGCCTGCTCGTCAGGCACGGTCGCGCTGGGCCTGGCGCTGGTGTTGCTCCGTCGCGGCTATTATCGCACGGTGCTCGTCGGCGGCGCCGATGTGTTGTGCGTGGCCAATGTCTCGGGTTTTGACGCGCTCAAAGCGACCGCTCAGGGCCGCATGGCGCCCTTTTCGCTCCCTTTCGGCCTGAACATCGGCGAAGGGGCCTGCTTCTGGGTGGTCGAGACGATGGAACAGGCCTTGTTGCGCCACGCCCGTTGCTTGGGGCGGCTGGCGGGCCACGCCACCACCTCGGACGCATACCACCCCACGACTCCCGACCCCCGCGGTCAGGGCGTCTGTCGAACCCTGGCCGGCGCCCTGGCGGATTCGGGCCTGTCCCTGGCCGACATTGGCTGCATCAACGGCCACGGCAGCGGCACCGAGGCCAACGACCGCGCCGAGAGCCGCGGGGTGGAGAAGTTCCTCAACGGACACTCCATTCCCCTGGTTTCGACCAAGTCCTTCCTGGGCCACTGCATGGGGGTCAGCGGCCTGCTGGAAGCGACCTGCCAACTCCTGGCGATGAACGCCGGGTTCATTCCGCCTACGCTCAACTTCGGCCAACCGCGCCCGGGCTGCACACTGGACTACGTGCCCAATCGGCCGCGCTGGAAGGGTTACCGGGCGTTCCTCTCGGCCAATTACGCTTTTGGCGGCAACAACGCCGCGGTAGTCGTCACCGCGTGGGACGCGCCCTCGCCGCCGCGTCAACGTCCGCCAGAGCGTGTGGTGGTCACCGGCTTGGGCTCCGTTACCCCCGCGGGGCTGGGGGTGGGCGCAACGCTCGAGACCCTGCGTCGCAACGCGGTCTGCCTCCGGCCGGTGAGCGGTTTCCCGCTCCGCGGCGTCCGCGCGAAATTGGCGGGCCAGGTCCCGCCGTTCCGCGCCGCGGAGATTGACCGGCGCATCGATTTTTCCGGTCTGGACCCCATCAGCCGGTTCGCGGTCGCCGCCGGGCGCCTGGCGTTGGAGCACGCGGGCCTAAAGCTCACCCCGCACAATGGCGATGACGCGGGCATTGTGATGGGTCTGTGCAACGGCACTTCGGAGATGAGCCACATGGACAGCGTGTTCAGCAGCCGGAACTTTGCGGCCGACGTGACCTCTTTCTCGAACATCACCCCCAATTCCATCGCCGGCTGGGTATCGAACCGGCTCTACCTCAAGGGCGTGAACGCCTCCCTCTCGCCTGGACCGCACGCGGGGCTGCAGAGTCTGGCTTACGCTTACGATGCCTTGGCGGAAGGGCGCGCTCGCGTCCTGCTGGCGGGCGCGGCCGACGAGGTGTACGCGCAGACGTTTTACAACTACGATGGTATCGGCTTCCTTTACCACGATGAGCAAGAGGCGGATTATCGGCTTCGACCAGCCGTCGAGAAACGCAAGGTCCTGGGCGAGGGTGCAGCCATATTGTGCCTCGAAACCGCCGCGGGTGCGGCGAGCCGGGGCGCCCGGAGCCTGGCCGAAGTCCTCGGTTATGGGATGAGCATGGACGTCCAGGGCTTCCTGGCGCCGAACCTCGAGGCGGGAGGTTTGCAGCGCGCCGTGCGCCTGGCATTGGCACGCGCCGGCGTCCCTGCGGAGGCCATCGGCTTGCTCGTCTGGGCGCCGCAAGGAAACGGCCAGGACCTCAAGGTCCTCCGGGCCGGGGAGTCCATTTGGGGCGCGGGGTTTGCCACACTCCCGCTGGTCACCACCACCTTCCATACCGGCTACCTCGAGTCGGCCTCAATCCTGGTCAGCCTTGCGGCGGCGCTGGCGGGACTGGCAACTCCCGGCCTCGGGAGCGCGGAGCGGGGACACCAGGTCTCAGACTTGCTTTGGCCCCAACGCACCGGCCTGCCCGAGATCGACCTGCGGAGACTCCAGCAGCCGCCAGAGCACGTGCTGGCGCTGGCCAGCACCGATTTGGGCTACAACTTCGCGGTGATCTTGCGCACCCCTGGGACACGAGCCGACTAGCGTCAAAAGGATTGCTGTTTTTCTTCAAGACAGTAAGAATGCGAGGCAAACTGACGATGACCTGTATGGGCCCAGTTGAATGACCTATGGGAAGTCCTGACGCTGTTTTGGCCGAGCCTGAACGGGTGGCCTCGCTGATCGCGGAGCGGGCGCCCATCATCCACGCCCTGAAGGAAGAGTTGATTCGGCGCTTGAATTTACCGTTTACCCCGGAAGACATCCACGAGGACATTTCGCTGCTGGGCTCCGGCCTGGGCTTGGATTCACTCGACGCCCTGGAGATCGTGCTGGGCATCGAGCACTGTTTCCAGGTGAGGATCCCCGACGAGAACATCGCCGTCCTCCGCTCGATCAACACGGTCGTGGACTATGTGCTGGCCCAGCGGAACCAGACAGGAGGACCGGCGTGAAGCGATCTCCGTTGCGGGACCTCCTGGAGAGGAACGGGGCGGTGTTCCGGGAGCGGTACGGCACCGAAGTCGTGGGCCGGTTTGGCCCCCGCCTCTCCGAACACACCGCGGTGCGCGACGCCATCGGCCTTTCGGATTTCTCCTGGGTCCGGGCCTATTCGCTGCCCGAGGAAAAGGGAATCGACTTCCTGGACGGCCTGGTCGCGGGCAACGTCCCGAAAATTCGCTTTGGCCGCCTGCTGCACACCTTTCTGGCCGACACCGGCGGAAATCTGCTCGGTGACTGTTACGTGGCGAACAACGACCAGGAATTCCTGTTCCTGTGCGAAAGCATCATCGCGGACACCGAATTCGACCGCCTGATGGAGGAGGCGGGCGCCGCCGAGGCCGGAGCGGTGGACCTTGCGGGCACGCACGCGCTCCTGAGTCTCGACGGCTTCAGGGCCTGGGAAATTGTGAAGAAACTCTTTGGGCCCGACGTGCTGGGACTGCCTTATCTGTCGATCGAGAATTACACCTTCCAGGGGCAACCCGTCCGCCTGGTCCGTGCGGGCAAGACCTCCGAATTTGGCTATTGGCTCTTGGCGCCGGTGGCCGCCGCGCCGGCCCTGTTCCTGGCCTGCCAATCCGAAGTCGAACAGCGCCGTGGCAGGCTCTGCGGCGTGGACGTGCACGATGATCTGCGGTTGGAAGGACGGTTCTTCAACATCCACGCGGAGGGCCGGCGGGTGCGCGACCCGCTGGTGCTGGGCCTGCAATGGATGATCGACTTCGAGAAAGAGCGCTTCCTTGGTTGCGCCGCCATCCGCAGCCGCCGCGCTGCGGGGCTGCACCGCAAGCTCATCGGCCTGGCCGCCGAACCGGAGGAGGATGCTCTCCGGGGGGGCGCCCGCGTTTTTCACGACGGCGCGCCGGTGGCGGAAGTCGTGGCGAGCTCCTTCTCCGCCCTCTTGAATCGCCGGCTGGCGCTGGCCCCCTTCCCGATAGCCTTGGCCTATTCGGGCCTTCCGTTCCGGCTGGGCGCGCCGGATGGACCGGTCGTGCGCTCGATTTCCCTGCCGCCGATCCTGCCCAAGAGCTTGAGTGTGAAACTGGATGAGATGTGACGCCCATTCCCTCGCGCGGGCCAGGGGCCGCCTGATCAAACGCCGGCTGTCCATCGAGCCCTTGTTTCATCAGACGGACATCATGGGGGTGATCCATAACTCGGTCTATTTCTTATGGTTCGAACAGGGGCGCCTGCAGATTCTCCTGGAGGTGCTGCCGCTGGAGGAAGCCCTGAAATCGGGCCTGGCCATGCCGGTCATTCACAATACTTGCCACTACCGCAAGGCGGTGAAATTCGGGTGCCCGCTGACGCTTTTTACCACGCACTGCGTCCAACCGGTTTATACGGGCCGCCTGGTATTCAATCATTACCTGATGCACGCGACGCAGAAGGCGGCCATGGCCTTTGGCCGATCGATAGCGACCTTGTTCGACGTGCGGGGCCAGAAGCTGCTCAAGGAATGGCCAGAGGCCGCCTGGCAGCGCTACCAGCAGCTTGTTTGAGAGCGCCCCTTGAGTTTGGAAAGGGCCCGATGGACCAGAATCAAACCATGGAACCAACGACAGGGCCCCCGCCGGCGGGCCGATTTGCCGGCCAAGTCGTCCTGGTTACTGGCGGCTCGCGCGGCATTGGCCGGGCGGTCGTCGAGCGCTTCGCCCGGGCAGGCGCGCGGGTGTTCTTCACCTACCACCAGCGCGAAGACCTGGCCAGCCAGGTGTCCGAGCGCACCGGAGCCAAGGCGGTGCGATGCTCCCAGACCGACGCCGAAGGCATCGGCAACGCCGTGGACCGGATGGTTCAGGAGGCCGGGACGATCAACGTGTTGGTCAACAATGCCGGCATCGCCAGCGACCAATTCCTCATGCTGATGTCCCCGGAGGATTGGAACAAGGTGATCGACACCAATCTCAACGGCGTCTTCCGCTGGTGCAAGGCGGTCAGCCGCCCCATGCTCCAGGCCCGGCGCGGCGTGATCATTAACATCGCCTCCGTCTCCGCCCTCGTGGGAGTCATGGGCCAGACCAATTACGCCGCTTCCAAAGGGGCGTTGCTCGCCTTCACCCGCGCCCTGGCGGCCGAGCTCGGTTCCAAGGGCATCCGCGCCAACGCCGTCGTGCCGGGGTTCATCGAGACCGACATGACGGCCCGGTTGCCGCGCCTGGTCCGGCAGCAGCAACTGGAACGTATCACCCTGAAACGTTTCGGGCGGCCGGAGGACGTGGCCTCCGTGGTGGCCTTCCTCGCCTCCGAGGATGCGGCGTACATTCTCGGCCAGGGGATCGTTGTGGATGGCGGTTTGACCTCCACTGCGGGATGATGAGGGCCTTTCTCTTCCCGGGACAGGGTTCGCAGGAAGTCGGGATGGGGGCCGAGTTGTTCCGCGAGGACGCCGCGTTCCGCCGCTGGATCGGCCTGGCCGGCGAGTGGGCCGGCGCCGATCTCGCGCGCATCTGCCTGCGCGGTCCGGAGCGGGAGTTGGCGCGAACCGAATTCTTGCAGCCGTTGCTGGCGGCGGTTTCGCTCGCCTGGAGCGAAAAGCTGGCTGCCGGCGGCATCCAACCGGACATCGTCCTCGGGCATTCGCTGGGCGAGATTGCCGCCCTCAGCGCGGCCGGGGTTTTGACGCCGGAGGAGGCCATCAAGGTGGCTGCCCGGCGCGGGCGGCTCATGGGCGCGGCGGCGGCCCGGGCGGCTGGAGGGCTGCTGGCCGTCCTTAACCCGGAGCGGGCTCGGGTGCTTCAGGCGCTATCGCAGGAGTTGCGCGCCGGGCGAGTGTACTTGGCCAGCGACAACGCCCCCGGCCAACTGCTCCTCTCCGGGTTGGCCGACGGCCTTGCCGAGGCCGCACAGTTGCTCGCCAAAGCCGGCCTCGGTCCTTGCCGGAGGCTGCCCGTTTCCGGCCCCTGGCACAGTCCATTGATGCGCCAGGCGCAGGAGGAATTCGCCGCCTGGCTCAGCGGCGTTGCCTTCCGCCCGCCGCGCGCCCCGCTCTTGATGAACGTCTCCGCGTCCATGGAATCCAGCCCGGACAGAATTCGGCTGCTGGTGGCGAGAAATCTCACGGAGCCCGTCCAGTGGCGTGCCTCCATGGAACGGCTGAGGGGCCTGGGGCCTCAGTTCCTTTTTGAAGTCGGCCCCGGCCGCGTCCTCGCCGGGCTGGCGCGGGCCAACGGGTTTGGCGAGAAAACCCGGATCATCCACGTCAATAACGCGCGCGGGCTGGCGCTGGCAGCGTTGACCTGTCCAACGGAACCGGGCCTGGGTCCGGCCCGTTTTTGCGGCGAGCGCTCCGGTTGGAACGTCGCCCCTCCAGATAGGGCGCCGGGGCTCAATCCCAGCCAGCGCCCCGGAATGATTTCCTCCTCGCCCCAACAACCCATCCTCGGTCCGACCCTAGGGAAACGCTCGGCTCCGGCCCCGGGCCTTGGCCGGCGGCTGACTCTCCGCCTGGCGGTGGAGGCCGATCGTGAGGCGATTTATCGCCTCCGGCACGAGGCCTTTGCCCGGGAACTGCACCAGCACTCAGTGAACCACGCCGGACGGTTGACCGACGCCCTCGACGCCTTCAACACCTATGTCGCGGCGTGCAGTGGTGAGCGCGTCATCGGCTGCATCTCGGTTACACCCCCGGGCGGGCCGTCCTACTCAATGGACAAGTATGTCAGCCGCCGGACGCTTCCTTTTCCGTTCGATGACACGCTCTACGAACTCCGGCTGTTGACCGTTTCCCCGCCTCACCGGCGGGGGTCGCTGGCGCTCGGGCTCATGTACGCTGGCTTCCGCTGGGCCGAGGCGCAAGGCGGCCGGCGCGTGATGGCGACTGGCCGTAGCGAAATCCTCGCCATGTATCTCAAATTCGGAGTCAGGCCGGTGGGCATTACTGTCCACTCCGGCGCGGTGACTTACGAAGTCCTTTACGGAACCATGCCGGAAATCCACGCCGCCCTGCTCCCCATCCGCCCGATCCTGGACCGGCTCGAATCAGAGCTGGCTTGGGAAATCGGAGTCCCCTTCCGGGCCCCGGCGTGAGGCCGTTATGGGGGTCGGTTAGCCGGCGCAACCGGCGGCGGCGGGAGAGGCCGAAGGAAATCGGCGCGGCACACACTCGCGGGACACCGCGCTCGCCGCAACCGCTGTAAACCCACTTTGGAACCCGGGTCCAGCCGCCAATCCACGAGCACGCCCTAATCTGAAGGCGGCGGGAAAAAGCGGTCAAGGCGGGCGAACAGGGATTTGTCTCCCTCGAGGACAATCCGATGATGCTTCAGCGCCTCATAGAAGTCGAGTTGGCGCATGAACAGGCCCGACCAGGTGGCGGAATCGCAGCGGACGCACAGGTCAGGCCGCTCGGCGCGCCTCTGGCTCAAAACGCAGCGGCCACGATCCAAGTCCACCTCGAAACAGAGTCCCTGGTCTGGGAACTCGAACTGGAGCACCGCCCGGGTGCGAGCGGTGGCCTTGGCGTCCACGCACCGAACCATTTCCCGCATCAGAATGCGAACATCAACACTGACGCGTTTCTGGACCTCGCCGGGAACGAGGGCCTGCCGCCCCATTTGGCAGGCGTGTTCCCAGTAGAGGTTCGAGTAAGCGCGGAAATGGTGGAAGTCCACCGCGAGGGGACGGGCCGCGGCGGTCATGGTCTCCTGGGTCAAACGGCCATCGCGACCCGCTTCCCTGCCGGCCTGCACGAAGGCGGCTTGGATCAATCTCAGGGTCCTGGGCCTCGATAGGGGATAATCGAGCAGATACGATTCCGGGCGGATCAACTGCCCGCCCACCTCCAGCTCGAGGCTGTCGGCGATCATCTGGAAGGTCTCGTTGGCGGGGCGGTAAGGCGCGGTATCGCGCAAGGCGCCGGCGATCAGGGTCACGAGCCTCTTGCCCTTCCAGCGCTCAGGGTAGCGGGTGGTGTTGCGGGCGAAACCGCGCCCCGAGGTATTGACGCCCGGGCTGGCCAATGGGAGCAGCCGCTCGAAAAACATCTTCAAGCAGGAACTCATCGTGAAATAATAGAACGGAGTCACACAGACGAGCACGTCGGCCATAAGGACCTCTTCCAACAAGGGCGTCATGCCGTCATGGTGGGTGCATCTGCCGGGCGTGGTGTGCCAGCAGGAATAGCAGCCGCGGCACGGCGTGATCGTCAGGGCTGGCAGGTCCACGTCGCTGACCTCCGCGCCGGCCTCGCGCAGACCCTGCAAGAACCAATCCGCCAGCCTCTGGGTATAGCCGGTCTTGCGCGGATTGGCCCGCAGCAGCAGGACCCTCATGCGCCGCCCTCGATCCGGGCCAGGGTCAGGGAGCCGCAGGCGATCACGTTCCGGCCCGCCGTGGCTTCGACCTCGAACCGGAACAACCCGCCGAAGACCGCGTCCCGCTTCGCCAGGAGCCGCAGCACTTCCCCGGGCGCCACGGTGTGCTTGAACTTCATGTTCGTGCCTGCCAAATAGAACATCCTCGGGTGCGCGGGCGGCGAAGCGGCCGAGAGCTTCTCGCTCAACCCGAGCAGCAGGCCGCTGGTTTGGGCCAGCGCCTCCGCCACCAGGACGCCCGGCAGGATTGGTCTTCCCGGAAAATGCCCGGAAAACTGCGGCTCCTCGGGCCGCAGTTCGCGCTCCGCCACGATGGACTGGTCCGGCTCCAATTCCACGACCCGGTCCACGAACAGGAAAGGAGGCCGGTGCGGCAGCACCTGCAGGACGTCGTCCAGGCCGAACAAGGGCGTTGGGTTCATGTTGGAGGCAGGGTGAGGACGACGGAAAGCGCCGGAGAGCGAAGCCCGGCGGCGGCCCTGCTCAGGGCGCAAGAACGGGCCTCGGGTTGCGGTCCCTGACTTCCCAACACGTGCCGGCGTCCAGGAGCTTGAGTTCCCGCGCCATTCGGCGGTGGACACGATCGCATAATGAATCGGCGTCATCATCGGGCCGCGGACGTTCGAGGTCAAGAAAGCGAATTCGGTATTCGTTGCGCCCGCGCGGGAAGAGGCTGCCAGGCACTTTGGCCATGAGCGGACAAGTGGAGTGAAGGATGACCGGCAAGATGGGCGCGTTGGCGGCCAGCGCCAGTTGGAAGGCGATGCGTTGGAAATGCTGCAAGCGGCCGCTAGGGGCTCGGCTGCCTTCGGCAAAGACCAGCAAGCGCTTGCCCGCCGCCAACAAAGCGCGGCTGCGCTCCAGCGCGGAGGCAATGGACGCCCGCGAATTGCGGTCCACGCCAATTACATCAAAGGAGCGTGCCGCGAGCGCATAGGTGGGTTGCCGGGCATCGCGCGCCTTGAGCAGCACGCCCGTATCGGGCGCCAGTCCCAGCAACATGAGCCCATCAATGAAACTGCGGTGATTCGCCACGAGAATCAGGGGGCCGGCAGAGCGGAGCCGGTCTGTCGCCTGGATCTCCACCAGGCGATAAACCCCCAGCCACGGCAGCCATTTGCGCGTCAAGAAGGCCAGCCAGCCGCGGATGATGGGGCGGAGCAGTCTGGTCCCGGCCCCTGGGAAAGGCGCCAATACCACGGTCAGCACCAGGGCGCACAAGACGAATACGGCCTTCGACAGGGCATAGCTGGCGTACGCCGCGCCACACGACAAAACGGTCAACGGAAAGAAGCGGTCGGGCTTGCCACTCATGGACTGTCAGTCGCCACGAAGCCGAATATCACCCAGGCCGGCAGCCGAAGGCAAGCACTGGCGCAACGGGCGCAGCGGGCGGGGGCATCTTCCAGGTGCCACCCACGCGACGGCGTAGCGGAACGCCGCCTTGAGGCGGCAGTGGCTCCGCAAGGGGCTGCGCTGCCGAGCGCTCCAACGTCTCCCACCTTGCCGGGGCGCTGCCGCCTGAAGGCGGCGCTCCGCCGAGGCCTCGCGTGGCGGCGAAGATGCGCCCGGGCGGCTCTCCCGTTCGGGCACTTCACGGCTGCGACAATTCCGTGTTGGCGCCGAGCGCCCGCGCCAGCGCCTCCAGTTTCTGCCTTTCCGCTCCCAGAGCGGGCTGGCCGTCCAATGCCCGGCGACAGGCCCGGAGTGCTTCCTGGCCCCGTCCCAGGCGCGAGAGGGATTCCGCCAACAGCCAGGAGTTCCGGTAAAACCCGGGATTGAGCGTCTCCGCTTCGCGGGCGCAGGCAGCGGCGCGGGCAAAGTCCCTTGTCTTGAGGGCGGCCTGGCCGTCGCTCAGCAAGGCCTTGGCTTTCAGCCAGCGGCCGTATTCACCGTTGGCCAACAGCGGGTCCGCCGGGATGAGCTTCTCCGGAAAGGTCTTTTCCGGATCGTTCAGGTCAAAGGCGACGAAGCGGCCCAATTGATGGGGAGGCGATGCGGCCCAGAAAATGCCGCTGGTCAAATCCATGATCACGGCATGGGTGGCGATTAAGGGATTGAGGGAACTGCGATGGCCATTGCCTCGGAATTGCCCGTCCAGCAGCCGTCGGTCCCGCAGAACGGTGGCGCATTGGGACGGCCCCAAGGCGCCCGCCTCTGGCTCGAGAAGTTGCTTCATCCGCTCGTAGCGCGGCACGGACGTGTCCCCGCGCCTGAATTCCTGATTGAGCGCATCGCCCTCGAGTTCAGGCGTCAGGAAATGGTTGGCGCAGACGATGCGGGATGATTCGGCCGGCTCGCGCACCGCGAGCCGCTCGGGGGTCTTTTCGATGACTACGAACCGGCCGTCCTTCCGGCTGCCCACCAGAAAGAGCGCGGATACAAAGACTTTCCGCCGCCTGATGATCTCGGTCGCTTCGGCCAGGTTGCGCGCGTGTTGGAGAACCTCGCGCGCCACCAGGCAGGTCGGCGTGGCGGCCTCCTTGGGCAACCGCGAGGGCGCGCCATTGACGCTGATCGATACTCCGTCCCGGTTCATGCCCGACACACACCCGGCCATGCCGGCCCAGGCCAGGGAAATGAAGGCCAAGCCGTCCTTGGGTTCGCAAATCACGACGATCCGCCCCTCGTCAAAAACCGGGTCGGCCTCCCAATCGAAATTCCGGGCCGTCAGGAGGTGGCCGTCGCGTGTTGCTGCGCCCCAGGCGCCGAAGGCGGTGCACCCCGCCTGGAGCAGCGGGCTGTGCATCAACATGTAGGAGATGTCCTGGGCGCCATGATAATTGAGCAGCCGGCAGTAGTAGGGACCCAGTTCCGGATGGGCATCGGGGCAGCCGCGACTCAACCCCAGGACCTCGAGCTGGTGCTCCGGCAAGACGTGCTCGGGCAGCCGGCGGTTCTTATAGACCACGGCGAACTTGACCAGGAACTGCGCCCACGGCTGAGGCACGTAGCGGTTAAAGAGCCCGACGACCGATTCCTCCTGCCGGTGAATCAGGGGCTGCGTCAGAACGCCGTTGGCATAACCCATTTCATAAGGCGTGCCGGTCAAATAAAGCACCGCCAGGCCCTCGCGCCTGCCAAACCAACTGCGGCCGACATAGACCCGGTCGGCGCGCGTCTCTTGCCGGGCTGGGGCGGCGGCCTCGGCGGGCAAGGGCGGCGGCCTGGCCACCCAATGCCACATCAGCAGCAACATCGCGCCCCAAACCGCCAGCAGGGTGGCCGCCGCGCCACCGCCCAGGCGGAGCAACCGCCGGACCCACTTCCGCTGGCAGATCATGGCGGAGCGGCGCCGGCGATGCCCGGCGCATCGCCGCTCAGGACAGTCAGTGCCGCCGTTCGCAGCTCCAGCCGGTAGGCGGGCGCGCGAACGTCAAACTCGGCCGGGATTCCCCTCGGGAAACCGGCAAATTGCCGGTACTGCCTGATGCGAGCCAGGTAAAGGCGCCGTTGCCCGCGAACGACTTCTATCTCCTGGAGCCGCTGGCCGGACGGCGTGAAGACCCATCGTGCGGCGCTGCCATCGGGCCGCGGCCGGCTCTCGAGCACCAAGCGCCCGTCCGCCAGCCAGCCGCCTGGTTCGCCCTCCGCGCAAGGAGCGAAAAGCTCGCGCAGGTCGCGAGCCACGAAATCCCGGCTCCAGGTCTCCTTGAGCAAGGGGCTGGCGCGCAACAGCCTGGTCTGGCCGTTAGTGGCCACCTGCACCTCCGTCACCAAACCCAACGTGCTAACCACCGCCAAGTGCTCCCCGGCTTGGGGCGAGACGGCGAGCACCCCGTCGCACACAAACTGCCTTCGGCCGACGGTGATGATCGCGCGTTGCGTCGCGCGGTACCGCGGCGGGTAAAGCCGGGCCAGCGCGCCCTGCGCCGCCGCCATTGCCTCGGGGTTGCGCCCATCGTCCCGCCGGATCGCATAGGCCGGCGCCCGCCCCTGATCGCAGCCGCTCCCCAAGCACGCGGCGCACAACGCCGCCACCAGCCCCAAGACACGAATGACTCTCGGTTTCGAGAAACGCCTGCGCGCTCCGGCGGGTGGTTTCATCGTCCGCCTTTTCCAGTTGCCTGGCGGATTTGTTCCAGAGCGAGCGGGGCCCTGCGGTCGAAGGTGCCCTCCGGGAGCCGGAGACCCACGAACTGGCCGTCGAATCGGATTTCCGTGAAATCCCCGTCCTTCTCGCGAATGACCACCTGGCGCGTCACCGCAAGGTCCGGGGCCAGACGCACCTCGATGGCCTGAATCATCTTGCGCACCTTCTCGTTGCGGGGCACCAGGGTGACGACCGGGCCGCCGTCCGTGTTGGCTAGAGCAACGTTGTACTGGCGGCTTTCGCGCCCGTATTGGCCTCTCATGACCTCGGCGATCTGAGACACCACACTCTGCATCGCGGCGGCCAGGCCGAGGTCCAGCTTCTTCCACTGGTCTCCCACCCACTCGAACTGCGCAACCCCCGACCCGTCCGAGATCAGGATGGACCTGTATGGCTCGGTCACTTCCCAGCGAATCCGCCGGGGCTGCTCGAAGCACAAGTACCCCTCGGACTGAAGCGGCTCGTGGAACAGCGACAAATGCCGTTCCTGAACAAAATGCGTGAAGACCGTCTTTGCCCCGGCCAGGACGCGATTGATTTCCTCAAGGGTGGCCGCGGACCCAGGGGCGGCCGCCTGGCAAAACGCCCCGGCTGGACCTGACCAGCACCACAGCAAGACGAGGAGTCCGCCGCGCAGCTTGGTGGTCATGAGCATAAATACGATGACGTCATTGTATTTATGCTCATGACCACTTAGGCATCGGCACTGCGCCCCCGAAAGTCAGTTCCGTTGGAGTCATGGCTCGGGCGGAGGCTATCACGAGGGTCCGCACTTTTCAAATGTGGATTTGCGCTTGCGGCCAGCTCGTCCAGCCGCAAGCAGCGGTAGCCGCTTGCCTGGAGCCCGTCGAGCAGGAGGTCCACCGCCGGCAGCAGCCGCCGCGCGGGCACCCCGCCGTCGTGCAGCAAGAAGACGGCTCCGGGTTCGAGCCGGCGAAGGAGGCGCCAGGCTATGCTCTCGGGCGGGTCCGGACGCCGATCCCAGCCGCGCGCGCTACAGGCTGTAATCTGCAATCCCAGCTCCGCCGCCACCCGGAATACGCGGGGATTGGTCAGGCACATCGGCGGGCGGAAAAGGCGCGGTGCTTGCCCCGTCACGGCGCCGATGGCGCGCTGCGCCCGGGCCAGGTCAGCGCGCAGGCGCGCCGTGGACAGCAAATTGGTCAACCGGCGGTGGTCGAACGAATGGTTCTCGACCTGGTGGCCTTCGCTCACCAGCCGCAGGGCCAGCGCTGGAAACCGCGCCACGCGGCTGCCGACGCAAAAGAACGTGGCGCGAACGCCCCGCTTGGCCAACAACGCCAGCAGGGCCGGAGTCGTCTCAGGGTCAGGTCCATCGTCGAAAGTCAGAGCGACCGCCTTCTCGGCGGTGCGGACGCGGCAAAGGCTTTGGCCAAACATCCGCCATCGCGGGACGGAGACCCCCAGGGCGGCGCACGAGCTGGCCAGGACGCACAGCAGGCCCAGGAGTACCCAGCGAGTGGCGTCCGTGAACAGACCGGCGATAAGCACTCCGGCGACCAAGGCCGCACCCAGGAGCAGGTGATACCGGGTCAGGCGCATACGCAACAAATCGCTTTGGTTCCCCCGGGGGAAAAGGTGCAGAGCGCCACCAGGCGACACCCACGGTCGGCAACGAGCGGTTGGTCGGAGGGGCGGGCGCACGCAGCGGGCGGAATCTCGCCTCGCACCAGCCCCAGGGCGGTCAGGAAGCCGAATGCGGGAGCGGAATAATGCTCGCCGCACCATGGCTTATAAGCCAGGCACGGGATGGGCCGTCCAGCCAACCGCGACAAGGCCTCGGCCACGCCGAGGCAAGCCTGGTCCAGGGGCGCCCGGCCGCCGGCCCCGCTCAAGAGGAAGTCGACGTCCGCGGCTCGGTGCCCATGGCGCTCGAGCACCTCCTGAATCCACGCGGCTTCCGCTCCTGGGTCCAGCCGCAGGCCGGGGCCGCCCCCGAACCGTCCGAAGCCGACACCCGATACCCAGGCCAGGGGCGTGCCGGGGCCGTCTGGCCGCGCCAGGGCAAACACCGCGCTGCCCTCGCCAGGAGGGGGCTGACGCCGGGTGTCGGGAGCCGGCGCCAGGGGCCGGCCCGGGGCGGTCCCCGCGTCCCACCACCCCCAGCGCCGGCCCGCGGCCAATACGTAAGGACTCAACTCATCGGCAGCTCCCACCAGGGCGAGATCGGCCTCGAGGTTCAGCAGTTCATTGGCGCCTTGCCAAAAGGCGGCCTCAAAACAAATCTCCCGGTGGACCGGGGTTGAATTGAGACCTCTCAGATCGAATTCAATGGCCACTTGGGAGGCGAGCGAGTTGTGAACCGAGTTGGTGAAGAGCAGCGGGCGCGGCGCGCGTTCTTCCTTCAGGACCATGTTCTCCAGGAAAGCGGCCGTGTCATTGAGGGCGCCCAACCCCGTTCCGAGGGCGACGCAAACGCGTTCCGGCAGCACTGCCCGCAAGAGGTGCGCCGGCAGGCTTTGCCGGGCGGCCGCCAGGGCCATTTGTTGAAGCCGGTTCAGCTTGCGACGCTTGCCGGCGTCCAGGCCCGAGCCCGCCTCAAACCCGGCACAGGCACAGACCCGCGCCTCCGCGGGTGGCCAGGGGAGCGGCATTTTGAAAACCGAGGTTGGCAGGCAGCCGCGAGCCAAGGCCAAGAAGACCTCGGCGACTGTGTTTCCCGAGGGGCTGACGACACCAGCGCCGACGACGGCCAGGGGAAAACGGCGGGACGGGGCAACGGGCCAAGGCCGCGGCGCATGGGCCGCCGCCGGTTCGGCGCCCGAAAGGAGCGTGAAACCCCGGCTCGGCCGCGGGCGCCCTTCCGCCTCCGCTTTCGAGAAGACAAGCGCGACATTGTTGCCGCCGAAACCGAAGGAGTTGCTGAGCACGTGCGCGAGGGGATGAGGCCGGAACTGGAGGACCGGTCCGAAGGCCAGGGTTGGGTCCAGTTCCTCGAACCCAAGGTTGGGCGGGAGATGCTGCTCGAGCAAGGCCTGAACACACACGACCGCATTGATGGGGCCGCTCGCCGCCAGCGTGTGACCAACGCACCGCTTCAGCGAGGCCACCGGCGGCAGCCGTTGGCCAAACAGACGCCTCAGCGCTTTGGTTTCCATGAGATCATTTTCCGGCGTGCCGGTGCCGTGCGCACACGCGAAATCGATGTCTGGAGCTTCCAACCCCGCGCAGGCCAGCGCCTTGCGCATGGCCTCGTGCGCGCCGCGTCCCTCCGGGTGGGGCGCGGTCGGGTGCCAGGCGTCGCAACTCGCTCCCCACCCGGTGAGGCGGGCGAGAACGGGCGCGCCCCGCGCCCGGGCGGCGGCCTCGGACTCGACCACCAGCATGGCGGCGCCCTCGCCCAGGCTGATGCCGGCACGGCGCGCGTCGAAAGGCTTGCAACCCTTGGGGTCCAGCAGGAGCAATGAACCGAAGCCGTTGAGCGTCAGCCGGCAAAGGGAATCCGTGCCGCCGGCAAGCATCAAATCGGCCTCTCCGGTCCGGACGAGTTCGGCGGCCGTCAGGAGCGCCATGGCGCCGGCCGAGCAGGCGGTGGAAACGGTCGCACACGGCCCGGTGGCGCCGAATGAGCGCGCGCACAGCTCCGCCGCGCCGGCGCATTCGTGGAAGCGCAACGGACCGAACCCAGGCCGTTGGCCGCGCAGGAACCGGCGCACGAACTCCTCGGTGCCCAGCATGCCCCCCACCGTGGAACCGATCAACACTCCGCTGCGTCTCGGCCTTGAGACGCCGGTTCCGAGAATCAGCCGCGCCTGACACAACGCCTCCCGAGCAGCCAGCCAAGCCAGTTTGTCCGAACGCGAACCGCGGACGCCCCAGGCGAGCCGGTCGAGGTCAAGCCGGACCTGTCCCACCAAGTGCGAACCGTAACGAGCGGAGGAGAACAAGCTCAGCGGAGCCAAGCCGCTGCGCCCCGTTCGGAGCGCCTCCCAAAGCTCGAGGCCGTTGCCGCCCGCCGCGCAGATAACACCGGTCCCGGTGATGACCAGGCTGCTCAAGGACATTTTGGGCGGTGGGTGGCGACAAACTCGGCCAGCGCGCGCACGGAAGCGAAGGCCTGGTCCGCCACGGTCCGTTCCTCGATCACAATCCCGTATTCCTGATCGAGCATGGCCACCAATTCCAGGGCATCAATGGAGTCCAAGCCCAGGCCGCCGCCAAATAGCGGCGCCTCCGCCTGGATATCGGCAGGCTGAACGCGCTCGAGACCCAGGGTGGTGATGATCCGGCTCTTCAGTTCGTCGATTAAGGCCTGCATATCAGTCTCGATTCGCCGTGGGAAGGGTAGCTTTGAGGGCGGCCTTGGCAAGCGGATCTCGCCCCGGCGCGTTGGTTGGCAACTCCGCGCCAACCGGGTGGACACCCGTGGGCCGCTGCCCGCACAGGTCGAGGCAGGTTTTGAGCAGCGAGTCGGTCCCCGACCCCATCGCCCGCTCCCGGGGCCGGCCTTCGGGCGCCCCAACCAGCGCGGCGCACGCGTGCCAGTTTGACGTCGCCGTTTCCAGGTCCATCGCCCTGGCCGTCTCCGGTTCGACGGCTTCGCAGCCGAGGCACAGACAGGCATCCGCTTCGCCTTCGTCCAGCCAGCAGCAGGCCTCGTCGAGGGACGCGAAGCCCAACCGCGTTGGCGCCATCAAGCACAACACGGGCCCGCGCAGCCGGTAGCGGATGCAAATCTCGCCAATGAGCGTGCTGGGCAGGGTATAGGCAAAGAGGCTCGCTCGAGGCGTTTGGAGAAACCGCACATCCGTGGACAGCGACCCCGCGCGCGTTTCCACGCAAACCCCGAGCCGATCCCGGGTCCTCACCGGCAGCGCGTCCAAGCCGGCCTCGAGCAACTCGACCGCCATCAAACCCAGACGGCTCATGTAATCCATGCGGGCGAAGCGGCCCGGGTCGGAGGCGAAGACCAATGACCAATGCAGCTCGCCCAGTTCACCGCGCCCGAGGGCATCGCTCAGCGGTGCTCCCCAGGGCCTAATCCCGGTCAAGTCGTTGCCGTGGCCGGCGGGACCCAGATAGCTGGCGGCCAGGATAGCCTTGTCGCTCACTCGCCATTCCTTTCCAGCAGCACGGCCGCGTTGGTGCCGCCAAATCCGCAGTTGACTTTCAAGAGCTTGCGCAGTCGTTCGGCGGGTCGTGGAGTGGCCACCACCGAAGCGGGAACCGCCGGGTCCGGCTCTCGGAGGCGCGGCGTTCCGGGCAGTGTCTGTGCGCGCAGGGCAATCAGGCAGAGAATCGTTTCCAGGATGCCCGCGGCGCCGAGCGTGTGGCCGAGCATGCCTTTGCTCGAGCCAAACGGCGGCACTTGTCCTCCAAACACCGTCCGGAGAGCCCGCGATTCCATCGCGTCGTTGTAAGACGTGCCCGTCCCGTGCGCGTGCAGATAATCGATCTCTTCGGCCGAGGCGCCGCCGCTCGTCAAGGCCCGGGAAATGGCCAAGGCCAACCCGGAGCCGTCGCGCGAAGGTCCCGTCAGATGATTGGCGTCGTCGCTGACACCCCAGCCACGAACCGAAATCGCCCGCGGCGGCGCCAGTTCGCGGCGGGCCAGGACCAGGGCGCCCGCTCCTTCCCCCAGGCTCAACCCGCCCCGGTCCCGGTCGAAAGGGCGACAGCCCTCCGCATCCAGCGACTTGAGGGTGGTGAAACCGGACAAGACGAAATGCGAGAGTAAATCGACGCCCGCCACGAACACGGCGTCGGCCCGGCCGCGCCGGATCAGGAGCGCGCCTTGCTTGAGGGCCAGGAGGCCTGAAATGCACGCGGCGGAGACGCATTGCACGGGGCCGGCAACCCCCTGGGCCGCGGCGAGGTCCTCAGCCAATAACGACGGTTGGATATGGCGCCGAGCAGCCGCGGAGCAAGGCTCGCGGCGGAACAGCCGCTCCAGCGCGTCCATGTCCGCTTTGGTGGTGGAAAGGACTAGAGCGCGTCGGGACGGCGACACCGCCTCCAGCCCTCGGGCGCTCAGGACTGCCTCGCTCAGGGCCGCGTTTGCCAGGAGGAAGGCGCGGGCATCGGCATGGGTGGCGTCGCGGTCCCGCAATTGCTCGAAGACCGGCTCCGGCACCTGGCCGGCCACCGCAGACGAGTAACCCTTGCCGGCAAGCCCCGGGCAGACGCGCAAGCCGCTCGCGTTGCCCAGCAGCGCCTGCTCGAGGCGCTCGACTCCGAGGCCAAGCGTGGTCACGGCGCCGCAGCCGGCTATGCTGATGGCGGGATGGGCAGTGGGTGCTTCCACAGAGGTTCCCAGGCCGCGAGCCGCTCCCGCATGAAGGGGGGCCAGGCCAGTATGAGTTCGCCCGCCGGGGTGGCAAAGACTTGCACCGTCCGCCCGGACGCCAGCAGCCACTCCTGGCCCTCGCGGCGAATATCGTACTCGAATACCAGCTTTGGCGTTTCGGATTTGAGCAGGCGAGTCGTGACTTCCAGAACGTCCGCCAGACGGGCGGGCGCAAAGTAATTCAACTCGAGTTGCACCACCGGCACCGGCACCTGATGTTCCAGGAAGACCGGGTAGTCCACTCCGTAGCGCCGCCCGAAGCCGCGCCGGCCTTCCTCGAGGTAGCTGACGTAGTGGCCGTGCCAGACAATGTGCAAGGCATCCACCTCATGGAAGCGCACGCGGAGCGTGGTTCGCTCCTCGAGGTAAGGGGCGTTGGGCATCCCCTTGGGGCGGTCCAAAGTCGGGCGTGCGATTCTCGAGGCGATTGCGTTCATGGCGGATCAGGATGGGGGCCGGTGGGGAGCGAGCGCGGGGCGGCGCGGGCGGCGGCGCCCTCCCAGAATGGGTAGAAATTGTACCACTGGAAGGGATATTGCCGCGCGACGTTTGCCACCCGTTGGGCGTACTCGCTCACGTGTGGTCGCAGCGCTTCCGGATTGGCCCGCCCAAGCTCGCGGGGCAGGAACCTCGCGGGAAAGCAAAAGAGCCGGTAGCGGCCGATCCTTTCGCGGACAACGAAAACCTGGGCAATGGGCGACCCGCTGACGGCGGCCAAGAGGTAAGGGCCAACGGGAAAGCTCGCCGTGCCCCCGAGAAAAGGGATCGAGAGGTCGGCGCCGCCAAACGAGCGGTCGCCGTGCAGGGCCACGATTTCTCCGCGCCGCAAGGCGGCCAGGATGGGAACGCTGCGCAAGGGGTGATCGTCGGCGGTGAGCAAGCGGAACCGCCTGGCTTCCATCGCGAGCCGAAAGAGTCTGCGAAGGCGCTCCCGTTCTCGGTCCAGCACCACGAGGTTGACGGGCCGCTCCAAACGCTCCAGCAGGTGGCCTCCGATTTCCCAGTTCCCGAGGTGGGCGCCGAGCAGGATGAGGCCCTTGCCCAAGTCGGCCTGCTGGCGGAGCAACTCCTCCCCTTCGCAGGTGCATTCCATCCGGCTCCGGCCGGTAATGACGGCCAGGCGGTCCAGCAAGGTGAGACCGTAGGAGAAGAAATGACAGTAAACCAGCCCCGGCCATCGCCAGCAGGGCTGCGGCCCGAGCACGCGTTTCAGGTACTCGACTGAACAGCGATACGATCGCGGCGCGGCCAGAGTGAAGTAGGCGGCCACGAGCACGAGCCAGGCACGAGCCCATCGCACTCCCAGGAGGCGGATGAGTTGAACGAAAAACCAGTTGCCCAAATACCCGCCGCGCGTGCGGCCCGACCAGCGCGGGGCGGAGGTCGTCAACCCATGTCCGTCCGGCGGGGTCATCTAGGTCTTCGCTATCGACATTGTCTCAAAGCGCCTTCGGCGTTCTTGATCACCCTGAACCAGTAGTTGCGAAAGCCGATGCCTGAGGGTTTGCTGACTTCACGCTGGCTGAAGACGACCTCCCGTGAAGCCACGTCGAAACCGACCACGTAAACGGCGCCCTCGGCGGCCTTGTTCACCCTGACAAAGCGATCCGCGATGAACACGACCCCCAGCCCGCTCTTGCTGTCGAGCTTGTAGGACTTCACCGCCTCGGCAATGTCCCGCGTGGTAAGGTGCGATTTGTCGATGACGTCGTCCGGGCCGGGCGAGGTGATGACTTGCGTCGGGGTGGCCGTCTTGTTTACCTCGGTTACGCCGCCAATATCCACCACCACCCGCTTGTTGGTTTCCTTTTCCACATGGCTGATGCGCTCGTGAAGGAAGAGGTTGTTCCAGGAGTTGAGCATGTGCGGGAAGATGGCGTCGGGGTCGTTGAAGGCCCCGGCCCCGATCATGCGAACTTTCGAGAAGTCCAGCCCGGCCCACACGAGCGTCTCAGACGCCAGCGCCGGGTTCCGGGGCGGCTTCTCCGCCGCCACGCCGCAACCTCCCGTTGCCGCCAGCGCCGCCAGTAGCCATAAGGTTTTCATAGTGCTTTCCTGAGCTTCATTTTTGACTGATTTGCGCGAGCCCCCAGTCTCTCACCCGCCCGGGCCTCGTGCAAGCCCTTTCGGCAGGGACCCGGCAGTTCTCATTCTGAAGGCGGCCGAGGTGGCTCGGGCCATACAGATTCGACTCAGCGAGTTCGAGGTCGAGAGGCCTCGTCAATGGGGGGCATGCTGGTTGGCGCTGGGGTTATGGG
>Ga0326728_10007788_pt1 | contig 27150 bp, 27 predicted proteins | sample MB3enrmetagenome_FD_207602 | JGI IMG/M metagenome (GOLD analysis project Ga0326728, IMG submission 207602) | Lab enriched peat soil microbial communities from McLean, Ithaca, NY, United States - MB31MN | ecosystem: Environmental > Terrestrial > Soil > Wetlands > Peat | place: USA: New York...
CAGGTCACAAGAACGGCAAGCCGACAGTCGGGTAAGGCAATGGCGCGAACCGGGCATCGAATGATGCCGACGTTTCCATTGCCTCCCCTAAAATTCCGTACGGCGGGTTTTCCCCGGTACGGCTTCAAGGCCGGACTTTCGGATGAGCCGATCCCGCTCGGCGGTGAGCGGGCGTGCGAGTCTTTGCGTGAGGTGCAGGATGTCCTCGCGACGAATCAGACGACCGAGCTGAGGAAGCTGTTTGGTCCAAGCCAGTTCAGTGAACAGGGCGCGCAGAGCGATGAGCAGGTTGACATATGAGGCGGTTGCGAGCGTCGGCGCCTGGCAGCGAAGGCGGGACATCCAACCCAGGAGGTGGGGATCCCAACGCAGTTGATCGAGGGAGTTCGCCTCAGGGTGAGCGGCGCCGAGATGGCTGAGAAAGTTGGGGACGGTCCCGCGGTAGTGACGATTGCTCTCCGGGCTGAGCGCCGCCCCGAGAGAATCGACGGCACGGTAGACGACGAGAGCCGGCCGATGTGGGAGGCGAGCGTGTCCGGCGCGGTTCATGATGAGAGCCACGGAAGGGGATGAACTTGCTGCGGCACCGCGCGCGTATACTGCGGGTGATCTGCACATAAATGAAATGCGCTGTGGCACATTTGATTTACCTGGGAAACAAGCAGCGCCGTCGCGGCGCAGTGGATGACCGGATCATCATTGAGCTATGAAAGGCCAAGTGCGATTGAGCTGAGTGGCCGCCGGGACGAGTACACGTCCACGTGACAAGGAATCGCGCCAACACTGTACCGTTACAGGGTTCTATCCGGCATTTCCAGTGATAGGTACTCGCCAGCGCCGAACGTGCGGAAATAGCTCAGCCCGGGCTCTGGGTTGCCCGGGAAAAAGCCTTACCGCCTCAGGATGACTGCGTGGGACTGCAATGGGAGACATTGATTTCGCAATCTAGCGGATCCAATTGCGGCGTGCTTGGGTTTAAGGACGGTTTGGGGAGCTAAAGACCAAGGCGTCCAGGGCGCCAATGCCGTTGCACCCCCTTCTGGCGCTGACAGCCAGCACGATTGGCAACCCGCGACGCCCGACCTGCGCCGGACCGATTGAGTGTTCCCCAGCCTGGACCCGAAAGGGGAAAGCCGCGCGTCGCCAATATGATTATGAGCGATTGCCTCCGCCCGGCAGCGGTGAGAGTTGTAGTTTTGAGACGGCAAGTCTCAGCGCCCCTCGGCTTCCAGACCCTCCGCCACAGTCTGGCGTCGTTCCTGGTGCGCAGCCAGACCGATTTGAAGACCATGCAATCGCCGCTGCGCTATGCGGACGTCACAACGACACCGCAGCTTTACACCCACACGATCGACGAGCCGAGTGGCCGCCCACGGCGCGGTTCTCACCGCTATTCTGCAGCCCGCCAAAAAACGAAGGTTGTGGCTATCGAGGGTGGAAGACGGGAGGAAGGGAATTCCGCGATTCGTGCTAGCGGCTGCAAAAATACGGTAGCCCCGTTAACGTCGCACACTTTGGTAAAGCTTATCGGAGAGGGCTCTATCTCCCATAAGTTCCTTCTTCTTTTGATATACTTTTCCGTCGGGCGTTATGTCCTTGCCAAAGCGTGCGAACAAATACTGTACTCCGGGGTAGTTATAATAATTGATGTACGTGAGCAGGGCGCACTGCCAAGCCACGTCACCTGGGTGATCCGTGCCGTTGGTTATGGAATCAGTCCAGTAGATTAAGTATGGCCGGAATTCCTCAGCGTCCACAAGACCCGACTTGATGAAGTTCGCAAATCTCTCAAGGCGATCAAGGAAGATATCATATGTATCTCTTATTCTAGCTTCAATCGGTGTGAACTTGCCCATGAAGTTCCTTCTGCTCACCCCTTCGACTTCCGAGGGATTCGCCTCGCCCGGCAGGTAGTCAATCTCTATGGTATGAGGCAACAAAGCCCAACACTGCGTTTCTCGTGTAATCTTGATCAGGTCGTCCTTAGAAGGGTCAGTTTTGAGAAAGAGATTGACCCTCCTGCTTCCCCAGTCAATCATCAGCAGGGCGTTTCGTATGACGGGGTCTGATTCGAATTCTTTTATTTCTTTGGCAACAAATTCGCTCTTTTTCCATTGCTCTGATCTTCTGTATTGGCGGAATCCAAAATACAAAGCGGCAATAGTTCCTCCAAAACCAAAGATGGAGACAACTAGCTTGGCAATTTCCAATTTATCTGAGATTGTCATGATGCCGCCTCCGATGCCTTATTTATAACGCACAGTTCGGCTTGACTCATGTTCGTGCTGACCAGCGTAGGAACGCCCATACTCACCCCTCGACGAAACCACCGCCCGCCACCCGCAGATTGCAACTCCTTGCGCGGGAAAGACTGCGCTGACCTTGACAACGTTACTTTGCTGAGATCAGGAACTTTCTGCTTTGTCTTGGCACATAATGCGTCAGTGCCTCAAGCCGTCGGTGTCGCGACCAGAACGTTGCCTGTGGCCACCTTTCTTCGCGAGAATAAAAGCGTGCTCGTTGCGTGAGGTATCGTTCGAATTCGCGGGCCGATTCCTTCACGAATCGATCGATCGCAGAACGATCGCCCCGCGAACTAGCAAAGATCGCATCTGCCCCGCCAATTCCAGAGCGCAGCGCTTTAACCACGCCGTGTCCGGATAGCGGATCGTGGGACTGGTTCGCATCGCCTATAGCGAGCCAGTTTGGTCCGGCGGCGTGATCTAGCTTTGTGCTTGTCGCTGCTACGACTCGAAGCGGCTCAGTTTCGTCAATCGTCCCGGCAACTCCTGATACGCGACGCGTCCGTTGCAGGCTCTCATGCCAGAACTTCTCACGCTCTCCACCTGAGGGAGGTAGCAGGTCACTGTCGGTAAAAAATGAAACTACGGTACGTGAATGGGGGAGGGTGGCCGCGTACCACCAGCCATGGTGGCAGGATTCGACAATCGTTTGCGGCCAGCACTTGTCAGAACGTTTGCCGAAGGCAACCAGGCTCACCAGTTTGTCGAGTACCCCTCTTCTTATACCGAGGTGTCGAGCGAGCCACCCACTCCGACCGGTTGCGTCCACGAGCCAGCGTGCATTTAAGCTAAGCCGCGATGTCCGGTCACGAATTGAAATCCTCCAGCCTCCGCCCTCGGGATCGCAGGAGTCAATCCTCATTGAGCAATAGACTTCGGTTCCTGACTGTTCAGCGCTCGTCGCTAGCATGCGGTCGAACTCTGTTCGGTTGACGTGCCAGCCCGACCCGCAAGGGCTGAATATAAAATCGTTGTCGTGCGGAGTGGTCCCGCCCCACAGAACTGTGAGGCCCGGCGCAGGTTCGTGGCCAGCGGCTAGGAAGTCTTCCCAAAGGCCAAGTTGCGCCAGCGGTCGAACTACGGTGCCTGGAAGAGTCTCCCCAACACGGATGTCTTCGTAGTGGGTACGTTCGACAATCGCAACCGTAGCACCCTTGCGGCGCAAAGCGATCGCCGCGGCTGCGCCGGCAGGTCCCCCACCGATCACTACTACTTCGTAATAGGCTGACGTGCTATGCGACGAGATTGGCCACGGCACTAGGTCGCATCCCTCTTGAAAGTGCTGTCCCGCTCCGCTTCCACGAACACTGTCTCCGCGCCGGCCTTCGCGGGGACGATAAAGCCGAGCCGCTGGACGTTGTCGACCATACCTTGATGGTCGGCAATCGGATTGGCCCAGCCGCCTTGACTACCAGGAACCTGGGTTGGGTCGAGCATGGCGATATCGGGCCGTTGCGAAGGCCACCAGTCTCCGGCGCAGTCGTTAAAATCTGCTTGCCAGGGCACGGCCATGTACTGGGTTAAGCAGCCGGGGAAGACCTTAGCCACTGCTGCATGGTTCAGCCTCCCGAGTTCCACATACAGGTCTTTGTCAGTGAGGTTGACCGTCGCCTCGATACCGGGGTAGAAGTTGGCGCCGATGCAGGGCTCGAGCGCGGCGCGGTCAAGCGCAGCGGGCTCTGACAAGACCGGGTCCGGAGCATTTAGATCGTTTATGAAGTTCCCAGCAATCCAATCCGCCACGTGCTGCCTCAGAAAAGGTGGCATGATAAAATCCTGAAGCCCGGGCGAGGTCAAGCGCACACCTACGGTCCTTCTGAGCCCCGCGGCCCCTGCGCTTGTATCCGCCAGCAGATTCCAATTCAGCGGTAGCAAAGAGCTCCAGCGAGTCCAATTGTTGACCCAGCGGAGATCCACCGCTCGCTGGATCATGGGTTTGATGTGTTTGCGGAACGACGGCTGCGGTTCAGATTTCAGCATGCCACCGTCGATTGCGGCTTGCACCGTCCAATCGAACAAGCTCACAATGCCGCCTATCGCTGGCGCGAAATCCGGAGGCGCGACAATTGCCCAGGCCGGCTGGTGAACAACAATAGGGGTTTGACCAGGGAACCTCAGAGTGGCCGTTACCGGACCATCGGACACGTCGTCATGCCACCGGTCGTTGTTTGCGAACTCCAGCAGGTCAGCGCCGCCAGGATCGGATTCGCTTTTGCCACGTCCACCTAGCACTATGAGCCGCCCGGCGCTGTCGGTCTGCAGTTCCCCAAGGTAGACGTCCTGAATCGTTAGAAACCGCCCATGGATCTCCACACCCTTATGATTCTGGCCTGAGATTATAGGCGGTTGCGGATTGCGGATGATGAGAGAGTCGCGATCCGTCACGTCGATGTTCCTGGGGCCAGCGGGATGACCCGGAGTAGGAGAGTGATCAAGCGCAGCCTTGCGATTCACCAGATCCACCCTCCATTCGATCTCTGCTTGATCTCCTCTTACCTCACCAACCAAAGAAGGTTTACCAGTCGCGTCAGTCGTATATTCGTATACCCGGAACCGTGCCGCTTGCCGCTTAATCAGGCCCTCCATCTTGTATTGAGTGACAGGTGACTCTGAATTGTCGGCACCTATCTCAATACCAGCAGCGCCCGGCTGCTCCGGTCCTAGGAAGAACGCAGTCGGATGGTTGCCCACACGGGCGAGGCCTATGGCAGGATGAATTTTGTAAAATTTGCTCATCGTGGGCCCCCCCCTTTTCTGTTTCGACGGTCAGGCAACCGAGCCGATCTTGGCTGAGATGCTTTTGTCCGCGTTCTCCAAAACTGTAAGAAGCGTCAATTGTCTGGGAGTCGGACTGTGCTCGTCCCGAATCCTTTGTCGAATTACTTGAGAATCCGCCACCAGCTTTCGCAGCTCCGCGACCTGTTCCGGAACCGTGGAGGGCAGGTCCCGATTGCCCGGAACTTCAAATGGCAATCCCGCGCGCATCGAATCCGTCGCTGATCCCACATGCAGCGGCATGGCACGCAGTTCCTCTCCGAGCTTCTTGATGCTCGTCAGCATCTCGACACCGAACGCCCACGCGATGAAATCGCGGCGCGCAGCGGTCGTTCCCGGTACGGAGCCTATAGTTCCAATGGATAGCGCAAGGGCGATGTCGAGCAGCAGCATTTGATATCGGAGATTTGCAAGATTCGCCCAAAGCAGGGTGGTGGGATCTGTTATGCCTCCTGTCGCGCCCTGAGTGGTCGTTGGATCCAAGGCTTGAGTGCGGATCATTGCTGGCGCTCCAGGTACTGCTTTATAAGCACGAAACTCGCGGTATATGCGCAAAAACTTATCGAAGTGGGTCTGGCCTGGTTCACCACTTGGCGGGCCTTCGCCTTGGAGAGCGACTCTGTAAATTGCTTCGCGAGCGGAAGCTTTGTCTGAAACCGGCATGACGTACACAGCCGTGTCCGGGCTGGCAGTTCCGTCAGCGCCGCGCCACTCGCTCGGCTCCGCCTGGCGATCCTGGTTGAATCCGACGAGCGCCCGGTCAACGTGCCACTGGGTCCAGCCGGGAAAGGGATTAACCACAGTGGTCCAAGGGCTCTGTGGTGTGTCGGTATCCTGGAAAAGGAAGTACAAGCGTTCGTAGATCTGGCCAACCCGCGACACTTTCCCCCCGGCCGCGGCAACCGCGGCTGCAACAGCCGTTTGATAGTCGGCGCGGTCTTCTGCTCGGACGTCTCTCGGCGCTTCCGCCGCTACACCCTTGGCCAGCGTATCTTGGCTGAGCGCCTGAAGATGAAACGCGAACGGATAGAGGTCCGACTGGATCGGGAAGTTTTCTCGATCCATATGGGGGGTCGCGTTTAGCGACAGCAGCAAGTTCTGCACTGTGAGAAGGTGGCCCATCTCTTGTTTAGCGACGTCTCGAATAGCATCATACCAGTCATCAGACATGATGGGATGGTCGATGGCGGGCGCATTGACGATCACGTTGGGCAGGAGGGAGTATGCCGCATAAAGATACTCCACCATCAACGCTCCCTCGACTTCAGCGGCGATGCGCAGCAACAGCTTCGCTTCCGCCGCTGCGCTGTTCGGCGGGGTTACTTCCGGAGCTTCGCCGACCGGGAGGATCTCAGCCGGGAGGCCCGGTGTAACTGCCGAGACAATTTTGGTAGCGGGACTATTTGTATCTTGCGGTTCCCACCCGATTAGTCTAATTGTTCCGCGTTTCATCTGCTACTTTGCACAGCCATCATCGATGAATCATGGGACCAAAGAGATTGGATCCACCGAGACGAACGGCGACCCATTCGCGGGCCTCTATCCGGTCATCACGAGTGAACATTCTCCTGAGGGTCCCTACATACAGAGGGACCTTCTAATAAGCCCTCGTTGGCATTCGCGTAGGCACATTGCGTACGCATTGATTTTGACAGTATGGCTGAAACTCTAGCGGAAAACAAGGACAAATTGTTTGCATTGTTTGCCACTGTGACAGATCGTCGCTTTAGGCGCGACTATTTGCACCCACGGGACGGGCCTTCGGAACGAAGGCGAGCGCCACTCATCGGTTCAAGGAAGAGGTTCACACGCGGGCTCTTCTCAAGCCACCTTGGCCAAGTATATGCCGAGATTGGACCGAGGGACCTTGCGCCTAAGCACGCTGAGTTCCTGCATGAGAACTGCGATCTCGATCGCCGGGCTGTTGCGGGAGCGAATAAAGCCGCTGAACGAACAAAAAACTGAGAAATTGGACCGTCGCCCCAAACTATAGGAAATCCACCATTCCCGGCTATCGCTTAACCCTGGTGATTTCCAGAAGGATCCGATTTTGGCGACCAACTGGGACCTAGTCACTTTTGGGGTCGGTAAAACCCAGGTGTTCCCCACGGCCCCGATTTCCAGGGCATCGGACCGACACCGTGATTGACGCCCATCTGCATACCCACCGGTGCACCTTGGGGGTTCTTTGTGCCCAGGTAAATGCCCATGTGCCAGTCGTCGGCGCCGCTACCGAGTTTCTCAACGATAATGTCCCCGGCTTGGGGGGGACCGTTGACTTTCTGAAATGCTCCGCTGTTTGCAATACCAACATCTGAAGGCTTTGCAGTGACCAAGGGCGACCCGATACCCGCCCGTGATAGAACGTCGTGCACGAAATGACTGCAGTCTGAGGTCGTTCCGCCGGTGGACGCGTCACCGCCATACACATACTTCACGTTACGTGCTCTGTAGTTGGCCGCTAACTGGATGGACATTGCCGCAATAGCCTGGCCAACGGTAGGGTTGACCGGCTGGGGCTGGTGCGGCGTGGGTTGGCTTGGTGACGGTAGATGTCCGTCGCCGGGTGACGGCCCCACTGGCCCAGGTTGGGGCTGAGGTTGGGGCTGAGGTTGGGGCTGAGGTTGAGGCTGAGGTTGGGGTTGAGGCTGAGGTTGAGGCTGAGGTTGAGGCTGAGGTTGAGGCTGAGGTTGGGGTTGAGGCTGAGGTTGAGGCTGAGGTTGGGGTTGAGGCTGGGCCGCCCCCTGGTTGGGGACAATATCAATCGTGCCGTCGGGACCCCTCTCCACATGCGATCCGTCAGGTACGGTTATTGTGAGATTGTCAATTGGTTCGGTATGGAATCCTGGTGGGGGACCGGAGTCCGGTCCGTCGTACTCCCCGGGAGCTGCTAGAGCAGAGAGGCGAGCAATTATTCGATTCCCCGAAGGACGGAGGAGTTCTCGCTCGAGTCGTTGTGCGTCGGCCAAAGTTGTTCCGGCGCGAATGCGGGCGGCTGCATCACGCAACCGCTCCTCTTCCTCAAAAAAGCTCGAATTACGCATCCTGTCGGCCGCACGCTCCAATCGGTCAGCAATTTCTGTCAGCACATCAAACATTTGCGTGCCCTCCGCAAGCGATAACTACGATTACTCCTGAAAACTGGCAGCTGGCGTTCTCACTTGCCAGTACTACTCGGCGCTGCTCTCCCGTTCCCATTCTCCGGTCCAAAAACGGCTGTAGGTGGAGAGAATGTCATCGTCCAGGTATTTACGATATAACACTTCCATTTGGAAGCGACAGCTTTTTGCGCGGGCCTGCCGCGATCGGCCACCTCCAGACACGACACCAGGTTGGTGGGCCACGCGCGCTCGAGGCGTATGCCAGAATCGCGCGCCGGTTTTTTCAAGCCGGTATCCGAGATCTATATCGTCAAGCCCCCAGAATTGGAGGGTTTCATCAAAGCCGCCCGCGGCAGCCAACGCGCGTCGGCTCACGGAGGCATTTCCGGTGAAGAACCAGCCCCACCAGTGCCTATAAGATCGCAACGGAGCGACATGCCGTATCCTCATACGCGTACGATGTAACGCGTCTTGGCCCGGGTAGCACCGAATCCCGAGGACAACATCAAAGCCGAGTTCGCCCCAGTACAGATGTTCAGCCAAACATGCGGAGTCGATGATCTGGTCAGGATCGAAGAACACGACCCTGGGAGCTCTGGCAAATTCCAATCCCGCCTGACGCGCCGCGCCTGTTCGGAAACTGAAAGTATCAGGAATATACGGATTTTGCCGGCGCAGCTTAAGGAGCGAGTAGTCGATGTTCCCGCCGAGCTGCTTACAAGTGGCAACAAGAACACGCCACGATTCATCCGTGCTACCATCGTCGATTGCGATCAGCTCGAATGGATCTGCCAAGGAGCATGAGGCCTATGTATTTAGAAAGAGCCGCAGTTCGCCAGCGAGATTGTACACAGGTGCTATGACCGTCAGAGCCACATGTCGATGGTTCTTGCGGAAACGACTATCAACGATTTCCGGATGCTGATTCCCAATCTCGAGTCCCAGCCCCAACAAGTCCAGGCTCCCGCCCTCGAGGGTCCAACCCTGAGCGGAACTTAGAGTTCGCAGAGCCGACACCAAGTCCACCCATTCCAGTGCTGAAGTGGCTCGTTCGTTAATCCAGAAAGGGATCTCGAGCGAACAAGTATCAACCTGAGCGGAAGCCAATTCGCGCGCCACGACATGCCAGTTTTCCCGTAAAGCGTCACCTGCGATAAACGTGAGATGCCTCGCGCCGACTGGGCACTTCTCGAGGGCCAACGAGGCGTCTTCCAACCTGCGTTGGATGAGCCCCGCTCCTGCGGCGCTCGGCAGCGCAAATTGGACTTCGTTCGGTGCCGAGCTGAGCGGCTGGCTTGCAGAGCCGAAGGTGCGCACTCGCGGGCGATCCTTCTCGGCGACGAGCTGATCGAATGTATGGTCGCAGGACAAGGGCACGCGCAGGCCGATTCGGACGGCTCGGCCGGATCGTCTGGCCCGGACGATGCAGCGGAAGAGCCAGACAGCGGATTGGACTGACGAGTCGCAATAGATCAAATGCGGCCACGGAGCTCTCTTTAACTCAAGCGCAGGGACCAAATGACGGAGCTGCTCTAGAGCGATCCTTAACGGATTTCTGCTCCACCCACGCGACCACAGTTCTTTGTCAATCCGGTCCAGTTGCACCTCGAGTCGTCGGATTTCAGCGTCCGACAGTGTAGGCGAGTCCCTAATATCGTTCCCCAGCAGGAAATACTCGGGAGTCGCGGCGTATTCTGCGCACAGATCCAGAGCTTGCAAACACTCCTCGACGTTGCCCACGCGCATGTAACAACCCAGAGCGATCAACACGTTCTTGTTGTTGGCGCGCTGCTGGCACAACGATTCGAGTACTTGTGCTAGGCTCCCAGCGCAATCGAGCATCGACTCTGGGCGGGCAGCAATCGGTTCGTTGACGAAGGTTGTTGGGGGTCCCGACGCCACGTTGGGCAAGTCCTGCTGCCCTAGCGCTGCGACATCAATGCCAGAAGATTGCACGTTCATGTCCTTCGAACTGTCCCTCAGAGAGTTCTCATAAGGGTTGCTCGTAACGAGGGGGTGGGGGCCTGGAAGTTCGCTGATAGGCGAGCTTCGGAAGCCCTCAGTCAGCACTGTATCGAGGATTTGTTGGATCCGGTCGGGCTCATCCGGAACGCTTAACAGCCAGGGGTGAATCACGACGGCGGCGCCTCCCGTGCGTGTTGCCGAAGAGCGAACTGCCGCCAAGACCTCAGAAGGCAGCAAGGGGGCATTGATTTTCCAGTCCCACGTTTCAATTGAAGTGTAGACCACGCGTATCTGCGCGAGGCGAGGTCGGGCCCAAATGCAGGAGATAAATTGTCCGCCCAGCTCAGACCAAAGGGGACCGAGCCAAGATGGCAGAGCATCGTAAGGCGCTGAGAATCCTCCTGAGAACCTGACGGGAAATCGCGCACGCAGGACTTCTCGGCCGGCCGCGATTTGCGAGACTTCTGCTTCGGGGGGCAATTCCTCCGAAGTGAATTCGGAGCGGCGGCAAGCCACCGAAGCACGTGGAATGTGTGCGTAGCCGTGCTGGCTTACTGTCAGGAATCGATCCGGGTCCATCGCGTCCAAGTCCGCTTCAGAGATCCGGCAGAGATATGGTATGACTTCTAGCGAGGCGTGCAGTTTCCTTTCGACGATCCGTTCGATCAACCACCGCAGATTATCATCGAGGTGACCCACGTCGTCGATTCGGATTCCCAGCCGCGGACCGCAGGAGTTCTTTGACGGCGGTGACGTGCCCTGATCGGTCGCGGCGTAACTATGAAAACTCCGCACACGTCGAGTGGACCGTATCTGACGCGCAAGGACCGTAGGATCCGGGGCGCCTGGCCATTGAGTGCGGATGGTCTGTGCTCGGCGATTCCGTGCGGAGATCCAGGCCGGATCCTTCCACCGGGCCGCCAGATCGAAAGAAGCCAAGCCTAAATTCTGGAGGCGCGAGATTCGCCCAGCCATCGGTTCGCGGTATGACGTCCCGTACACAGGCATGAAGGGCACTCCCCCAAAGAGGCATTCCCAGGTGGTATTGAACCCGGGGCGGATGACGGCGCCACGAGCAACGCTGATCAATGCCGGCACATGCGGCTCGCCTGAGATCACTTCGAATTCTCGAGGCAACACGACCCCCATCGGAAACAGAGGGCCTTTCACGAAAAGCAGCCTAGTGCGCGGTTCGATGCGCTGCAAGTCGGTTCCCACAGTCCTGGCGGAATCCACGAATCTGGGGAGGTCGTCGTCGCTAGCTGAACGAACGCCGCCACCGCCCATACTCAGCACGCACACAGGGTCGCCCGCCTGGATTTGATAGCGCTCCATCACCGCTGCGCGCTGCTGCTCGGTTGGGGCGCGATAGACAGGGCCCAGAACGAACCAGTTTGGCCAGCCCAGAATGACTTTAGTCTGGCTATCATCGTATATCCACGTCGGTGAACCGGGAGCGTCCGCGATCAAGAACGTGTCGTACACGTCGACGTACTTCTCCGCCAGCCACGACATGTAATCGAAGTCGGTCGGGCGAATAACCAGAATTCGCCTAATGGAGCGCTTCAAATCAAGGTTGCAGGGATGCGTGTCCTCGAATACTACGGAAGGTCCTGACATGGTGGCGTATCTTTCAACGTCGCGGATGATTGCGGCTCTCTCGTGAATGTCGGCCTTGCGGATACTGGGGATCGTCATGCCCGGATACTGAAGGTGCCCGAGGTAGGGTCCCGTTCCTTGTGCGAAGATCACCGGGGCCTCGCCGAGTGCCGTCAGAGCATCACAGATAGCGAGGGAGCGGGCTAGGTGACCGAGGCCGATGCCGTTGTGTGCGAGAAAAAGGATAGCCATTCTTTCTCAGAGCCGTTCGACGATCAGCTGATAGCCTTTATGGACAATTTTCAGTCGATCTCTGTAAACTGACACAAACGAATCGACGGCCAGCTTCGGCATGGTTTGGGGCTGATCAGGAAAGCTGGACTCGTGGAGGTAGTCGTCAAAAATCATGATGCCCCCTGAGACTAATAGCGGAAAGGCGAGGATGGCGTCTTCTAGGACGCACGGTGCAGAATGGTCACCGTCCACGTACATGAAATGAATCGATCGAATCTGCAACGAGGGATCCCGAAGTGCCGCGGCGGAGGCACTCTGGATCAGACGCACCTTATGCCTGAACTCGTGCAGGTTCTTGATTAACGCTGGCCGCGGGGAGGGATCGACACAAATGAGACGCGATGACTCGTGTTGCAGCACATTCTCAAGAAACCACAGGCCGCTTCTGCCCTCATAGCAGCCGATCTCGAGGCCACGGATATTGGGACTGCCGGCGAACTTGCTCAAAACTTGGCGCCACGACTCAATATTCCGCGTAGTGAAGTCGCATGTGAACTCGTTGGTCGGCGCTCTTTGACACGACGCTGTCGTCGTCACACTGCCGACTCTGACAGCGGCGGCGTTCGCTACCTTGACCTCGGTGCTCCGGTTGGCTAGGTAATCCGCCATAGCCGCGTGTAATGGAGGTTTAACGGAACGCCAACGCCAGCAACCGCCTTGGTCGATTTCGATGTCGAGATCAGGATCGAACTGCGCATTTCGCACAGCTTCATACCGATGCACGTGCCCTCTCGAGGCCAATTCGCCGTGCCAGAGGTGGAGGACCGCTCCTTCGACTACGCCAAGTCGGGCGCGCACCAGAGGATACACCCTCCGAGCCCAGGCAACGGCGTGACGATGCCAGGCGGAATCGGCTCCCAGCATGCGGGTGAGACATGCCGATTCCCAATCGCCGCAGAAGGCGTGGGCCATCACATGATCGCCGCCGCCGGCGATGCAGGCGTCGTATAGACCGACGCTCTCGAGCACATTGCGCCTTGCCGCCCACCCGAATCCGGTGTGTCCGTGAAGTCCGAAATCGCCAAGCAACAGCGCGTTCGGGTGCCTCAGGTAGACCGCTCCGAAACTCTCCCAAACATTACCGTCGCCAGCATAAGAATGACGGCCGCGCGGAAGTCGAATAAGTCGATCGCCCAACTGAACCACCGAATAGTCACTCAGCAGTTCGGAGGCTCTTACCGCCCATGCGGCATTCTGGAACAGAATGTCGGCGTCGATCCAAGCGATTTTCGTGCAGCCAGGAGGTACGCGCGAAAGAGCGCAATTGACTAGCCGTTCCTTTTGCCACAAAGCCGCGGATGCGCGTAACTGAAGGACATCCGACGATGGAGAGAGATCCCACGGGTCATCATCTGAGACACACTCGACTACTATAAGTGGTATTCCGCTCAGACGAAGCAGGGCTGACGTGAAGGCGAAATTGCGAAGTTTCTCCTGACAGCCGCGGATGTTGAACAGAGACGTGATAACGCACAAATCGCCGGGGTTGCGATATTGGCCAGCGGCGCGGATCGGCCCGAGGCCCGGCTGGGGCCCCGTAATAAGTGATGTCCGAACGTTGTTACTGTTCCCCGAGGCTTGTTCTGCGTTGACCGATGACTGCCGGCGAACCTCTTTCTCCCGTGAGAGTAGCTCATCGACGTACGTGGTGATCGATTGAAGCCCCCCCATGTACAGCGGAGGTGATGGCCGCTCTCGGAGGGAACTAATTTTCCCTAGAAGTCCTGACCTCAGGTGCTGCGCCGCATCCTTGTGCACGGCGTTGCCGTAGCTGGTAGAATTGACATCTATAGCGTAGCACTCCCCAGCGTCGTCCTCTACGAAATCCAGAGCACCGAAGTCCATTCTCAGGTGGCGCAGCAGTCTGACAGTACCGATCTGGAATGACGAAGGCAGTCCGGGGCACTCGGCCCGGGCGAGCGCTTGCTCTGTGGTCAACAACTCCTCACGAGTGCGGGCCGACCGATATTTCTTAATTACGTTCTCATCGGTCCATACTGATACAAAGTGATTGCACCCAGCAAAATAGGTGCGAAACTTCCGATGCTTTCGATTCTCGACGAAGAGCTCGATGACCAGATTCTGGTCATACCACCACTCAGCCGGGACCTCGCGGCGGGGCAGAACTCGGTAGTCATCAATGCTTGCAAACGACGAGGGCGGCAGACAGGAACGGATCGTGGCTAGCTGCGCTGAGGAGAGTTTCTTCTCACCGAATCCAGCATAATTCAGGTCCGTTTTTACAATCACGAAATCCTCCGGCGATCCTTCCGCTAGGATCGTCGAGACTGACGACAAGCCAAGGAAACGACACGTCTCTTGAAGCCGACGCTTTCCAATGTCTGTCACAAACGCGTTCAACGCCGGAACACCCCGCGCGTTCAGGACGTCAATCAGGTCCCGGCGGCAGCGAGGAAAATTCTCTGTGCGTGTGCAGTTCAAATGAAATGCGAATGCGAGCGTGTCGGCGGGACAATAAGCAAGTATTCCCTCGACTGAATGAAGCGGGTCCGCTGGTATTCGAACGGCTTCGGGCAGGAGCGCGGGTAGCATATAACCATCCCATGCTTGCCACTCATAGATAGCGATGGGCAGTGTCATCCGATCTGCAGTCTCCTGATAACGAATCGAGGGCACCGTGTGCAACACACTATGGCTTGCATTGCAACCAGCGGCGTCCCAGAGCATCAATCACCGCGATGTCGACCGGCCCGCCGATTGCAGACGCGCACTGGCGATCATGCCGCGCGCGGTGGAAGATATTGTTTATTGCGCGCATCGCGTCGAACTCGGAGTGAACCGTGCCAATTGGTTCTCGAAGAACACACCGCTTACGCCCTTGTAGATAAACACGGGGCCGGTGCACGGTGACATCGTGGAGTAGGTAATGCGTGAGTGGAAGTTCGAGGGTGCTGTCGTAACGACCGGAAGCCTGTTGGCGAAGGCAGTGTCTCAGATTGATGCAGGCGACGAACGGCAGCCCTGAGGCCGTGCGGTTTGCGTAGAGAATCTGCGCTAGATCAACGCCTGACGCTAAGGGCTCATCCAAGCCTTTAGCAAAACGCTCCCAAACAGGCATAAGTGCATTATACAGTCCCTCCGCGAAGGCAGCCGCGAGCGCAGGTTCGGCGGGTTCTGGTGCGGCGCAGTTGAGGCCTCGGATTATATCTGGTATCTCGAATGTGCTCTGACGCACTGCCGTGCGACTGGCGTGATCATATTCAATCCTCGTAAAGCGAAGTAAGCCCGAAAGGCCGCAGAGTGCGGTGTGGCCCCAAGGGAGCAGTTTCCGGGCAGAATCACAAAGCGGCATGGGCACGCCAGCGTACCTGCTGTCTGCCGCGAGGTAGACTGCCTCTTTGGTAGCGAGGCATACCGATAGACTACCGCCGGTGACGACGAGCGCGGTATCGCCCTTCGCGGCTTGCCTGCCAAGCCCTGAGGGTTCGGCGTGGGTCGCCACCGCTTCCTCGGGAGACTCTTGGAATTGCCCCCTCATATAGGGTTTCCCTGGCACTCATATTCTTTTTCTGACTGTCGGCCAAGTTAGATTCTACATCAGTCTGTCTGCAACCGACTGTATTTCGCCCAAGAATCGCGATTGAGCGATAAATGTGCTCCTGACGACGTGGAAACGTCGACGGCGGCGACCCGGGGTTTGTGAGTGGCAGCGCGCGACTCAGTTTGGGTCAAGATTCAAGGGTCCAGCGGTCCTCCGGATAAATTTTCCCACCCCCGGTCGACACCACGCCTCCTTCGTTCGACAGCCACGTTTTTTTGCCTCCTTTGCCTCAGTTCCGCAACATCGCGCGACAGACCCGGACGGATTGCAGTAAGACCCATTTCTCTAGGTCGGCCTTGATCTGCGGTGTCCAGCCACGCGCGTGGCGCACCAGCTTGCCCGCCAGCCAATACACCTTCCACCGCAATGTGACCACCGTCACCCTGCGATAAGATGGCGGCAGCACCGACGAGTCTTTGGCAGATTCTCCTCGGCCACTGTCGCCAAATGTCCCCGACGATCGATTATTCATTGGTGAGACTCCGACGGGAAAAGCCGTATGAGCCTAACACGTTCACGTTCCGGACGGGCGCAGCTCGACTGGCGGCTCTTGAGTTCGCTCGCGGCGAAAGAATTCTGTAGTTCGATCCGGATCAGATCGTTGTCCGTAACTGCTTATCCGAGCACCACTATTGGGGAAAACTCGGGCACGACGTTGTCTTGGGAGTTCGCGACTATTCTGGTGAGGATTTAATTCACCAGACGAGGATGCGTTTGCGGCATGTTTATCCACTTTCGTCATATAACCATCGGTGGGGGTGGTTCTTCAATGGCAACGCGTCGGTGGGCCGACGTGCGTTGCAGGCCGCGGGCGGCTTCGACGAGACCCTTCAGTTCTGGAGTTTAGACGATACTGATCTACGCAATCGCCTGGATAAGAGCAGCGCAACATTCTGGCATACGCCACGAGCGCGCGCGTCGCATTTGCCTGGCATCGTCTCCGGAGGCGGCAAGTCTCGTTATGATGGCGCAAAAAGCTGCCGCTTTCAGATGAAAGTGTTATATCGTATATACCTGGATGACGACATCCTCACGACGTATAATCGCTTCTGGGCACGACTAGGTGAAGCGCACGTATCGCGTCTTGAAGAAATCTGTTTTGTGTTTTTCCACTTGAACAACGATCGGGGGATGGGTAGGCTTCTGGCCCACCCGAGCCATCGTGGGGGGGTTACACATGGAACGAGAGCTGATGCTCATTGCGGATAGACTGGACCGGGCCGCGGATCGGTTGGTAAACGCGGGCTTTATCTTGCAGGGGCAGAGACTGCGGGCCGAGGCGGAGAGGATTCGGGGTGGAAATGTTTCACTGCATGACGCATATGACATTGAACGTGAATTTGTCTTGCACCCGACGATTCCCGTTTTGAGCAGGGTCTCAACTCTTGCCGCACCGGGCGAATATGATGGTCCATCCGAGCCTGGAAGCCACACCGAGACCGTCGACGGAATGCAGATTGAAGTTCCGAACGGTTCGCATGTTGAGATTCAAAATGGACAGATTACGATCGTTCCAGATCACGCTCCCACGCCTGCATCTCAACCCACGACCCCTAATCCTCCGACACCCCAATCGCCCGCGCCCGCTCCGGCCCCGGCGCCCGCGCCAAATAATCCGCCGCACGAAGCCCCGAGTCCACAGCCGACTACATCTCATCCGACCCCTGCACAATCTTCTCCCACACCAGGACCGATCGATGCGGGCACTGGCCAGCAACTATCGATGATATCGTCACAGGTTGCCAATGTTTTCAAAGGGATGGGCGTCAAGTACCCCTCGTCTCCCGGCCTAAGCAGCGTCTTGTCCGCACCGCCCGCATCTCGGAACCTTGCAATCGGAGCGGGTTCGGTAAGTGACTGCAGTAATTTTGTGAAATATGTTCTGAACCAGGCCGGTCTCAGCAGCATTCCTTATACTCCGACTGCCGGTGTGACGAACAGTCCTCACTACACCAAGGTGCCTGCCGGCCAAGAGCGTGCTGGCGACATAATAGTGCAGAGCGGACACATGGGCATCTACACCGGCAACAAGGATGGAAATGGGAATCCAATAGGTGTACAGATGGGAAATCATCAGGTGGGACCCGCACCGTGGGGTCCGGGAGGGTGGTTTCCAGGTGGAGGCACACTTCAGTTCTTTCGCCCGACACCCTGAAGAACGCGCCCGCCAACGAGAGTGACGCCACCCACGACCATGGCGGGTAAAAGAGAACGGTCGATCCAAGCTTTGGACGGACTACGAGGAGTGAATGGATCGGCGTTCCGGAGTTCAGCAGACACACCCACATTGACTGTTTACGATCTGCCGTCTCGTGCATCCAGCCGCGGTATTCCGATTCCTCCATGGGATATCGGACTTGCTAGTTTGTGTTGTTTGTTACTCTTAATTCTTACAAAGGGAAACAAATCCTCGCAATTGATGCCTGCTTTTCGCTTATTGATCACTGCGGCATTCGCCCTTCTGCTTTCGGCGGCACTCGGATGTAATGCATAGTTGGCCACAAACCCTCCTCAGACCTATACATTCACGATCATGGGAACGCCGATCCAACTCTTGCACATGATCACAGCCTCCTTAACCGTGGAGTAACAAGGTTCATGCCAGAGGCTGCGCTCAAAACTGTTTTTATTCACATTCACAGGAGCGTGATGTTCCAAGCAACTTGCATTCGGAACACTTCCCATCCTCAAGATGCTGTGTCTGGAGCCACATCTGCTGGAGGGCCTGTGGCCCTTTCCGGCGAATGTTGCAAGCAAACCCGGCGCGATACCGTTCCCTCTCTAACGTCTGTGATCACTCGGCCGTAGATATGGAAAACCCCAAGTGTGATTCGCACGTTCTTCTGCTGATTCCTCCTGCATAACGCACTCGGAAACCAGGACGAGTAGGTACTTCCAGGGATTTGGCTTGATAAACTCCCTTCCACGCCCGAATCCAGCGAGTCGTAACTGGACCTTAGGCGCCGACAAGTTACTACGCTCGCCCTTGGGCACCGCTGTCGCAAAAACAATGTTCAATTGATGGACGAAGATTGTCTACGAGTCGTTGGTCGGGCGGCCAAATTCGCGGATGAAACTACCAAGAAGGCCCCATGGGTACGGATGCACATTTTGGTGCCTTACGCGAAGTCGAGATAACCCTCTCAAAACCATACACAAAAGACCTGCCCATCAAGTGTAACAGGTTAGGAATCCCTGAAAAAAGCCATTATCGGACGGGGGATCTCTGCCCGCTCTTGGGCGTCCACGCCGACACCATCCGCTGGCGGTTCGATACCGGCAAATACCCCGAAGTGCCTAGCGACGGCAAAGGACGCCTTTTCTCTCTTGCGGACATTGAGAGGATTCTCGCCATCACCAAAAACTTGCCCGGCGGCCGAAATGCAGACCAGCCGGCGGTCCCTGAACGATAGCATCTCGGCTGAGTAGCTCGTTGGCGGACGTACCGAGGAATCGCACCGAAACTTCGTAGTTCCACGTCAAGGTCTCGTTTCTTCTCTCGTGATACGCAAGTGCACGCTTCCATCAGCTAGGTCGTTTGAGGGCTATTCTTGTCATATCTGCCTTATCCTTCGTCGCTTGCAACCGCAAAATCCGAAGCGAGCTCCCGTTCGCAGCCGGATGCGTCCTTCACTCACATCCGAGCCGCCTTACCTTCCATCGAAATCTCTCGGCGCCGCCTCAAGCAACTCGAAGCTATCCATCTCATCCGCGAGCAGCGCGAGTTCGGCCGGCAGGACTTGGGTTTCAATGCCCGGCCCTTCATCCTCTGCGGCATTCCCCTGCGCCGGCCTCCTAGCGGCCAACTCGTTCACGCACGGCGTAACGGCCGCTTCTCTCTCGAAGTCACGGCTCATCCCCGATTCGGGTTGCCTTACGGCCAAGACCGCTTGATTCCCATCTGGGTCGCTACCCTCGCCGTGAAACAGAAGACCCGAGCGATCCACTTCGAACCTGCCGCCCAAATCCTAGAATTCTTTCGCTTACCCAAGGACGGCCCCCACTATCGCCGTATGGTCGAGGGATTCCGGCGAGTCTTTGCCGCCACGATTTTCTTCGGCACAGAACAGCGACCTGAAAAAACGGCAGTCATCGACATGGCTCGCTTTCACTTTTTCGATCGCATGCACCTTTGGTTCAACAATCGCGACGAAGAGCACCTGCCTGCGCACCAAACCTTCGAGAATGAAATCGTCCTTAGCGAGGGATTCTACCGTGAAATCGATGAGCACCGCATCCCCGTCGAGCGCGAGGCCGTCGCGGCCTTGGCGCACGCACCCGGTGTCCTGGACTTCTACATGTGGCTTGTATGGAAGAGCTGGACCGTTAAAGGTCGTCCGGCTTCGGTTCCGCTCGTAGCCTCGAACGGTCTCAGCGAGCAACTCGGAAGCGCTGAATACGCGCAGCCGAGACTTTTCCGGTTCAGATGATCAAAACCTGGCTCCGGCAGGTCAAGGCCCTCTGGCCGGAGTGCCCTGCCACGATCTCGCCTACTGGTGATTCCATCCTCGTACAATCTTCCCAAAAAAACCCCGCTATCAAAACTGCGAGGAAAGCTGTGCACACTGGGTAATTTCCCCGTTGCTCCCAATTATGGATCATCCCGAGTCCAGGCGGTGACGGGCAAGAAAAGCTGCCAATACTACAATTAGGCGGCACCCTGGGTCTGAGACCGGACTTTCCACCTTTCTGTTCACGCGGGGCAAGCGTTGATCCATTTCAGCCTCTTCACGACGTTGCTCGCGATCAATCCCCGCCAGTGCTATGCCTGCACAAACTACCTTGGGGGGCGCGAGGGCGTTGGTGTTGGGAAGGAGTTTCCCAACAGTTATCGCATGATGGCATGGCTACGCTTCCCTCGACGCCGTTCATGGACCCTGATCTCGGCCAGCGGTGACCAATGGTTCTGATGCCACCAACTAAACGGTCTCTATGTTCCTTAGCGGAAGACCGTCCCCATGCCGCCCTGGCCTAGGCGGCGCACGATGCGGAAGCAGTGGGAGAGCCCGGCGGCAAGCTGCGCCTCGGTCTCCGTGACCTGGGCGGCAAGGCGAGCGCCGCCGCGGGGATAGAACTCAACGTCGTCGGAATAGGTATGCTGGCAAGCGGGACAGGTAAGTGCGCCGGTGAAAGCACGATAGAGTCTGGAGTGCATCGCATGCGAACGGTGTCATGAGCGGTCCCGCCTCTCGCACGTCTGCTTTAAGGCCCATCCAAGATCCGAGCCAGTGTGCCCCGCGGACGAGTGCATTTCGCAATCGCTCTCTAGGTCCGGCGCCTTCGAACCGCGAGATCGGAGGCACCATGCCATTCGACCAGCCGCTCGAAGGCGCAACGCCCCCGATTCCCGCCGGTTATCCGGTCGGTTATCCGTTCGATGCAACTCACCGAATTAGCTATGTTACAATGCCGAACTTGTCCAAACTCGCGCACCCAACTTGCAGTTGGGAATAGGTCGCGGGTACGACTATTTCACCGCGACACGGCTCGTCATGATGGATCAGAAGAGAAGCGAAAGCCAAAGGCCCCCGCCACACACCTCTGGAACACGATCTGCGGGAATGGCATATCCGATCCGACTCGAGGCGGGGCCATGGTTCACGGCGGGAGAACAACTGGACGGCCCAACCGCACATGAGCGCGTACTCGCCGTCCGCAATAAGACAGTCGACAGGCACCGCCCGTACGCCGTATACGTTCACGTGCCATTTTGTTCATCCATTTGCAGCTTCTGCGCGCTCTATACTTTTGGAGCGGGGCCAAACTCGGGCTATCGGTTCGACGAATACACTGACGTCGTGCTGCGCTCCCTCGAACACAATCCATGGTACGGTTCCGTTGAGGCGCCGACTACGGTGCACTTCGGAGGAGGAACACCGCTCTCCCTTGGAGTCAAGCGGTTCGCAAGGCTCGTCCGTGGCCTCGTTGACGCGTTTGGAACATCGCAAGCCTGCGAATGGGCAGTCGAGACGACCACGTCTTCGCTGGACGCGGAAGCTGTGGACGCGCTGGAGGCGCTTCAGTTTCACCGCATTCACCTTGGTGTCCAAACATTGAACGATGCGACCCGAACTCGAATCGGCCGCCGCGAGTCGGGGGCGAAAGCACTACAACGGATTGCCACACTCGAGGAGCGCGGGTTCCTAACGTCAGCGGATTTGATTCTAGGCCTTGCTGGGGTTGACGAAGCCATCGTTGAGAATGATCTCCGAAGGCTTTATGAGGCTGGTACTCGAATGTTCTCGATCTGCGAGCTGCGTGAACGCGGCCGCCAGGTCATTCCTATTGGACTGAGCGGGCCCGAATCGGCTGCGCGGACGTATACCCTCTGGCGGACGGTCTGGAAGTTCATGGAGGAGGTTGGGCTGATCCCGATCCATGTGGGCCAGTTCGCGCGCAGTCAGACAGACAACCTTTATTACACCCATCCTGCGCGTGGAGAGGATTGTGTGGCGATTGGGCCTTACGCTCACGGCAGTGCAGAGGAAGTTTCGTACGGAAACCGGCTGCTGCCCGAATACTACGAGGCGGTCCGGGCAGGAGTCAGTCCGATTGCGATGGGTGTAGACCACAGCACGGGGGAACAGGCCTTGTGCACGCTGGAACGTGAACTGCTCACGCACCGTATCTCCCAATCAGCTCTCGGCAAAGTATCTGACTTATACCTAAACCGGTTCGAGAGCATCCTCGATTCGTGGTTTGCAAACGGCCTCATCCGTGAGGCGGATCGCGAAGCAGGATTCGCGTTGACGGTCAGCGGAAGTTGGTTTGTTGGTAACATGATCCTGGAGGCCCGGGCCATGGCCGAGCCCTGCGGGTCCACCGCACTTCCACAGGAGTCTTCCTGATCGAGCCTTAAATGTCTGAGATTGCTGACAGGACAACAAGAATTCATCGGGAATTGCCGATATTCCGCCTTGACACAAGCGAGCACGTTGCCCTATACGCGCCCGGAGGTGCTCGGCTAACCACGCGCAGTATGGCGCTCCGTGTTGAAGAAGCCCTCGTGGGGAGCCCGGACGCAAGCCTGCAAGCGCGCGAGATTGCTGACGGACTGGTGCGCGACGGGCGGGCGGCCGCCCGTGCTTGGCATGATCTCGCAACAAGGTCCTTCGAACCTGAGTGCCTAACCCTGTATCTCAGCAACCAGTGCAATCTGGCATGTACCTACTGTTACGCCAAGCCAACAGACGCAGCTCGGGCCCGTGTCCGATCCCCCATGCGTTCGCAACCACACGCCAATGCCGCCTTTCCGGTCTTTACCGATGCCGGATGGCCAGTCCTGTCAGAGGAAGTGATCTCGGCTGCGGCACGACTCGTGGCCGCTAATTGCGCAGCGAAGACAAAACCACTGACTCTTGTACTGCATGGCGGCGGCGAACCAACCGTACATTGGGAGCTGCTCAAGAGAGTGAGGAAGACGTGCTCGACGATTGCCGATGAGAACAACGTGGGCGTGTGGGCGTATATCGCAACTCATGGTGTACTCGCCGAAGATCGAGTCCGGTGGTTGGCTAGGCATTTCGATCTAGTAGGGCTTTCGTGTGACGGGCCACCGGGCGTTCAGAACATAAACCGGCCGTCGACGGCAACCACGGCCACGTCGGCAACAGTTGAGCGGACGGCGCATGTGCTGAACGCCGAGGGCGCTAACTACGTGGTCCGCGCGACGATCACTCCCGAAACCGTCAGTCGCCAATCTGAGATCGTGGAGTTCCTCAACGATCGCCTATTTGCTCGAACCTTGCGGTTCGAACCGGCCTACGTCGGTCGGCGCGGACCAGGGCGGCACTTTTTGCCCAACGATGCCGACAAATTCGTCTTGCATTTTACGGCAGCGCGAAAAACTGCACGGGACCGAAGATGCGACCTGCAGCTCTCAAGTGTGCGCCTCGACGAGATCCACGGACCGTTCTGCCATCCTTTGCGGAATGTGCTCCAACTCACGCCGACCGGGAATGCCTCGGCGTGCTTCCTGACGGTCGGTAACGATGCCCTGGCCGATGGCGCCATGGTGATGGGCCGGCTCGATCCGAGCACCGGCACGTTCCTAATAGATAAGGAGCGCGTTGCCTCGCAACGACAGTGGGCGGCCCAAATTCCTGGTCGGTGTCGGGAGTGCCACAACGTCTACCATTGCGCCAGGGACTGCCCGGATGTTTGCCTCCTCGCCGAGCACTCGGCTCCTGAACACTGCGAGGGGTTCCGTTGCCGAGTCCAGAAGCTTTTCGCGCGACACCAAATCTTCGAAATGGCGGCAACGACTTGAAAATCGGTCGGTTGTCAGGTGCTCGCTGTAAAGGAAGTTTCCCGCTTGACTTTCGTGTTCTCTTGGGGTAGCGTCGGGCCGAGTACACATCACTGAGACCGTCCGACTTTATGTTAAGTGGAGAGCTGACATGAAGGACGCAGATGCCGACAAACCCGGGTCTCCCCAAGAACCTCGGGCGAACCCAGAGCCTCAGGTGCTCGCGATCAAACGTAACGACAATGTTTGGCGTATGGGAAAACGAGCGTTCCTGAAAATCGCGGCCACTGGGGCTGTCGCGGGAGCGACCCTTAGCTGCTCGGATCAGAAAAAAGATCCGAATAACGCAATCCCGCCCTTCGCGTTCGGTGCCACAACTTATCGTCTAATCGATCTGAAGGACTACAATGGTGCATTGCCGCCGTCGGGTATGAACCTCGCGGTTGTGGGATACGTCCAGAACGACTTCTACTTTCGCTATTTTGACGAACAGGGGCGCCTGGCCGTAAACCAGCACGAATCCAAGGTTACTGATGCGGCCACTCTTTCTGAGATGAAGGTTCTTGCCTCATCTCTCGCTGCCAAGGGCGACGCCGAGCCTTCCGAACAGAGTCGGTTTGCTCAACTTTTCTCAGCGGTCAGATCGGACGCAGAGAAAAGTCAAGCATCCTCCGGCCGGCGCATGCAAGGTTCCGATGCACGCCTCGGCGTTCGCGGTCGCCGAATGCAGCGATCGGCGGCCGGTGGCACGGTTTCCGGAAAGCGCATGCAGGGCGCGGAAGGACGAGTAGAAGCGGGAAGCCCACAGCGAAACCTCGGAACTCTTCTAGTCAACAACGAGCGATACACTGATTCGCGGATTGCAGAGACGTACGCAGACGGCTATACAAAGCTTGCCTACGCCGGCGGAGTCGTCGTAGTTCGAACGGATGCGCTCCCGGAGGTTGTGCGACTGCAACTGCCACATCCCATTGCCAACCCATCGCCAAAACCTTCGGCAGTGCCTAGGACGACGACCACTGTTGTGCCTGCTGCCCCGGTCGCGCCTGCTGAACCCAGCAGGCCTCTCGAACGCGAGCCTAGCCACTATTGGAGACCGAACTAGACATTCCCCGGTCCTGTGATCCCCCAACGTGCCAGTTCGAGAGTGAGCTGTTCATGACCACAACAGGGAGACGAGGCTTCTTCACGCATTCGCTCGATGAACTCGTGGCCGTATTCGATGAGAGTCGTGGGCGGCGAAGTTTTAAGCTCACTGAGCTGGCAAGTTTAGCCGACGGCACACTAGGCCGATTGGTCCCGGTGATCATGGATGCCTCCAAAGTGACCGCCGATCGTGGTCGCTTTGTTGTACGAAGTGCCAGGGGCCAGACGGTCATGCTCTTCCAAGTAGGCTCTGTTGAAGAGGATGTGTGGTCTCGGATGAACGGACAATCCAGCATCGAACAGATCGCCAACGCCATAGCGATCGAGTGGAACGAGACCCGGGAGGTAGCATTCGCAAGGACTCGGAATGTGTTCCTGCAGCTTGCCGGCAGACAGATCTGCATTCCCCGCAACCCCATACAATCGTGAAACGACCATATCATTTTGCCGTTCCGATATTTGATCGCTGGCTGGTGCATTTTCCGTTGCACCAAGTCACGGCTCTCGTCGATCAAGCTGCGATGCAAGAATTACTCGCCCCACAAGGTTCTCAATCTGACCGAGATGGTCTCCTAACATCACTTCGGCTTGACCTTACGGTGCCGCCAGCCAATGTGCCGAAACCAAAAGACGGGGCATTCGACCCGAACATGCTCGCGATCGTGACAACACGCGGCTGCAATATCAACTGCGTCTACTGCGACTTTGGCGGCCCGACGTCGAAGAGGGTCAATATGGACCCAGCGATTGCGGTTTCGACCATCGATTGGATGGCAGACCAGCTGGCGGCACGAGGTCGCGAGCGGTTCTTTCTTCACCTATTCGGGGGTGAACCCCTCATTGCAGGCGATCTCGTGGATATCGTCGTGCATCGACTCAGACACGCCTGTACCGCGAAAGGCCTGAAACCCTTCATCGATATTTCAACGAACGGCGTGATGAGTCTTGAGCGGGCGAAGTGGGTTGGAGACTTTCTGGACTCGGTCGTCCTCTCTTTTGACGGCCCCCCAGAGTTCCAGAATCGCAATCGTCCTGGAATCAATGGGACGGACACGTTCATGGTAGTCGATCGAACAGCTCGGTATCTGAGTTCTACTAAAATTGAACTCTGTCTCAGAACCTGTGTGACGCGAGAATCCGTTCTTTGCATGCCGGAAATCACGCGGTGGATGATCGAGTCATACCGGCCGTCGATCATTAACTTTGAACCGCTCACAGAAAACGACCTAACAGCAGTCACCGGGTTGGGGGCCCCAGATCCGTTCGACTACGCTAGAATGTGGATGGCGTCGACACGGATCGCGGATGGATTCGGGGTGCACCTTGTCTATTCGGCGACGGAGTCCAACGCTCCACGCTTGTCCTCGTGTCCCGTCGGAAGCGATGCGGTGGTCGTTTCACCGGATGGATCTCTCAATGGCTGCTACTTGCAACCGAACGATTGGTTGAAACGAGGCATGGATATGTCGCTGGGGCGAGTCTCAACCGAGCACGGGATTGAGATTCAACCGGACAGGGCACAGGACCTGCGCCACATGATTTTGGATAAGCCCCGATGTCGTGGCTGTATTTGCCAATGGTCCTGCGCGGGCGGATGCCATGTCAGTAACACTTATATGAACTGTGCCCAAAACTATAGCGATTTCTGTGTCCAAACGCGGCTCATAACATCGTGTCTCCTGCTCGAACAGCTTGGGGAATCTGACCTTGTGGACGAATTCCTGCTGGACACGGAGGCGATGCAACGCGTCGTGATGAATCGGCGGGATGTGATCGGCGAGACTAGATGACCGCATGCCCCGGAGTTAAACCACCATCGAAGCCTATGTTCCGATGCGCGCCCGACGTCACGTGGAGTGCCGAGCCGGACGGCATCCGACTGGTGAGTTCGGCTCGATCGCTCATCGTCAAACTGGGTTATCCTGAGGCCGCCCTCTGGGATTTTGTCGCACGCGGCGTCAGCGAGGTCCGGGCGACTAATATGATCAAGTACATCGGCAGATTTGCCGATGAGGTTGCTGCGTCTACGTTCGTCGCGCAGTGTCTGGAGGAGTGGCGAAGGCAGGGCCTAATCATGCCGGGCTGAACAGAGTCGATTCCGAACGCAAGTGCCCAACCATTAGCTGGAGAACAATATGCCTCTCCTCAGAACGACAG
>Ga0326728_10007789_pt1 | contig 27148 bp, 29 predicted proteins | sample MB3enrmetagenome_FD_207602 | JGI IMG/M metagenome (GOLD analysis project Ga0326728, IMG submission 207602) | Lab enriched peat soil microbial communities from McLean, Ithaca, NY, United States - MB31MN | ecosystem: Environmental > Terrestrial > Soil > Wetlands > Peat | place: USA: New York...
GGGTCAGTTCGTGGTATTGTCATGTTTTCATCGTTCGCCGGGGTCATTTTCAGAGGCTTTTCAGCAGGCGTTCATATTCATCATGGTTGCCAATCCAGAACCAATAGATAACCCCGTCTTGAATTCGGCCCAGGGCGCGATAGCCGGGGGATATGCGGGCCGACCAATAATGGCCTTTCTTCTCAAACCGCAAAGAAGAGTGGCGCGGGTTCTCCAGCCACAGGCGATAGGCTTTGCGGGCCTGCGAGCGCACCGCGGACGGCAGGCTGCGATAACCCTCCCAGAAATCACTGGTCGTTGACGATTTCATCCAGCGGCTTCACACGCCCGGCGGCAATGTCGGTCTTCGCCTTTTCCCACAATTTGTCGAGCCGCCCGGCGGCAATGTCACCGTCAATCTGCTGGTCCCATGTCTCGTCAAGATAGCGCTGCAACCAGCCGGCGACTTTCCTGGCGTCTTCGACCGGGAGAGTCTGCAATGCCTTTTCAATTTCAACAACGGTGCTCATGGTGGAAAAATAGGAAACTTCATAGTTTGACACGGCGCACTGAACTGCGGCTCCGCTCCGGCACCGGCAATCCTCTCAGACCGTGCAGATTGCCCAGCATGCCGGACTGCTTCTCATGGCGCACCAGGTTCTGCAAGGCTCGATGCACGAGGGCGCGCCGGGTTTTGAGGCCGGTGGCCTTTAATCCGCGGTTCACCAGCGCCTCATGCAAAAGGATGTTGGTTCTTTTCGTCATCCAGATCGAGCCGTTTCACGCATCCACACTCACCGGCTCGCGGATACAGTCAAGATCGCGCTCTTGCTCCCGGGCCAGCTCGCGGTTTGTCTCCAAGACCAACGCCAGCGCTTCCTTCAAGTTGGCTCGCGCCTCCTCAATCGTTGCGCCCTGGGTGTTGACCCCAGGCACCTCTTCCACGTAAGCCGCCCACCACTTACCACACTTTCGATAAACCGCCGTGAACATAATTGAAAGCAAGAAAGGTGTCTTTGAAAATTACCCTGTAGTCCATTCGTTCAACCGGGCGCGAACATCACGCCCTGAATTTCCCTGGCCTGGAGTCGCATCGGCCTGCGCAATCGCTTCGTCGAGCGCCACCAACAGGCGCGGGTCGTCCTCGTCGCACTCGTTGACCCCTTCCTGGCGTCCTTCCTTCTCCACGAACGTCCTCCACGATTTCAAGGCGAGTTGGCGGAGTTCATCCGGACCCAACCGTTCCAATTCAGCTTCAATTTCTACCAGGCTCATTGCGCCTTTAGTCTATGCCCGCCAGCCCGCAAAGACAAGCGGAATTCGGGACCGTGCAAACAGCAATTTTGGGCGCTGGAGAAAATCTTCACGTCGCCGGTAGGGCGGCGCTGCTGCGCCGCCCAAGAGTTCGGGGCAGAGCGGCAGATCTGCCCTGCCAGGAGGGTGACGATCTTTATCACGCACGCTCCAGTTTCGGGCAGGGTTGATTTTCCACGGAAGGGGGCGTAGGGTTGGAAGATGAGATTTTCCTGTTGCGCGGTATTTTTGGTTGCCGGACTCGTCCTCGCGGGTTGCGGCAAGGATGAGAAAACTTCCACCACTTCCACGCCGCCCGCCCCTGCCACCACGGTGACGAAGGTCGAGGGCGCTCCAGCGCCGGAGCCGGCGCCGGCCGGGAATGGGTATCTCGGCACGATGGCCAAGGCGCAACAGGCGGCCGTCAAGACGGTTGATGTGGCGTCGCTGAATGAGGCCATCCAGCTTTTCAATGTCCAGGAGGGACGGCTGCCCGTGGATTTGAATGAGTTGGTGGCCAGACAATATATCGCCAAGCTGCCGGCCGCGCCGGCTGGCATGAAACTGGTCTATGACGCGAAGCAGGGCAAAGTGACCACCGCGCCGCAGTGAGAAGACAAAGGCTGAAGGCTGAAGGCTGAAAAGCTTCATGGGCACGGCTGGCTCATGAAGGGCCGGATAAGAGGGCGGCAACCTCCTCTCCCCGGCCCTCTCCTCCACAAGTTTGTGGAGGAGAGGGAGAACACGCAGGAGCTTTTCCTTGATGAGCCAGCCGTGATTCATGGGGTTTGCACTTCGGTTTGCGGGAGCCAGCCGGTGTGGCTGGCGGCGTCGGCCACTTCCAGCCAGCCGTCTTTGCTGTCCATCACCAGCAGTTCCGCGCCGTCATGCGCGGTGAAGACGCTGGGGGCCTCCTCCAGGGGACTGCGCCGCACCACGGCTTCGGGCACAATCACCACCGAGGAGCGCGCGCCGAAACGGGCGTCCAGGGCCAGAGCCAGACAGACCAGCCAAGCCAGGCAGGCCGCGGCCAGCGCCGCCGTCAGGCCCGCGCCGGATTTTTTCCAGGCGGGCCAAATTTGCCGCGCTGTCAATACTGTAAAAAAAAGCGCGAGAAAGGCCGAGGCCAGGCCGGTCCATTCGTCCAGGGTGAGGAGGGCGACCCAGCGCGTCCAGCGGCTTCCGGGGAGGGCGGGCGCGCCCAGGCCGGGCTGGTTGCGGGCGAATTGCAGGTTGGCGCGGACATCGGGGTCGCGCGGGGCCAGCTCCGCCGCCCGCCGGTAGGCGCAGATGGCGCGCCCAAGCTGGCCGGCCTTGAACCAGGCATTGCCCAGATTAAAATAAACCGCCGCCGACACCGCCCCGGTCTGCGTCATTTTCTCGAAGGCGGCGGCGGCGGCCCCATAATGGCCTTCCTCGTAAAGCTTGTTCGCCTGGTCGAACAGGCTGGCGGCGGAATCGGCGCGCGCGCCGGTCGCCGCCGCGAAGAGCAGCAAGAGGCAGCCGGCGGTCTGCAAGAGGTTTTTCCGGGCCGGAGCGCTGGCGGGCGAAGTCATCTTTTGCAATTCGTGCAAGGCGGTTTTCACCTTGGGAATGAGAGAGGCCATTTCCTGCGCGGTGTGTTCGGGGCGGGATGGATTAGGATTAAGATTAGGATTAAGATTAGGATTGATAGGCGAGGCCAGTTCCGGCGCGGTGTGTTCGGGGGTGTAGCGGAATTGGTTGCAGACATGGAATAGTTCATGCAGCAGCGTTTCAGTTGACTGGCTCAGACCCTTGCCGCGGGCTTCTTCCAGGACAGCCTCGGTGATGGCGGAGGCCGGGAGATCGAGGCGCTCGCCCAATTGCTCCTGGAGGAGGCGAAAAACGGCGGCGTAAAACGATTCGGCGTCATGGGCGCGGGCGCGGGCGGAAAGTTCGGCCAGACCTTGTTGCACCAGGCGGGCCACTTCGCGGCGGCGGCGCAAGCGGGGGTTGTTGGCCAGACGGTCCTTTTGACGCCGCCAGAGCAGGGCGCAAATCCAGGCCACGGGCGCGACGGCCTGCCAGAGAAGAAAACCGGGCCGCTGCAACAAGGGCGGACCGGCCAGGGCCAGGGCGCCGGGGCGCACCTTGATGTTGACAATCTCCTGCGCGGGGGGCGGGTTTTGGTTCGGCGCGGCGGCGGGGGCCGCGACGGTGGGCTGCGGGGTGGCGGCGGTGGGCAGCACATGCAAGGCAATGGCCGGATGGGTCAACGTGTGAAAGGAACCGCTTTCGGGATCAAAATAGCTGAAGGCAAGGGCCGGGATTTCCTTGACACCGACATTTTCCGGCGAGACGACTTGCTCGAAATACTTGGAGCCTTCAATTTGCAGCGGGTCGGAGCTTTCAAATTTCTTTGATGGCGGATAGGTCTTGAAGTCGCGCCAGCCCGCTTCATCGGCGGGGAGGGAGAGGGAATCGAAGGCGCCTTTGCCGGCGAGGCGGATTTTCAAGGTGATGGGGTCGCCGGCGGCCACCGTGGTGGGACCGGCCTCGAATTGGGCGAGGGAAAATTCGCCCACCGCTCCATTGAAACCGGCGGGAACGTTGTTGGTCGGAATGGGGAGGACATGAAATACCACAGTGTCGCTGCTGGGGTTGACAGGCGTAGTGGTCATGGGGTTGCCAAAAAAATCCGTCCTGGTCACCAGATTGAGAGCCCAGGTCGCCGGGCCGAGGGTGAGGTCGCCAGATTTGGTGGGAGTGACCGGGACACGGAATCGCAAATAATTGTAGTTAGTGCCCTTGATGTTGACCTGGGGCGCGCGCCCGCTGTAGCCGGGCATGGCGCCGATGATGAAGGCGTCGCTGCTCAACTGCGGCTGCTGCACTCCGTTGGCCGACACGCAATAACAGTTGATGTCCACCGGGACGACCTGGCCCACGTAAATCGTCGTGTTCGTTGGCGGGCCAAGTCTGACGAAGGCCGGTCCGAGTTTGTCGGGAGAGGCGGGCAGATTTCCCTTGACGACCTTCAAGGTGAGCGGCTTGCTCGCTAAACGCTGGCCATCCACGACGGCCTGGATGGCGGGAATGGTGAAACTGCCTTCGCTAATGGGATGGACTTCGACGGTAATAATGTTCTTGGCCGTCATTTGCGAGCCATTGAAGGACATCTGCGTTAGCGAACTGGTGCCGCCATATTTCAGGTCCGCCACCGGCGGCGGATCGAGACGGCTCTGGAGGGTGCCGTTTTCCACGGTCATGGTCAGGGTGGCGAATTCCCCCAGACTGATCATGTCGCGGTCGAGGGTGGCTTCAAATTTCGGCTGGGCCAGCGCGCCAGCGGCGGTCAGCAGCCAGCACGCCAGGAGAAGGCCGGCGGGGAAGAATTGGCCTCGGGACGGCCCCCGCAGTATGGGACGAATGGGAAGCATGGGAGGAATGGCCGGGAAACTCCAGCCCCGGGACGGCATCCACATCTTTATTGTCGGCTCGCGACGGAACATGTTTGGCTGCAAACGGTTCACAATAACCAGACAATATAACGGTGGCTTGTGTTCATGGGTGGTCCGATTGCGGATTGCGGATTGCGGATTGCGGATTGAAAGAAGGGCCGAAGACGCGGCGGGCATCCCGGTTGGAGCCGCCGAATTGGCGCTGGGCTTGCATTGGGATTCCGTCCTTTCCAATTCGCAATTCGCAATCCGCAATCCGCAATTGACTACTCCTTTCGCGGGAAGAGGGGGAAGATTTCGCCCAGTTCATGGCCTTCGGCGATGGGCGCGGTTGGTTCGGCCAGATTGGCCGTGACCTCTTTGAACCCCAGTTGCCGCTGGAGTTTCTCCGCCACGCCGGGAATGACCGGCCAGAGAAGCACGCCCAAAGTCCGGCAAACTTCGGCCAGCGTGTAAAGTATATCATCCAGGCGGGCGGCCTGGGCCGGGTCCTTGGCCAGCTTGAAGGGGCTGGTTTGGTCAATATACTGGTTGGCCCGGGTGATCAAGGCCGAGATGCGCAGCAAGGCCTCCTGCAAACGATGGCCGCGATAACAGTCCACCACCCGCGCGCGGCAATCCGCGATCTCGGCCGCCAGTTGGTTGGTTCCGCGCGGGACGCGGCCGTTGCGGTAGCGTTTGATCATGGAAAGGGAGCGGTTGACCAGGTTACCCAGGCCGTTGGCCAGTTCGGCCTGATAGCGGGAGCGGAAACCGGCGTCGGTCCAATTGCCGTCCGGGCCGATGTCCAGTTCGCGAATGACATAATAGCGGAAAGCGTCCAGGCCCCACTGGTCAATGACCGCGCCCGGGTCCACCACGGTGCCGGTGCTTTTGCTCAGTTTTTCGCCGTCCTTTTGCCACCAGCCGTGGACGAGGATTTGTTTGGGCAGGTCGAGGCCCATGGCTTTGAGCATGATGGGCCAGAAAACGGCGTGAAACTTCAGGATGTCTTTGCCGATGACATGGACGTCGGCGGGCCAAAGCTCGATTGCGGATTGCGGATTGCGGATTGCGGATTGGGAGAGGGCAGTTGCGGGCGCGGGGTTGGGGATTGTGGATTGAAGGGCGCGGGAAACGGCCGGGTCGCCGCGGGCGGCGGGGATGCTGATGTAATTCACCAGGGCGTCGAACCAGACCCAGGTGACAAAGGCCGGATCAAAGGGCAGGGGAATGCCCCAGTTCAGGCGCGCGGCGGGACGGCTGATGCACAAGTCCTCCAATTGGTTGTTCTTGAGAAATCCGAGCATTTCATTGCGGCGCGACTCCGGCAGGATGAAGGCGGGATGGGCCTCGATATGGTCAATGATCCACTGCTGGTGTTGACCGAGCTTGAAATAATAATTTTCCTCTTCCATCTCGACGACCTGGCCGTAAGCCGGATCGAAGGAGCCGTCGGGCAGGCGGTCCTTCTCTGTCAAGAATGTTTCGGCGGCGGTGGAGTAAAAGCCCCTGTAGAGTTTCTTGTAAAACTGCCCTTCGGCGTGCAGGCGGGACAAAATGGCCTGGACGACGAGTTTGTGGCGCGGTTCGGTCGTGCGGACGAAATCGTCGTTGGACAGGCCGAGTTTTTGGGCGAACCGCCGCCAGGCGGCCGCCAGGCTGTCGCAATACTCCTGCGGATTCTTTCCTTCCGCCTGGGCGGCTTGCTGGACCTTTTGGCCGTGCTCGTCCAGGCCGGTGAGGAAAAAAACCGGTTCGCCCAGGCTGCGCCTGGCGCGGGCCACCACATCGGCGATGACCTTCTCATAGGCATGGCCCAGATGGGGCTGGCCGTTGACATAATCAATGGCCGTAGTCACATAAAAACATTTGCTCATTGGCGGCATAATGTGGTGCAGGGGAGAAAACTTGGCAACAGGCAACTGAGGGCCATGTCTGGAAATCCGGCAAGCCGGAAAGTGCGTGAAAAGGCGGCGATAAGTTGTAAAGTACCGGCGGATGAACCATCAAAGACGCGAAAGGCGCAGCGCGGCGAAGCCGCGGCCAAAGGAACTGAACCACGGATTTCACGGATTGCACGGATGGGAAATTGATTCGGAGCGCACGACTTTCATCCGTGCCATCCGTGCCATCCGTGGTAAAATCTCCGCGAAACGACGCGATCCTTACGGATTGGAGTACAAAACGACATGAGCAATATATTCCTCAGAAGCCTGAAACTGACCAACTTCCTGTCGTTTGGCCCGGACAGCAAGGAGATCGAGTTGACCCCTTTAAATGTGCTGATTGGGCCGAACGCCTCGGGGAAATCGAATTTCATCGAGGCCATTGAAGTAATTCACGCCACGCCAACGAATATTTCGGATGCAATCAGAATCGGAGGGGCGGCAGGCGAATGGATGTGGAAGGGAGCAACACCTGCGAAGCCCGCCATTATCATGGCGCGGATTGTCTCGAAAGCATCATTTGCTGAATTGCGATACTGCCTTTCCTTCACGGAGGCCAACAACCGGCTGGAGATCGTGGACGAATTCTTGGAGAATTCACAGAAACTCAGGCCAGACGAAAGAGATGTCTTTTTCTTTTATCGGTACTTACATGGCCATCCGGTCATTAATGTGAAACAAACCGTCACGTTCCCACAGGCTGATTCGGAATACGAGAAGCGCTCTCTTAGGCGCGAAAGCCTCAACTCCGAGCAATCTGTTTTCTGCCAGCGCAAGGATCCAGACCTCTATCCAGAGCTTACCGATGTGGCGGAGCAGTTCGGACGCATCCAGATTTTCCGCGAGTGGGGTTTTGGCCGTTCGGCTTCGTTGCGCCAAGCCCAGCCGGCCAACCTGCCGAGTGATGCGTTGCTGCCGACCTTGGTGAATCTGGGTCATGTGTTGAACGACTTGGAGCATCGGGATGCGTGGCCGCGCTTCTTGGAATTGATGCAGCGCTTTCTGCCCCGATTCAAGCGGCTCACCACCAAGATAGAGGGCGGCTCGGTGCAAATTTACCTGCACGAGGACGGGCTTAAAACCCCTGTTCCAGCCACACGCCTATCTGACGGCACGATCCGATTTCTCGCCTTGATGGCTGTGCTCCTGCATCCTGGAAATGCGCCGCTGCTGTGCATCGAAGAGCCGGAGCTTGGGCTGCACCCCGATGCGCTGGCCATCATCGCGGAGTTGCTGGTGGAGGCGAAGGAGAAAACGCAGGTGATCGTGACTACTCATTCCGACGTGCTGGTGTCCGCCCTCACCGAGCAGGCGGATTCGGTGTTGGTGTGCGATTACGTCGGCGGCACGGAGTTCCGGCGGCTGGAGCCGGCGAAATTGCAACACTGGCTGGAGCAGTACCGCCTTGGTGAAATCTGGCGCATTGGCAAACTGGGAGGAAACATTTGATGGAAATCGCCATTTATTTTGAGGGCGGCGGCGATTCGGCTGAAAACAAGGCGAAACTCCGCCAGGGGATGTCGGCCTTTCTCAAACCGCTGGTGGACTTGGCGCGGCAACGGCGCTGCCGCTGGTCAATCACCTCTTGCGGCGGACGCGGCCAGGCCTTTGATGATTTCAGCGATGCTCTGAAGAAAGAGCCTGAGAAGTTCAACGTCCTTCTGGTGGACTCGGAGGAGGCGGTGATAGCCTCGCCCCGCGCTCACCTTCAGCAACGCGATGGGTGGAATCTCCAGGGCGCGCAGGAAGAACAGGTGCATCTCATGGCGCAGTGCATGGAAACCCGGTTCGTGGCCGACCCCGAGGCGCTGGCGGAGTATTACGACCAGGGATTTAATCGGAACGCCTTGCCGCGCCGGGATAATTTGGAGGACGAACCGAAAACTCAAATCTACGCGGCGATGGAATCAGCGACACGGCAAACGCAAAAGGGCAGTTACGGCAAAATCAAACATGCCAGCAAACTTTTAACGCTCGTGAGCCAGGAGAAGGCGAAAACCCGGTGTCATCATTGCGACCGGCTGTTCAGGGTGGTGGCGGCAAAAATCCAATCGTAGAGCGTGACGAATGTCCGCCAGAGCGGTCAACGAGACAACGCTTATGGGCTTGTGGCTGAAAACATTTGAAAGCGTGCCTGGCAGGGTGCGGGCCTACTTGCGCCGTCATTGGCAAAAGGCCTTGCAGGTGCGGCAAAAACTGCTGATCAGCGAGGAGGCCTTCCACCTCTTGCTGGCCGGCGGGGTGGGGGTCATCGGGGGTTTGGTCAATCTTATCTTCTATTGGGCGGTCGAAGGCGCGCAAAGCCTGTTGTCGGGCCACCCCGGCGGCGATTTCACCGGCATGGCGGGCAAGTTTGACTCTCCGTGGCATGTCCTGTTGCGCGTGCTGACGCCGACGCTGGGAGGACTGGGGGCCGGGCTGGTTTTGTTTTTAGGGTTTCGTTTTGCCGGAAAATACCGCACGACCAATTTGCTCGAAGTGGTGGTGGCGGGGGATGGGCGGCTGCCCTTTCGCGTGGGCGTGATCCGGGCCATTTCTTCGTTGATCAGCATCAGCACGGGGGCTTCGATCGGACGGGAAGGGGGCATCACCCAGCTCTCGGCCACGGCGGCGTCGAAGTGCGGACAATGGGCGCGCTGGCAGCCGTATCGCCTGCGGCTGCTGGTGGCCTGCGGGGCGGCGGCCGGGATGTCGGCGGCCTACAACGCGCCGATCACGGGCGCGATTTTCGCGGCGCATATCGTGCTGGGGAATTTTTCGATGAACTTGTTTGCGCCGCTGCTCTGTTCGTCGGTGGTGGCGGCGATGTTGTCGCGGAGTTTTTTTGGGGTGCGGCTCTGGTATGCGGTGCCCAATTACGAATTCACCAGCATCACGCAATTGCCGTGGTTCGTGGTGCTGGGTTTTCTGGCCGGAGTGCTGGGGGCGGTTTTTCTGAGGCTGTTGCAGAGCAGCGAGGGTCTTTTCAAGAAGGTTGAGCGGTTGCCCGTGCGGATGGCGGTGGGCGGCTTGCTGGTGGGAACCATCGCACTGGCCTACCCGGAAGTTTGGGGCAATGGCTACACCGTGGCCAACCGCATGATCCAGGCGCCGCCGGCGGAGGACATTCTGGTGGGAATTTTTCTGGCCAAACTGCTGGCCACGGTCATCACCGTCGGCTCCGGTGCGGTGGGCGGGGTGATCACCCCGACGTTGTTTCTGGGCGCCGGGCTGGGAAGCATTGTGGGGATCGAACTGCAGCACGCGGGACTGGCCCCGACCCATCTTCCGGTGGGGATATTTGCCCTGGTGGGAATGGGGAGCGTTTTTGCCGCGACCACCCGCTCGCCCCTGCTGGCCCTGGTGATGATCCTGGAAATCTCCCAGAATTATTCGCTTATGCCGGCCCTCATGCTCGGATGCGCCATTTCCATCATCGTCTCGCGCCGGCTCCATCCCTATTCCATCTATACCGAGCCGTTGCGCCTGCGCAGCCTGGAGGTGGAAAGCTCGCGGCTGGGCGCGGCGACGGAGCAGACGATCGGCGATTTGATGCGCGCCCCGGTGCCGCCGGTGCGGGAGAACGCGGCGCTGCCGGAGATCGCCGAGCGTTTCCTGGGCAGCCCCAATAATTTTCTTCCGGTGGTGGACGCCCGCGGCCGCCTGCTCGGAATCGTCGCCCTGCAGGATTTAAAGGGCTATCTTGGGGCCGGCCGGGAACTCAGCGCGGTCATCGCGGCGGATGTGATGCGGCCCCTGCCGGCCCGCTTGCGGCCCGGGCAGAAGCTGCTCGACGCGCTGCCGGCGCTGCTGGCCAGCGAACAGCGCAACATTCCTGTCGTTAATAATTTTGAGGAGGACCGGCTCATCGGGTCCATGCCCCGGGCCGAGGGCCTGGCCGTGCTTTCCGAAGCCATTTCCGCCGGCACCAGCATGACCGCCTCGACCGAGATCATTGCCAGCAAACCGCCAGCGCGCCCAGCGCCGCCGCCAGAAGCCAAATAAGGAGCACCGCCCGGGTCCGGCTCCACCCCCGGCGCGTCAGGCGATGGGACAAGTGGTTGGTGTCGCCGACATAAAACGGTTTGCCCAATTTCCAGCGGAGCAGAACGACCCAGGCCAGGTCGCCCAGGGGAACCGCCAGCACGAGCAAGGGCGTCAAAACGGCCCACTTTCGCGGATGTTGCGCCGTGTAAAAATGAGGCAGGATCGCCAGCACCGCCAACAAGTAGCCCGTCAAATGGCTTCCCGCGTCGCCCAGGAAAGCGCTGGCCTTGGGGAAATTATAAGGAAAAAATCCGGCCAGCGCTCCCGTGATGAGAAAGCAGGCCGTGGCCACGAGGAACTGGCCCTGGCTGGCGGAAATGATCCCAAAGCACCACGCGCCGATCAGTCCCAGCCCGGCGCAAAGCCCGTCCATGTTGTCCATAAAATTGAAGGCGTTGACCACCGTCAAGATCCACAGAATGGTGATGGCGTAGTGGAAGAACAGGCTGGGAACGAACAAGGTAATGCGCACGCCGGCGCACGCCACCACCAGTGCCACCAGGAATTGGCCGCTGAATTTGACGGCGGGCCTCAATTCAAACTTGTCGTCCCACAAACCAATCAACAACATGCCGAGCGCGCCGGCAAAAATGGCGAGAAGCTGGATCGCCTCCTTGTCAAAGCCATGCCGGAAGATTCTGGCGGTGCCGGCGTCCAGCAGCGCGCGCGACAGGCCCGTCCGCGCCAGCGCCAGAAGCGCCCCGGCCAGCAGCGGCACGAGCAGGCCGGTCATCACGGCCAATCCTCCAGCCAGCGGCACGGGCGCGGCATGCAATTTGCGCTGGCCGGGGTCATCCATGACGCCGGTGCGCCGGCACCAATTCCGCCAGAACGGCACCGCAACCGCCGTGGTCAAACCGGCGCCGATCAGCGCCAGCGCATAAACATTGTAAGGAAAAGGCATCAGTCTTTGGGCAGCCGCTCCTGATTTCGCTCCTGATTCTAATCCTAATCTTAATCCTAATCTTAATCCTGATCTCCTTCGTCCCCCTGGCAAACCCGGCGGCGGTTCATTCGAATTATCATTGGGAGCACGATTAAGATTAAGATTAGGATTAAGATTAAGAAACTGCCACCCCAAAACAGCCATTTTTCTGTCCACTTTTTTTTTCTCGACATGATCGGTTGGCGTCGGTAAAATGAACACACCCGCATTGCAGCATCACAATGCGGGTGTGTTCGCTTGCATGGTGCTTGAGAGTCCGGTCAGCCGCCCCATGTGAAGGAAGGACTTTTCCCACGCGACAAGTTCCTGCGCGCGCATCTTTCCGCGCAGACATCTTTCCGCGCAGACATCTTTCCGCGCAGACATCTTTCCGCACAGACATCTTTCCGCACAGACATGGTTCCGCGCCTTGCCAAAGCTGCCCTTTTCGGCTATACTCATGGAAAGGAAATCCGAAGCGGGAACACCTGCTAAGTCGAAGATGAAAACTCAACTCTGTTTTTTTGGGAATTTAACCCTGGCGGCGATTTTGCCCGGCATTTTGGCCAGTTCCACAGCCCTGGCCCAATTTGGCCCTGCGGATCCAGCGCCGGCGGTCACGGTATGGGCGGCGCAACCCCTGGCTTACGAGCCGGGCAGCCATGCCGGGGTCTTCACCATCAGCCGCGGCCAGAATACTAATTCCGCCGTTACCATCACCTACTCCCTCAGCGGAACTGCGAGCAATGGGGTGGATTACGCGACCGTGCCCGCCTCAGTCACGCTCGCGGCCGGTCAAAGCGAGACCAACCTTCTCATCACGCCGGTGGTTGAGGCGTCGGCCACGGGGTACAAGACGGTGCAACTGGAGTTGCCGCAGTCCTGGAGCCGCTTTTACCAGCCGTGGGGCGGCTATGAAGCGGCGGTTGTGTACATCGCCTATAATTACACCAATGTCGCGCCCACCGTGGCCATGGCCAGCCCGGCCAATCACGCCTCCTTCCTTTCCAGGCCGAACCTCGTCGTTTCGGCCTGGGCCAGCGACTCCAACGGGTGGGTGACCTCGGTGGAATTCTTCGCCGGCGCCACCAGCCTGGGCGTGGTGACCAACCAACCATTCCCCTTCGGCCCGTCCTGGCCGCTGGCCGCCGGGCGCAGGAAGGCTGGTTTGCCCCCAATTTTGCCGGCGCCGCAAAATAATCCCTTCGCGGTCGTCTGGACCAATGTGCCGCCCGGCGCTTATGCGCTGACGGCTGTGGCCACCGACAATGCCGGCCTGCAAACAACCTCCGCCGCGGTCAACATCACCGTCACCGCAAGCCTGCCCGCGCCGGCGGTGCGAATCGCGGCCCCGGCGAGCGGCTCGAGTTTTCCCTCCAACGCGCCCATCAGCCTTGTCGCCGCCGCCGGCGAGGCGGGCAACGGGATAACCACCGTGGAATTTTTGGCGGAAGGCAAGAGTCTGGGCACCGTGACGAACAATCCCGCGTGGCCGTGGCCGGCGCTGTGGTTTCCGTCAGGCGGCACGAACATCCCCTGGCGGCCATTCTCCTTCCTTTGGACCAACGCCCCCGTGGGAAGCAATTCCGTGACGGCCCTGGCCACCGACAACAACGGCACCCAGGTCCTCTCCGCGCCGGTGACCATCAACGTGCTGACCAATTCCTACCGCCACCGCTATTGGTGGTAAGAGCAAGCCATTCGCCTGGAGAATTCGCCTGCGAGAATTCCTGCGATTCGGAAATGACGCGGACAAACTCCTGGCGTTCCGGCAACTGGGAACTCAATTCCTCAAGCGAAAGTGCGGAGGAATGCAATGGCCTCGGCACGCTTGGGGAAGGTCGCTTCAATCTTCGCGCCGGTGTTGAATCGAAGCTGAATTTCAAAGGCCTCCCGGTGCTCTCCGTCTTCGCGCAAGCGATAGGTCTTTTCTTCCTCGATCAAATAGGCAATCGCGCTATCAACATCCAAACATTCGACCGAATGACCGCGCAGCACGGTCAAGCGAATGGAAGCGACCTGGCGCGTGAGCGCGGCTTCAAGGCGCTGCTTGAACTCCGCAATCTCGCGCGCTTGAAGCGTGTGGATTATCGCCAGCAGCCGATTGGTTGCTTGCGGCTGCGGCAGTGATTCCCATCTGGCTATCTTCTCTCTGAACTGTTCTTCGGTTGTGCCTTTGACGCCGTCCTCCGATGAAGCATCAATCCCCAGTTCTTTGAACGCGGCCAGAATCGAGTCGTATGGAATGTGCAGAACGCCAAAGCCTTTGGATTCCAACTGATGCAGCGCGTTGCGCGTGAACTCACCGGCGAGCACAGCGCCACAGAAGGGTTGGTGACGCGAGAAAGTCAGAGCAATCGGCATGACAGCCGCTTCGATTTCCTGCACTTTGTTTTTCGAGTGCTTTGTCTAGCGCCTCCACGCCGACTCGATGAAAGCGATGGGAACTCCCAGCCTGTCCTCTGTGCCGCCGCGTTCCAGGACATAGTCCAGGTCGTGTTGGTTGCCGTAACCGTCATGCCACGTCACTTTGCCCTGGCCGCCTCGCGCGGCGCGCGGACGCTTGAAATCCAAATAGAGCCCATGCCTCTGGGCGACTTCCCCGAGAATGTTGCGAACGAACATCTCGAAACCGTCCCCGATGATTTGTCCCCAGCGATGAGCAAGTGATTCGGCCATGAGTTTGCTTTCTATCCGCGCACCCACAAATGCCCTTCGCAAAGGGGGACGCGGTGTTTGCGGTTTTTCCACTTGTTGTTGCGGTCGCGGAGTTTCTGGAAGGTCCAGGATTCAAAACCTGCCGCCAGCGCGAGTTTGCCGAACCACTCGATGACCGGCACGTAAACGCCATAGGGGGCGGAGTCGCCGATGACAAAGCAGACTTCCGACGGGGAAGCGCAAACCCGCCGGAGGGCGCGCCAAGTCTGCGCCATATCCAGGAAGTAACAGGCAATCATGTTGTTGTAGGTCTTCTTGCCGCCACGTTCCAGGCGCACGGAGGAAAGCTCGCGGCAGACGGGCACAATTTCGTCCCGGATGGGCGCCAGTTCCGGCGCGGCGAGGATTTCATCGAGATTGACGGAATTGGGCGGGACATGCTGGGAGCAGGCGCGCACCAGATGCCGCCGCACGGTTTGCTGGAGGTCGCCCCAGCCGCGAATTTCGCCCAGGAAGGCCATCTCCAAGCGGGTGGCGTCGGCATAGTCGTAATTGTTCGCGTAGGGCGGCGAGGTGATAACGAGGGTGGCCCATTTCGCCGGCACGGTCGCGCACTGGCGCGCATCGTCCACGCGCAATTTCGCCAGCGGTGTGGCGCGGCGCGCCATGAAAAGGATATCCGAGGCAATCATCTGTACGGCCTTGCGCAAGGTGACTTCCGGGGACGGCGGGACGGTCTTGCGCCGGCCCGGCAGGACATATTGCCAGGGCGCGGTGCCCGCTTCGGAAACCACGCGCAACGAGGACACCAGCGCCATCCAGAGCAGTTGGGCTTCGGGCGAGCCATCTTGCCCGGTTTCGACGGCCTGACGGAAACGGTCCAGATAATCCAGCGTTTCAAGGCCGTAACATTTGGCGATGATTTCCGGGTAATGATCGGTCGAGGCGGCCGCCTTCCGGGCGAAAGCGAAAGCTCGCTCCGCTTTGGCCATGAAGCGCTCCGGGTCGGTGGTGTAACTGAGCTTGGCTTGCGCGACGCGATGCACGAACGGATGGGCTTCGAGGCCGAGGGAGGGGACGCCCATCTCATCACAGGCCAGACAAGTCGTTCCCGAGCCGACAAACGGGTCCAGCACGCGGAGTTCGCCGTCATCCCGTTCCGCCAGCAACCACTTCACCCACTCCGCGGAAAAACCGGCGCTGTAACGGAACCAGCGGTGAACCGGCAGCCGCATGTTGTCGAGAAAGTTGGAGGTGTGGCCGACCACCTCGAGCGCGGGGCGAACCTCTTGGGCTGCCGGGTCGGCCTCAAACAAATCGAGGACGGCCTGCTCGTAATCCTCGCGGAGACGGAGCAGCACGCCGTCGCCCTCCTGCGGTGCCGGGTATTTGGCGGGCGATGTCATTTGCGGCTTCAGCCTAAGCCGCCGCGCGGTGCAAAGACAGAGCTTTCTCACCGCCTTTGAGTTTGGCGGCGAATTCGGCGAACTCGAGAAAGGCCCGCTCCTGTGAATTCATGGGAGCGAAGGTTATTGTTGTCTCCTTGCGCTGTCAAATCCCGAACTGGGTCCGCGCCTGGATTCAACGCGCGTTGGCGGCGGCGGGCGGGGCGGCGGCGGCGGCTTCCAGGTGGGCCAGCCTTTCGGAGAACTTGGCCAGGGCATCCGAGTCGGCGAGCAGTTCCTGCTGCCGCCGGCTGAAGGCGGGATTGCCCACCCACCAGTCCACGCCGATTTCCTTGGCCTTGTCCACCGAACAAATCAGGAGGCGAATCTGAATGGTCAGCAACTCAATGTCCACGATCTTGACCTTGATGTCGCCGGCGATGACAATGCCTTTGTCCAGGATGCGTTCGAGCAGGTCGGCCAGGGTGGCGCCGCTGGTGGAATGTTCGATGTGCCGTTGCGAGGTCATAAGGTCAAAGGAGTTTGCCCAGCGGGCCGAGGTCCAGGTTCAGGTCTTCGTCCGGCAGGCCGAAAGAGTCGCGCAGCCGCTCAATTTCCCGGGCCTGGTTCAGGAGCGTCACGCCGAGCCGCTCCATCTGGGCCGGGGTGAGGGCGCCGCCTTCGATGCGCCGAAGGGCCTGGCGTTTCAGCAGTTCATGCAGGACTTTCATCAATGTCAATACTAATCTTCCCAGCCCGTTCTTTTCCCGGTTGGGATCGGCCCCGGCGCCGGCCATCAGCCCGGCTTTTTCGCCGGGGTTTCCGCCAGCAGCCGGGCCGGTCTGGCCCGCCAACGGCAGCGCCAAAGCCGCGCCGGGCGGCGGCAGGGCCGCCGGGCCGGCCGGCTCGTCCTCCATGAGTCGCGGGCTCAAATCCAGGGCGGGTGGCGGCCCGGCGCTGGCCGGCTTGAGCTCCCGGCCGCTTTCGATGGAAGTCACGACCAGTTGCAACCCCAGGTAGATCAAGTCCACGTCCGCCACGGACAGCGTGACTTCGCCGAGCGCCACGACGCCGGTGTTCAGGACGCGGTCCAGGGCTTCGCACAAGGAAACGTGCCGGGTTCGCTGGAGACAGAATTCACGCATGGGTCAGGTCCTTTGTGGCGGGTTATTCACGGCTCGACAGAGTCTCGCCCTCCCGGGTTGAATTCACGCATAGGTCAATTCCTTTGCGGCCGGGGCGGCATAGAGCGCCCGGCCCAGTTGGCCCAAGCGCGCCAAACCGCGCGGCTCCCCGCGCCGATAAACCACAAGCTGCCCGGCGGCGGGGAACGCCCGGCGAAATTTTCGTTCGACGACGGATTCCCGGCGAAAAAGCGCGGAGCACAAGCGGCAGTGGCCGGGCGGGGTGGCCAGATTGAGAAAGAGCAACGGCGCCTGGACCTGCATCCGCCAGCAGGCCGCCAACAGGTCTTTGGTTTCTTCAAAGGCCATGTCCGTGAGGATGGCCACGGCGCAGAGGGCGCACTGGGCCGGATCGGCCAGCAAGGCGCGCAGTCGTTTGAGTGCTCTGGACATTTCCACCAGCCGTTGCGAGACCCGCGGCAGGCGGAAAATCTGTTTGTATTTGAGGAACAGGCCGAAAAAGACCTTCAACCAGCCATCAACCAACTCCGGCGTTTCCAACAGCCGGATCAGATGCCCGGTGGGCGCGCAGTCCAGCACCAGGGTGCGGTAATCGTGTTGCTCGCACAGCTCCATCACCCGGGTCAGGGCCATCACTTCGTCCAGCCCCGGCGGCGAAAGGTCCACGATTCGTTCCATCGCTTCCCGGTCAAAAGCCAGGTCCATGTCGCTCAAAAGCGAGTGGAGGAACGACTGCAACTCCTCGCTGTAAAGTCGCTTGAGGGCGCGGAATTCGGCGTCGGCGTCAATCTCCAACGCCGTCAAACCGGGACAAATCCGTTTTGGCGCGGGGCCGACCGGCACTCCCAGGCAGTCCGCCAGCGAGTGAGCGGGGTCGGTGGAAAAAAGCAGCACCTCGCGGGTGGGGGAGTCCTGGGCCAAACGCAGACTGGTCGCGCAGGCCAGCGTCGTCTTGCCCACGCCGCCTTTGCCCGCGAAGAGCAACAAGTGTTGTTCGCCGGGCGGACGGGCCGTCCCGCCCGTGAACCGCCTGGAATCCTCCTCCTCCTCTCCTCCACCAAGGCAGAATAGAGAATGCGGAATGCAGACGTCGGGATCCTCCTCTCCCCGGCCCTCTCCTGCGCCAGTGGGTGGAAAAGAGGGAGAGGACTCACTCCGACATTTCGGGGGAATCGGCGCTTTGGGAGACACCGTCCTTCGCGTCAGGCGCGTCAATCCTCCCCAAAACGCCACCAGGCCCTCGGCGCCCCGAACTTCTTTCGGATACAAAGGCACGCCCCACCAGGAGTAGCGGGATAAATCGCGGCTGCTGAAGATCTCGCTCAAGACGCGGTTTTGCTGGACGCGACCGTCCGCGCAGACCGGGCATTCATTTTCCGGCAAAAGCCGGTTGACGACCATGTCGTTCACCGGAGCCTGTCCGCGCTTGAGTTCCGCCAGGAGGGAGCGGGTTTCGCCCAGGCTCATCTGTTCGGCCAGCATCACCGGCACAAACCGGCTGCGGCTGGAATCCCGCAGGAGGGCTTGCATCTGTTTGACAGAGCCGGCCAATCCCTCCAGGAAAGCGTCAATCTCGTCGCGATTAACCGCGCCGCTGAACAGCTTTCTCATATAGCGGTGTTTGGCCAGCAGGGCGTCCAGGGCTTGCAGCCAATTGTGGAGCAACGCGGGCATGGCCAGCAATCGCAGGGTGTGGCCGGTGGGCGCGGTGTCCACCAGGATCGTCTGGTAACGCTGGGCGGCGACCCAGCCCGCGATTTCCAGCCAGGCCATCAGTTCGTCCAACCCCGGCAGCGACAGGTCCAAAAAGCGGCTGATGTCGTAGTGGTCGAGAAAAGTCCCCCGCGAGGCAATGGCGTAGAGCTTGGCGCCGTGCTGGCGCTTGAAGGCGGCCAAACATTGCGGGGCGTCCAATTCAATGACCCGCAAATTGGGCGGCGGGATGGATCCGGCCAGACTGTCCATCACCGAGTGGGCCGGGTCCGTCGAGGCCAGAAGAAAAGCGGCCTCGGGAGAGTCCCTGGCCAGTTGCAGCGCGGTCGCGGTGGCGCAGGAGGTTTTTCCCACTCCGCCCTTGCCGCCGAAAAGCAGGAGTCTGAGATGCGGGTCCGCCAAAAAGGATGGTGTCGGCGCGCTCATCTCCATTTGCTTCTTTTTGCCTGGTGCGAGTCGTTCTCCCGTTCCTCAATCCGGTCCAACTGGTCGAGCAGCGCCTTCTCGCGGGCGCTAAATTCCGCCTCGGCAATCCGGCCCGTGTCCAGCATCATGTAAAGCTCGCTCAACTCGGCGGTGATGCGCTCCGGTTCCGCCGCCTCTTCCTGCTGGATGGCGTGCTGGACCTGGCGGGCCGCCCAGATGGTGGCGCCGACGGGAGAAAAGAGGAGTTTGTCGAGGAGGAGCATGGGGCTTCGCTTCAGGTTCGGCCGTCGAGTTTGAGGTCCATCTCCACGAAATTGTGCGGCGCCCACGGCCCGTTCAAATCAAAGGCGTAATTGTTGTCAAACATACTGGCCGCCTGAACCACCGCCTCTTCCAGTTGTTTTTGGCGGTCGCGTCCGGTCAGGCAATTGAGATTGGCCACTTCATTGACATTGCGCGGCGGGGAGCGTTTGATTTCGGCGCAGCAGGGCGCGAGCGCCTCCTCCAGCTCTTCAAAATGGGCCTCGCGGTCCTCGTTGAGGAGGCGGTCGAACAGTTGCCCCAGTTCGATCCGGTCCTCCTGGCGGGGCTGGCGCTGGTTGCCCAGCAATCGGTCGCGCGCGGCCCGCAATTCGGGGTGAACATCAATAAAATACTCGAAGATATTGGGCACGTCCCACTTCACGCGCAACCCCATCTCCACCTTGTCCTCCACGCGCTCCAGTTGTTCCAAAATGACTTCCTCGTTGAGCGAGAGCAACCGCCGCACCGCTTTCACATCGTCCGCAATCGTGCCGAAGGCCATGGGCAGGACGGTGCTCTCCATCATCAGCCGCTGGAGCACTTCTTTGTGCGCCGCCAGGTGGGCGCGTTCCGGGCGCAGTTTTTGCCGCGCGCAATCGCTCACCACCGCCGCCACCCCGCCATTGCGGACACTGTAAACGGCGGCGCCGTCAATGCCCGCCACATCGTAAGCGCGCTCCTTGCCGGGGGCCGTGATGGCATACAGGTATTCTCCCGCCTTGAGCTTGGTTTCAGGCATGACTCATCTCACCTCGACGGCCGGACGGGCCGCGCTCCGCGCCGGCTTGGCCGACTTGAGTTTGCCCTCCTCGGTCTTGATGTCCATGGTGGCGTTGCAAACATAGCACCTGATCTGGCCCGCGTAGTCCTCATACGTGTCGTCCAACTCCACTTTGAACCCGCAGGAAAGGCAGTTAATCTTCATAGTTTGCTTTGCTTTGTCTTCGTTGTTTTCAGTCCCGGATGATCCGGTCAATACTGGAATTTGAATCCGCCGGCCTGGCCCGCCGCGGGGCAACCCCGCAGGGGCCGGGTGGATCTGTTCGGGCGCCGTCCGGGCCGGCCGGCCGCTTCCTGGCCCAGGCGCTGCAACAGGACGGCTTTTTCCGATTCCACCGTCTCCAGGCGGGCGTTGACGTTGTTCAACCGGAGCGTCAGGTTGTCGCGTTCCGTTTCGCGCCGGAATTTTTCCATCTCCAGGGCGGTGACCGCCATGTAGGCCTTGTAGGGGACAATCACCTGATCCGGCGTGCCGGAACGGGTGCGGATGTCTTTGACACCGCGAATTATTCGTTTTGGAGGAGGCATTCGCCGTTTCCTTTCTTGGCCGCTTGGCGCGGGCGCGGGATGGGAGAAATGGGCGGGATGGAATCCGCCGTGGCGCGCAGCCCCCCGAGCAAGGCGTCGTCCACCTTCTGCGGCATGATCGACCGCCCGTCGCGCGTCACCTTGGCCGTTTCCGAATTGAGCACGTCGCGGCAGGCCCATTGGAAAATGGAATCCTCCGCATGGGCATGCACCCCGCGCAACCTCAGCACCCGGGCGATGGCGATGCAGGCGCGGATGGTCGGCCGGCTGTTGCTCACGCCGACGTGCCGCAGCTTGCGCACCAGGTCAACAATAATGCCGGCATCGGCTGGGCCAACGCCGGAGCGGGCCACCGTAATCTGAATTTCCGTCTCCCGGTCGTAATGTTCCAGTTGTATGGTAATCAACCGGTCCATCAAGGCGTCCTGGGTTTTATGGACCCCCGCGTATTCTTCCGGATTGGAAGTAAAAATGGCGCGGAATTCCGGATGCACCTGCAGGTAGCCCCCGCCGGAGCGGCGCAGCTTGGGCAGGTTCAGGATGCGTTCGGAAAAAATGCTCAGAAAGGGATTGTTGGCTTCAGGCCGCGAACGGTTGAATTCGTCGTAGATCAGCGTGTCGCCGTTCTGGCAGGCGGTGGTGAGCCGGTTTTCCAGCCAGAGCGACTTCATCTCCTCCTCGGTTTTCACCACCGAATGGATGTAGTTGTCAATCACCTTGTGCTTGCGGTAGCCGCTGTCCTGGCCAACCAGGTCCGAACTGCCGAAGTCATCGTCCCCGTGGATGAGCGACACCGGCCGGCCCAGTTGCGCCGCCACATGAAACGCCACCGTCGTCTTGCCGGTGCCGGCGGCGCCGGCGAAATGGATCGGATAGCCCGCCTGCAAATAAGTCAGCGCCCGCCCCGCGATCTGCTCCACAAACGGCGTCGTCACAAATCCGTTGCTCGGTTCGGGCAAAAAGGTGTCGGGCGTGGTTTCCGCCCGTTCTCTTCCGGGCGCTTTGGAGTTAGAAGAATTCATGCGCAATCGTCAGTGCTTTCATCGTTGTCCAATCGGCCGGAGCCTGCGGGCCAGAACAGCCTCAATGACCGATAGTCCTCCCTCCAGCTCTCGCGCGGAGCCATCCTATGCAACCCATGTCTCCCATGCATCCCATACCTCCCCTGCATCCCATCCAACCCCCTGCAACTTTTAGCATTCAGCGTTTTAGACTTTAGCATTTTGTGCATCCCATCCCATCCCATCCCTGTAGCCCGTCCCCTCGATCATTGAGGCCAAACTGTCCTGTTCCACGGCGGCGGCGCGCGGCTCCTACCGTTTCTTCTTCTTCGCTTTGGGCGCAACCTCGTCGGATGGTTCCTCCGTCCGAAAAGAGGCCTTCAAAACCGTGGGCGCCGGCTGGCGCGCCGGGCTGGCGCCATGCCAGGCCCGGTGCGCGCCTGCCAGGTCATCCCGAAATCCATCCTGCAACTGGGCGACCGTTTGCCGCAACTCGGTCACCGCTTCCTTGACGCGCGCGACAAATCCCCCCAGTTCCGCCTTGGTTTGCCTGGCCATTTCGGATCGGGCCTCTCCGAAGTCGCCCATCATCCGGCTGACCGCCGCCTGCATTTCTTGGCGCGTTTCCGCGAGGTGGCTCATCAAGTTCGCGCGGCTGTCCCGCAACGCCGCGATCTCGCCGCACAACCGCGTCATGTCATTGGTTAAATTGCTTGTCATGTTAAAAGCCTTCCTGGTTCGATGATTCCTGGTTGCATGGTTGGGTCGGGCGGGGATTGGAATCCATTCCCCGCCCGACGCTCGACGTCTTCGCCTGGTTTAGGCGGGGGCCGCCGCGGTCGCCGTCAGGCCGATGGCCTCGGCATACTTCAAGTAGGTCTCGACCGACGCGATCACCACGCGCGCTTCAATGGAAACCAGTTCGATTCCGACCAGTGAAACCTTGGCCCAAACATCAATGACGATGCCCTTGTCAAGAATTCGATCCACCACTTCCGCCAGACTCGATGAGTCTGTTGATTTTGTGACTTTTGCCATATTCGTTTTTATTTTATTGTTTCCCTTGCTCAAGATTCTCCAGAACGCCTGGAATCATGCTCGCCGTCCACTTCCGCATAAGTCATGCCATGCCTGGAGGGGGGCCGCTCTCTGAGGCTGGCCTCTTCAGCCACGAGGTATTCCGCTAATTTTTAGGTTTGACAACGGCCCGCCGGCAGCCTTATAGGGAATTGGTTCCCTGACCCGCGCTCCCTACTGACGCGGCGTTCCACCCCCGCTGGTGTGCTAACAGAGTGCTGTTGCCGCCCCCTGCAGCAGCGGTCTATGACCGCCGCCGGTATCCGGATTAAGATCAGGATTGGGAAGACTGTTGCGGCGGGACAGGTGGAAGGCCGGCGGCCGGCCCTCAGCGCGCGAAGATCTGCCGGATGACTTCCTCGATCGGCACCTCCTGGATGTCTATATCATTGACAGGAAGTTCGTCCAGCAACTGCTTGCAGGCGGCGATGACCTGGTCGCGCTTGATCTTGAGCTGGATGCGGTTGGAGGTCTGTTGCAGGACCTCGCCGTAACGCTTCAGGTCCACCTCCGGAAAATTGGCGCCGGTCAGCCAGGAAATGGAGACAATTTTGAAATCGGCGAAGCGGTCCAGCACTTGGGCCAGCCGGCCGTCAAAGAAAATCCGCCCCTTGTCAATGATAATGACGCGGCGGCACAGTTCCTGGATGTCGGTCATGTAATGGCTGGTCAGCAGGATGGTCGTCTTCCGGGCGGCGTTGTAGTGGCGGAGGAATTCGCGCACGATTTTTTGCGAAACCACATCCAGGCCGATGGTCGGTTCGTCGAGAAACAGCACCCGGGGCTGGTGGAGCAGGGCGGCGATCAGCTCCATTTTCATCCGTTCGCCCAGGGAAAGTTCCCGCACCATCACGTCCAGTTTGTCCTTCACCGCCAGCATCTCGGTCAATTCCGCCACCGTGCGGGCGAAGACGGCCGGCGCGATGCCGTAAATTTTGCTGTTCAGCTCGAGCGATTCCCGGGCGGGCAGGTCCCACCAAAGCTGGTTCTTCTGGCCGAGCAGGAGGGCGAATTGCCGGCGGTAGCCGTCGTCCCGCTCCCACGGCACGTAGCCGAGGACGCGGGCCGAGCCGCGGGTGGGGTAGAGCAGGCCGGACAACATTTTCAGGGTGGTGGTTTTGCCCGCCCCGTTGGGGCCGAGGAAGCCGACCAATTCCCCTTCCTCAATGGCGAAGCTGACTTCGTTGACCGCGACGGTTTGTTCGTATTTGCGATGGAACAGTCCGCGCACCGCCCCGCGAAAGCCCGGCTCCTTTTTGTAGGTGCGGAAAGCCTTGGTCAGCCCGGAAACCGCAATGATTGCGGATTGCGGATTGCGGATTGCGGATTGCATAATCGCGGCGGTCACTTTCTCAGAAAATCCGCAATTGGCAACAGCGCACAAGGCGTCATGGCGTCAACGTGTCCAACGGCGCAACTGTTGGCCGAAGAGCAAATAGTCCGGGTCGGGATACATGCCCAGCTTTGGCGGGAGTAAAATCTGGTTTGGCGCATGCCCGACAATTTCATTTCTTGCTCGACCGAGTGCTCCGTTTTGCAGCTTTGGCGTCTTCCACAGCCATTTGACGGACTGTCATTTTACCCAATCGCGCAGCTTCCACTAGCTCTTCTCGCGTTTGCCAATCGAGAGTTGAATGAAAAATTACATTCCGCATCACTTCTTCAATTTGAGCCGCCTCTGCCTCGCTGCAATTGGTCGAGCGGCTAATTACTTGTTGGCAGTGTGACATGCCAATCCTTTCCAATGAGCTTTATTGTCCCCTTCCGCCGCAAAAAAACCTGGGCGTTTCTGACGACATGCTTCCATTTCTTGCCAAAATGTTGCCCGTTGCTAATCAGTTCGGTATTGTCGTCACAAAGTTCAGGCAGCATTGCCTTTAATTTCATAGGTAGCTGGCTCGTGCTCATCGGGCTGCACGTGAGCAAGTAAATCATCGCATCCGCGAACAAGCCGTGGGCAGTGCGCGCTCCGACCTGCGCACGTAAAAACTGCAAATCTGCCCGGCGCAATGTGTCGTTAAACTTGCGACGCAACCGCTTTTCAGAAGATCTTTCAAAGGCTTGGAATTCCTTCCGCAGCCCATCGGCGACCTCTTCCAACTCGCTGATAAGCGATTCCGTCAGACGATTACCCAACGTTGCATGGCGCCGCAGGTCACACCTTATGTCTCGAATCGTTTCTTGGTCGTTAATGCCGATTCCGTATTCAAGATTCGAATCCAGGCCCGACGGGGTCAAATTGGCGGATGTGACAATTGCGTTCGTTTCGTCTGCGACATAAACCTTGGCATGAAGCCGAGGCAAATTGACGATTTCACACTTTGGCAGTTCGGATTTGAAAGTGCGAAGCGCTGCTATGTCGAGTGAACCTCCAAGCACATTGGAACTGCGAACATCCGTCAAGAGTTGAAGTCGAAGGGTCTTGTGGTTGCCTAACTTTTCGATCAGGTCACAGACCCATTCTGCTTCACGGGTCTTGGTGTAGGGTGAAGCCACCAGCAAATCCTGCGTCGCCGAACTGACGAGCTTTTCAAGGTGAGTGCGGAATGGGCTGGGGTGAAGCGTTAACACAAGAGGCAGCTTTGTTTTTAGTTCTTGACAAAAGTCGCTGTTCACGAATTTCATCGTTGCCACGCCCACTTTCTCAGAAAATCCGCAATCCGCAATCGGCAATCCGCAATTATCTCAACAACTGTTTTTCCAGGTAGTGAACGGCTTGGCGGACCTGGGCGTCCACTTCCATGCGGTCCTTGACCAGGCGGCAGGCGTGGAGGACGGTTCCGTGGTCGCGCCCGCCAAAGGCCTCGCCGATGGTGTTGAGGGAGCTTTCGGTCATTTGCCGGGCCAGGAACATGGCGACCTGGCGCGGGAAGGCGATGTTTTCGGGACGGCGCTTGCTCGTCATGTCGGCCAGGCGGAGGTCGTAATGTTCGGCCACTTTCTTCTGGATGCAATCTATGTTGACAGTGTAACGGCCTTCTTCATGCAGGACTTCGCGGAGCAAACCCTCCACCACTTGCAAGGTCAGTTTCTTGCCGGTGAGGGAGGCGAAGGAGGAGACGCGGATGAGGGCGCCTTCCAGACGGCGGATGTTGGTGCGGATGCGGTTGGCCAGGAAATTGATGATGTCCTCCGGCAATTCGACGCCCATGGCGTTGCCTTTCTTGCGCAAAATGGCCAGGCGGGTTTCGACATCGGGCGGCTGCAACTCGGTGACCAGGCCCCATTCAAAGCGGGATACCAGGCGCTGCTCCAGGTTCTGGATTTCCGCGGCGGGACGGTCGCAGGTGAGGACGATTTGTTTGTGCGCCTCGTGCAGGGCGTTAAAGGTGTGGAAGAACTCCTCCTGAATCCGTTCCTTGCCGGCCAGGAACTGGATGTCGTCAATCAATAACACATCGGCCAGGCGGTATTTGCGGCGGAAGCGCACCAACTGGTTGTTCTGAATGGCGTCAATGTATTCGTTGGTGAATTTCTCCGAGGTGAGATAGCTGACGCGGCAGACTTTCCTGTGCGCGGCCACATGCTGGCCGATGGCCTGGAGCAGGTGGGTCTTGCCCAGTCCCACTCCGCCGTAGAAGAAGAGCGGATTGTAGGATTTGCCGGGCGCCTGGGCCACCGCCATGGCGGCGGCGTGGGCGTGATTGTTGTTTTCGCCGACGACAAAGGTTTCGAAGGTGTTGTTCGGGTTGAAGGCGGCATCGCGTCCCGCGGCGCCGGCCCGCTCCAGCGGTTCGACCACGGCCTTGGGCTTGGCTCTGACGCTGCCGCCCGGGCTGGCCGCCAAAGGCGGCGCTTCGCCGACGCGAAACCTGATTTTCATGATCTGCCCGGAAGCCTGGGCCAGAACATCGCGAATCAGCCCAAGGTAGTTATCCTTGAGCCAGACTTCGCAGAAATCGTTGGCGACTTCCAGAACGATGGTGTCTTCCTCCAGTCCCACCGCCTTGACCGGCAGGAACCAGAGATTGTAGATGTCCGGGTTCAGCATCGTACGCAACGATTGCTGGGCCGACTCCCAAATTTTTTCGACGGATGCTTGCATTTGGTTTCACGGCTGAAACCTCAAAAAGCCCCAATTATTCACCAGCGTTTTCCCCGTCCCCGGTTTTCCCTCGTGGGCGCGCAAAAAAAATTTTCCTCGGATGTGCCTGGCGCGGAAGGAGCCGGTTGCCCGTCACCTTTCCGTCACACCGTCTATAATCCGGTTACAAGTGACTGATAATCAATATGTTGCAACATATTGATTGCGGCGCTCGCGTCAATTGGAGAGACGTTACCTGTCATGGTGCTCATTTTGGGTTCAGCTAAGAGTGTTCTATAACAGAATGGGGTTGTTTGGCTATCACAACATATTAAACGTTATTCGCGACTTATTCACATCAAAAAAACCCTTTAAAAACGGGCGTTTTGCCGGTGTCCACCCCGGAAAGGCCGCGCCGGGCATCACCCGATGCCCGGTGACACGGGCCGCCGGCGCTCACACGTCGTAGTAGAGGTGGAATTCGTAGGGATGCGGACGCAGACGCAGCGCATCCACCTCTTTGCGCTTGGACCCA
>Ga0326728_10007790_pt1 | contig 27148 bp, 17 predicted proteins | sample MB3enrmetagenome_FD_207602 | JGI IMG/M metagenome (GOLD analysis project Ga0326728, IMG submission 207602) | Lab enriched peat soil microbial communities from McLean, Ithaca, NY, United States - MB31MN | ecosystem: Environmental > Terrestrial > Soil > Wetlands > Peat | place: USA: New York...
GGCGCTCCTGCTGGCGGTGCTCGAGGAGAGCATGCGGAGCACCTGGGGAAGCCAGCGGCGGTTGCGGGAGGCGGCGCGGGCGTGGGTTGCCAGCACCGCACGCTCTGCGTTTTCGTTCACGGTGGTGTGCGAGATCATCGGGATCGCACCCGCCGCGGTGCGCCGCGCGTTGGCCCGTGAGCCGGCGTCCTTGCCGCAGCGCCTGGGTGGAAACGCGCGCGCGCAGCACCCCACCACCAGCAAATAGACGTCGGGGGTCCCGAGAACCACGACATGCGTCACGCGGTCTTCCGCGGCTGAATCAGCTGCAGCCCCAGTGCAGCAGAGTGCTCCCAATTTGTTGTTGATGACGGCAGGCGGCACGCGCCTCGACGCGCTCGAAACCGCTACCATCAGCGGGCTTCGCGATCGCGCCCTCATCGGCACGGTGGTGGACAGCTTCGCGCCTATGGGCGCCGTGCGTGGGATGAAGGTCGAGCCGCGGACGGCGGCCTGCGGGGCGCGCGGGTGGCGCGTTGCTGCCGCCGGGCGAGATGATCCAGCACCAGCGCCTGTCCAGAGCGCGCGAGGGAGCGAACCCCCCCCAGCAGGGTGAGCTTGGGAAGGAGAAGCAGCGCACGAAGATGCGGGCTTCCCTTTGCAATGGCAAGCGACGAGAGCAGAGGCGGTTGCGTTCCACCTACCGATCCGCGACGCAACGTGCGGTGGAGGGAGTTTTGGCGAGGCACAGCCAGTGTCGCCCGCACGAAGCGAACGGGCCGCGTGACTGGCACGTGTGGAGCTAGGCGAGGCCGAGCGTTTGCTCCTGGGCCTGCCAGAGGGCGGGGAGATCGAGCCGCTGGGTGAGGGCGCTGGCCGTCAGCTCCTCGGGCTGGCGGCCGTCGACAATGGTCTCGACGATGGTGGGCGCCAGGAAGCCCACGCGGATGAGCCGCCATACGTAGCGGTCGCTGACCCCCTCCCGCCGGGCGATGTCGCCCACCGACGGCGCCCGGCCCGAGAGCAGGTCGTGTGCCCAGCGATAGGCGCGGGCCACCGTCTTGAGCAGCGTCGGATCGACGCGCGAGGGCGGCGCAGTATCGTCCAGCACCAGCCGCATCTCGAGCCCGCGGCGTCGGATCTGCAGCGGGACACAGCGCGTGAGCACGAGTCCCTGCGCGAGCGCGGTGGTGCACGCATCGCCGCTCGCAAGCGGCATGGTGAGCGACACCCGCAGACCGTCCGGCGTGAGGTCGACGCGGTCGGTCAGCTGCCCCAGCACCGGCGCGGCGTCGGTCGCCACGCGCAGGCGATCGCTCCACGCTTGGGCGGCCGTGAAGATCGCCGGCAACCGGCTGGCGTCGAGGCCCGCCCCCTCGGCCGCTTCTGCCAGAGCCGCGCGGTCGGCGAGCAGTTGCTCCGCCACGGCGCGTACCGCACGCTCCAGCTCGGGTGCCGGCAGGCGCCAGCCGCGTTCCGAATGTTCCTTCGAGCCGTGGACCAGTCCGCGCGACACATAGTACCGGTAATGGCGTGCGCCCTTGGCCGTGCCCTGCACATACAGCGGCTCACCGCGCTCGTCGAACAGCTTGCCGGCCAATGGACTGGGCGCTGCGTCCCGCGGCCGTTGGCCTCCCCGGCGGGCCGCCTGATCGTGCAGCCGCTCGTGGACGCGCTCCCAGAGCGCGCGCTCCATGAGCGCCTCGTGCTGCCCCGGATGCCGGTCGTGCTTGTGGCGGATCTCGCCGATGTAGGTGGGGTTCGCCAGCAGGGCGTACAGGGCTCCCCGCGAAAAGGGCTTGCCGCCGGAGCGCGTGCCGTTGCGGGCGACCCGGACCTTGGACACGATGCCGCGCCGCACGAGATCGCTCTGGAGTCGCTGCACGCAGCCGAGCTTGAGGTAGCGGCGGAAGATGGCGCGCACGGTCTCGGCCTCCGCCGGGTTCACGACCAGCCGGCGCTCCCGCAGCTCATAGCCCAGCGGTGGCACCGTGAGTTCCTCCACGATGGTACCGATGATCCGAGGCCGCGCTTCGCCGGATCGTTGCTCGATGCAGTGGATGTCACGGGCTCGGTAGTCGTGTACACCGGCTACGAGGAATACTGCCTGCGCGAGCTGGAGGCAGCGCTCCCTGAATTTGCCTCAAGCCTGGCGCAGGTGCGCGCGCGGCTCTTCGATTTGCATCCCGTGATTAAGGCGCACATTTACGATCCGGGCTTTCACGGCTCGTTTTCGATCAAGGCGGTCTTACCGGCCCTCGTGCCGCGCCTCGGGTACGACGATCTGGAGATCAGCGAGGGCCTCCTCGCGTCGCTGGCGTACGAGGAGCTGCGCGACCCGAGCACTCCCGCCGACGGCGCTGCCGCAGTGCGAGCGAATTTGCTCGCCTACTGCCGGCGCGACACCGAGGCAATGCTTGAACTGTTTCGTGCGCTGCAATAGACACCGGACATGAAAAGCATACCGCTGGCAGAAGTGTTCGAAAACCAGTGGGGGCTCATTCCCGCACCGCCCCGGCGCGCGCGGCGGCGCTCCGGCCTTGACACTCCGGTACGGCGCGGAAGTTGTGATCGCGGAGCGCTCTCCCGATGGCCGACGGCGCCCTGCTCGATCTGAAGCTCGTTGGCGACATCGCGGGCAAGTTCTTCGTCGCCAGGTACCAGCGCGGGTACCGGTGGGGAAGGCTCGAGGTAGAGCGACTGCTCAACGATATTTGGGAAAGCAACGGCGCCCAGTACAACCTCCAGCCGGTCGTGGTGAAGCGACGATCCGAGAGCGAATGGGAACTTGTCGACGGTCAGCAGCGGCTCACGACACTCTATCTAATCTTCCTCTTCATGCAGCGCGAGCGTCTTCAGAATGCGGAGCCTCCATACTCCTTCACCTACGAGACGCGGCCCGACAGCGAGAGTTACCTACAGGAGCTCGATCCCGCGCGCAGCGAGAAGAACATCGATTTCTTCCATCTCCACGCTGCCTACGAATGCATCCGGGATTGGTTTGACGCTCACAGGGCTCGCCGCCAGTGGGCTGCGAACAAGTTCTACGGATACCTGTTCGAGAGCGTGCGCGTGATCTGGTACGAGGCCCCGCAGCAGCCCATGGGCGCGCCGAGCGCGTCCGTCGCGGACCGCGAGCAGGCGGACTTCGCCGACTCGACGACGTTGTTCACACGCCTGAACGTCGGCCGCATTCCGCTCACCGACGCCGAACTCTTCAAGGCGCTGCTGCTGTCGAGCAGTCGCGGAGCACCGGGACGCGCTGACCGAGCCCACGAGCTGGCCGCGCAATGGGACAGCATCGAGCGGGATCTGCGCCATCCTGACGTCTGGGCCTTCGTGGCGGACGAGGACGCCGACGACTGCCCGACGCGCATCGCGCTTCTCCTCGACACGGCGGCAGGAGGTCCGCGCGGGCGTCTGCGCCCGCGCTTTCACACTTTCGATGTTCTACGACAGAAGATGAAGGAAAGCTCACCCGAGGCGGTCTGGAACCAAGTCGTAGACATGCACGCGCTCGTGCTCGGATGGTTCGAGAACCGCAACATCTACCACAAGGTCGGCTACCTGGTTGCGGTCGGCCATCGGTTCAGCGACCTCGTTGCTGTCGCTGCAGGGCGGACCAAGAGCAGCTTCGAAGCACTCCTCGACGATCGCATTCGAGACACGCTCGATCTTACTCCCTCTGGGGTGACTGAACTGAGCTACGAGACCGATGCGCACAAGGAGAAATGCGCGCGGCTCCTTCTGCTGATGAACGTCGAGACCGTGCGTCGTTTGCAGCATTCCATGGAGCGCTATTCGTTTCGGCTGCATCGGGAAGGCGAGTGGTCGCTAGAGCATATCCATGCCCAGCACGCTGAAGCGTTGACGAAGGCTGAGCAGTGGAAGGAGTGGCTTCGACTGCACCGCGAAGCCCTCGCCGATCTTTCGATAGATCACGCCTCTCGAGATGCGCTCATCGCGAGAATCGACGCGATCGGGGAGAATGTCGATAGGCAGATCTTCCAGGACCTAGCGCGTGACGTGACGGCGGCGTTCACGCTGGCGGATTCGTCGTCGTCGGCGGCCGTTCACTCCGTCCATTCAGTGACCAACCTGGCGCTGCTCTCCAGCGGTAACAACAGCGCTCTCGGCAACGCCGTGTTCGAGGTCAAGCGCAGGCGAATCCTGGAGCTGGACCGCACGGGGGCGTACATCCCGATCTGCACGCGGCAGGTGTTTCTCAAGTACTACACTGATGCTGACGCGCACCAGGTCCACTTCTGGAGCGTGCAGGACCGCGAGGCCTACTTGAAGGCGATTCTCTCGCCGAACGGTGGGGTCGGTCTGTACCTGAAACCCGAGGTGCGCCAGCCATGAGGAGCTACGTCACGTCCTATAACGCCCTCTTATCGCGGCGTGAGCCGGACTCTCCTGCCGTCGAGCGAATCGAGATCCCGCTCATACAGCGTGACTACGCGCAGGGACGCGAAAGCGCCGCAGTCGAGCGCATTCGAGCGAGCTTCCTGGACGTTCTGCATGATGCCGTGACTGGCGGGCGGCTGGTGAGCCTCGATTTCGTATACGGCGATATCGAGAACGGCACGCTGCGGCCTCTCGACGGGCAGCAGCGTCTCACGACCTTGTTTCTGCTGCATTGGTACCTCGCATCCCGAGCGCAGCGTATCAATCAGGAGCAAGGCTGGAAGCGGTTCTCGTATGCAACGCGGCCGAGCGCCCGCCTGTTCTGTGAGCGGCTCGCGGAATGCCAGCCGTCACCAACGGTGGGTATGCTATCCGTGTGGATTGAGGATCAGCCGTGGTACCTACATACATGGCGGCACGATCCGAGCATTCAGTCCATGCTCGTCATGCTCGACGCGATCCACGAGCGCTTCAAGAACGACGACTGCCCCGCAGCGTGGGAGCGCCTGATCGATCCAGAAGCCCCTGCGATCTCGTTCCACCTGCTCCCGATAGAGCAGATGGGCTTGGCCGCGAGCGAGGACCTCTACATCAAGATGAACTCGCGGGGAAAGCCACTGACGCCTTTCGAGAACTTCAAAGCCCGGTTCGAGCAGGTTCTCGAGGCCTCCTGTCCAGAGCGAGTGCAGGAATTTGCGTTGAAGCTGGACGGCGAGTGGACAGATTTGCTGTGGCCGTACCGAGGCGCCGACCCTGTCGACTTGCACGCCGGAGGGCCTGCGCTCGTCGTCGACGACAAGTTCATGCGCTACTTTCACTTCGTCACCGAGCTGTGCGAGTGGAACGAGGAACGGTTTGCCACTGGAGATATCACCTCGCTTGCCGAACGTGTATACGGTCCGAGCAATCCCAAGGCGGCGATCCACCTCGATTTTCTCTTTCAGTGCTTCGACACGTGGGTAGGGGCTGACATCGCCTCGGTGTTCTCCCGGCTCTTCACGCTGAAACCCGCTCCCGTGGACTCTGAGGACACCAGCAAGGTCGTCCTCTTCGGCCCCCAAGGAACGGTGGCTGTCGATCTCTTCGGCGCATGCTGCGACGGATACGGCGAAACGCGGGGGCTGGGGCACAATCGTGTGTTCAGCTGGCCGCAAACGCTCCTCCTCTACGCGGTCTTGCTTCATCGCATTCAGAGGACGGAAGAGTCTCCGCGGCGACTCCGCATTCTTCGCAACCTGATCGAAGCTTCGAGCAACGAGTTGCGCTTGGAGAAGATGCCCGCACTCCTAGCCGATGTTAATCGTATAGTCGTCGACGGAGTTGTTGACGATGTCACCAGCTTCAATCGAGCGCAGGTAGCAGACGAGCGCCTGAAATCGGATTTTCTCGTTAAGGCGCCAGGACTGGAGCGCGCGCTTTTCCATCTTGAGGACCATCCGATTCTTCGCGGCTGCCTCGCCGCTTTCGAGCTCGACGATACCGTTTTCGAGAGCAGAGCGCGCGCTTTCCACGATCTCTTCGTCGATGATTCGATCCTGCCTTCGCTCACAGGCGCGCTGCTCACGATCGGGGACTACTGGCGGCCGCTAAACCAGCGCGTGCTGCAACTGGGCTCCGGATCGAACCCTGCCCCATGGCGGGAGCTTCTGGCCGGAGATGGACGCCCACAGCTCGCGAACACGCGGGACGTCCTCGGACGCTTACTCGACAGGGTCGCCCAGCGCGCGGGCGCGGTCCAAGCCGCGCTCGATTCCGTGGTCAGCGAATGGATGGACGGCTTCTCCGCGGAGAACGGGTTGGATTGGCGCTGGTACTTCGTGAAGTACCCTGCGATGCGGGAGGGGCGATCCGGGCGCTACGTCGGCACTAACGGCGCGCTCGGCTACACGCTGTGCATGCTCGACAAGAACCAGATGAACAGCTGGTACCGCGACCCGTTCCTCACCGCGATTCATAGGGAGAGCGGAGCGGGGGCGGCCGTCGACGAACCGTGGTTCACGGGTTACGAGACAGAGCCACGATGGATGCGTCTGGCGGCGAGCGGTACCGGACTCCGGTGCGTGAACGAGGGGTTTGTGCTTCGTCCGCCATCGGCACCCGCCCACGCGGAGGCGTTCTTGCGCGTCTGCGCGCAGTATGGGGTGGGCGAGGACAGCGTGCTGAAGGTGCCTCAGGTCAATTACGGCGGGCGCCAGCTCGACACCAAGGATCGGGTTCAGCTCGGGGCGGCGCTTGTACGGGACCTCATGGAGGCGGGGCTGTAGTGGGGTGTCGAGAGAGCGTTCTCCTCGGAACTTCCATACACAAACTCGAACCCCGGGGTGCTGCCCGCGATGCAGGAAAAGACGGGCATTGTTACGAGGACTTGTGCGCCGCCCGGCAACGGGTCGTCTGCTTTGCAGTAAGTCCTTGCCCCGCCCGTTCGTACGACCGCATCAAGATCGGAATCAGCCGCCCCGCCCGATAATGAACCTTGTGCTTGTACCGGCCAACAACGCTCCAGCTCACAACTCACCGCCTCGACGTCGAGCTTCTCGAACCGGCGGGCGCGGAAGGCCTTCAGCTGAGACCCCAGCCATTTCACAAAATCAGGATGCTTCTTCATGAAAAGCCTTCCTTTCTCAGTTCAACATCGCGAACCGCGAGTCGGCACCGCCAGCACCGCACCCACGGGTGTGCAGATGAAGCGCGTCAGGCACGCACCGCACTGTCGCTCGGCGCCCCGCTTGGCGTCCAGCCAGCGATCGCACAGCGGACACTTCACCTGACAATCCTTCAGATGGTCGAACAGGGAGTATGCCGGGTACAGAAGCGCTGCGAGGAAGCAAAAGAACGCCAGCATCCAGCCCATCGCCGGAATCCAACACAAGGCCACGGCGATGAGCGCCACCTGCGGAATGACGAAGAGACTTTCGAGAATAGCAGCCACGATCGCCCACAGGACGCCCCGCGGTCGGCTTTCCACGATCACGGGCTGGCACCATCGGATGATGCCGCGCAGGCGTTCGAGCGCGTGATCGCCGTAAAGAAACGACGGCACGCTGCGCAGCGTGAGCCAGACGACCGCCAGCGCCAATGCCCAGTGCCACATATACGCCACGATGATCACGCCAACGCACATGACCAGAAAGGCAGTGACGGCGATTCTGGTGTTGCGCTGCTCGATGGCTTGAATGACTTCATCTACACGCATGGCAGCCTTCGTTCGTCCGTTTCAAATAGACCATCGCGATGACAGCCGTTGACGATTGAGGAAACGGTGCGGAATCCGCAGACGGTAGATTTGCCGAACCGCGTTACCTGCTCGGTCCGTACAGTCGTGCAGCGTCTCGATGCAGCTGTCCGACCTCGTCCCGCAGGCCCTTCGGCTTCAGCACCTTGACCCAGGGACCAAGACCGAGAATCCAGTTGCGCAGCTCCTCCGTGCCCCGCACGGTCATCGACAGGACCGCGGTCCCGTCACGACGATCCTCGAACCGCTGAGTGCGGTGGAGCCGGCGCGCCTTGAGGTAGGCGACCGTCTCCGGATTCAAGATGTGTAGCTGCACGTCGGTCACTGGCCCGTCCATGATGCCGAAGGTCCCGTCGGTGTACTTCTCCGGCGCGTAGCTGTCGGGGTACTCGAACTTCTCGCCGAGCTTCTCCGCCGAACGGATGCGCTCCACGGCGAGCGTGAGCACTCTGCGAGACGGCTGGCTGCGGCCGATAAGATAGAGGCCACCGCGGAACATGGCGAGCGTGTACGGCTCGAACCCGTGGACCTTGCCGTCACCGAGAAGCCCGCCGTAGTCGATGCGCAGCCGGTACTGATACACCAGGCACTGCACGACCACGTCCAGCGTGTCGTCGAAGGCACGGTAGTCCTTCACCGCGAACGGCAGCGAATAGAACTTCTTCGGGAAGTCAGCGAGCCGCAGGCGCTGCGCGTCGGGCAGGGCGCGGTACAGCCGCTCCCATAACCCTTCCACCCCTTCCTTCACCACGGTGCCGTCCAGGAACTGGAACACCGAGAGTGCGAAGTACAGGAAAGCGAGTTCGTACGCGGTGGACTCCTCCTCAGCAGCGCGGGGCGCCAGCTGCAGAAGGCGACGGTCGCCACGCCGCACCACCTCGATGAGGGGCTTGCCGGTTGGGTCGGTAAGCTCCTGGCGGCACACCGCCAGATAGCGCAACAGCGTCCGCTCCGATATCCCGATCTCGTCCTGAATCGCTTCGAAAGTCCACCCGCGCGGGCGCGAGGACAATTCGTGCACGATCCGGGCGAGGCGTGTCGCGGCTCCGTAGGTAGGTGTTCGGCGCTCTTTGCGCATGGCGGCTCCTCGTCAACCGTTGTCAGTCCGCGGTGGTTATAGATGCACCGGTCAGTTCGAGACAAGGCTCAGGCTGATGCACTGGTCATGGTCCGCCGCTTCCCCGAACCGGTGGCGGGCATTCGTCAACCCTCAGCAGAAGGAGGCGCAAATTGGTGACGCAGACTACAACCCTGGCTAATGTGGAGCAGATACCGTGCGGTGAGGAGCGACCGCCGCTGATCGAGGCCGCGGCTCAGCTCGCCCGGGCACGGCAACGACCCTGTCTGCTGTTCATCGTGCCGGAGATCCGTCGTGACTGCGTCCCGGCGGTCCGGGATGCGATCAAAGACACCGCCGGCAAGCAGGTTGACGTCGTCGTGCACAGCGGCGGCGGCGATATCCACGCCGCCTACATCGTAGCACGGGAGATCAAGCGCCGGTGCGAGCACGTAGCCGTGTTCGTGCCGCTACGAGCCGAGAGCGCGGCGATGCTTTTGTGCCTCGTCGGTGATGAACTGATCCTTGGCGGCCTCGGTCAGCTGGGACCACTGGATGGACAGTATCAGCCACCCCAATTGACCGATGCATCGGCAGACACCTCGATCCTGATCCCGTTCCGAGCTCTGGATCAACTGAACAAGTGTGTGGCAATGATGTACGAGTCCCTCGTCGAGCGGTTTGTCGGTGTGGTGCATCTGAAAGCATCGGAGGCGTGCGCTCAGGCGTCGCAGCTGACGAGCGCCGTCTTTGCGCCGCTGTACACGCAAGTCCATCCGCGGGTGCTGGCGGAAAATGCGCGCGGGCTAGAGCTGGGCATGGCACATGCCGATCGCCTGCTCCGCCGGTATCGCCCGAGGCTTGCGGAAGCGGGCCGCGGTGGATTGATCGACACGCTGGTCAACGGATATCCGTGCCACTGTTTCCCGCTCGACTATGAGGAGCTGGAGGAGCTGGGCTTCCCCGTGCGGCCACCGACTCCGAGCGAGGGAGCGGCATTGGAGGCGATTGCGGTGGCGCTTTCGGATGGCAAGTCGCAAGCGGAGAGGGTGATCACATTGGTTGGTGCGGAGGGATGAGCTAGCGTCGTGCCTCAACGATCGTCAGCGCGTCGGATCGGGCAGCCCTGGGGTCGATCCGGCTGTGATGAGAGGGCCTGCGAGATGTGGCACAGCACGAGTGGGCGTCGGTTGCACCTCAAGTTCTTCCCGCCCTACGCCCCCGAAGCGTCGCCGGGGTGGTGGTCCGAAGGGGCCCGCGCTCGCCTAGTCGGTGGGGACGCATCCTTCCGAGTTGTCTAGTGAACGGTGGCCCCGAGAAGCTCCGCTGACGCGGCTGCATATGCTTCAGGGGGAGGGGGCCACCCACCAACGACATAGAGGTTGTTCTCGCCTCCGCGGTTCACACCGACGACTGCTTGCTGATCGGGATCGTATGTCGCTACAGCTTGGGCGAAGCAGCGGCACGGTCCCCCGGGTTGGTAGGTGTAAATCACCTGCAAAGCGTCGACGTGGATCAGGACAGCGCCTCGGCCATACGTGAGGAAACCCTGCCATGCGATCGAGGCGATCCGCCGCCAGTCGATCAGCATGGGGTCGAGATCGGCATGGGGCGTCGCCTCGGGCAGCTCGTCGACGCTCACGGCGTCCGCGTGACCTGGGTGGTCGGTCATACCTTGATCGACTCCCGCAACTGGACCTCGTTGCCGATCAGACCGGCGAACTCGTACGGGCGGTGAGTGAACACTACTACCTGAACGCTCCGCTCCGATACTTGGTTCAGCAGCTCGACGAGGCGGGCCGTGCGCTCGCGGCTAACATGCACACAGGGGTCATCGAGGATGACCGTTTGCGGTCCGCTCTCAGCGAGGTGCGCGGCGACACTCATTCGGATCAGCGTCGCTACGAGCTCTCGCAGTCCCTGAGAACCATCCTCGAAAGCACAGTGTTCGCCGCCATCGAGCCGACGGGGTTGCAGCTGCTCGTCCAGTTCCGCCAGGCAATAGCGGCCCTGCGTGACCGCTGCGAGCAGGTCGTCGAGGCGTCCCTTGATCGGAGCGACAACACGACTCACCGCCTCGGTACGGACGGTTCCCATCACGAGATTGAGCCTCCGGATTGCTTCGGCCCGCTCTCGCAGGCGTTCAAGGCGGATCCGCTCGCTTTCGAGCTTCCGATCGAGGTCCGCGAGGCGCGAATACGCTCCGGCCGCGGCCTCACGCTCCAGTGTCTCCTCCAGCTGACGTGCCTGCGCCTGCAGCTGGTGCACGACCGAGGTCAGACGGTCGGCCTTCTGTTTGGCGGTTTGACGACGGATCGACACACGCTTGGACAGTTCTTCGAGGTGGCGACGGTGGTGAGCCTCTTCCGTCTCGGTGGCTGCGAGGGCCTTTTCTGCTGCGTCATGCCGGGCGCGGCACTGATCTGTGCTTCCGTGTTCGTCTCGGTGCCGGTCCAGCTCCGTCTGCGCCGCATCGACCCGCGCCAGCGCGGTCTGCAGCAGCGCAGCAGCTTTCTGTGCTTCGCTTTGCTGCAAGTCACACTCGACAACGAGCTGTTCGCGCGCAGCCCGAAGTTGGCCAAACGTTTCCTCCTGGGCAGCGGTTTCGGCGCTGGCGTCGCCGACGACTTCTTTCAGCTGTGCCTGGGTCAGCCTATCGTGCCTCGTATCCGGAGTGCGACTGCTGCGCGTCTTCTCCAGCTCGATTGCCTCCGCAACCAGACGTGCGATCTCGGCTTCGAGATCCGCCACTGAACGTGTATCGAGCGCTTGGCGCTCCTTTCTGAGTGCTGCGACTTCTGCTTCCCGGGCGAGCCCCTGCTCGCGGAGCGTGCGCAGGCCCTGAACGGTCTGCACATTAGACCGGGATAGCAGCTCGGCGAGATTGGCTTCCTTCTCTCTGGCGTCATCAGCAAACTGCTGTGCCTGGCGCATATCCCCCTCGACAGCGACAGACCCGCCCTTGGTCTCAATAAGCACTTCACTCAGAGCCAGACCTTCGTTGCCTTCGAGGGGGTATCCATCTATCAGGATCTGCGCGGCTGGTGCTCCGTTGCGGCGTACGCGGAGCGCAAGCGTGGGCAACACAGCTCGCTTGGCCTGGGCGTCGGCGAAAAGCTCTTCCGCCTGCGCAATCATCGAAGCGGCTGGGGTTTCTCCGGTCAGCTGGCTTGTCAGCTCGCGAATCTTGGCATCCAGTGCCCTGGCATTCTCCAGTCGCCGGCCGAGGTCTTCTGCTTGATCCCTCGCCTGCAGTGCGCGGAGCCGCAGATTTGCATCCTCCGTGTCGCGACGACGCGTGGCGATCAGGTCGCCGAGATCGGTGACTTCAGCTCGGCGCAGGGCAAGGCGATTTTTGGTCTGCTCGAACGCAATCCGGGCTTTGGCCTCTGCGGCGCGAGCGGATTCGAGTTCATCGCTGGCGACCTTCTGCTCCTTTTCTCGCCGCCAGCGCTCCCGAAGGACACCCGCAGACTGTTGCACTTGCTGATAAGCAGTCTTGCGCCGCTCCACGATGGCTTCGAGCTGCCCTTGTGCCCCTGATAGGTCGACGACCTCGGTTTCCACTGTCTCGAGCTCTTGTCGCGCCAGTTCCGCATCCTCACGAGCACCGGGCAACCGCTCCTGAATTTCCTCATACTCGCACCGGATTGTGGCGAACCTCTCGACCTCTGCCGCCAGCCCCTCACGAACTTCCTCGTGTGCCTTGATCTCGGCCTCGAGGCATTTGACGTCGGACTGGCGCGCAAATTGCCCCTTCGAGGTGAAGGAACGGTCATGTTCGGCCTGCACGAGAGTGCGCACTTGCTCGAAATCGAGAGACACCCCCGCCCGATCGAGGCCCAGCGCGCCCGTTGCATCGGATCCGGAGTCCGGCAGATCCCGGTCGTCCTGCGGTACGAAGAGCCACTGGAACGGCCCCCAGCATTCCGGTGTCGAGCCGGTGCGTTTCCCGCAGGCCTCTGCACCGAGGATGCTCAGCAGTTGCTCCTCCGCTTCCTCGTTGACGGCCACGTTGACCCACATGCCGTCACGCCATTCGTCCAGCGTGGCACTCCCACGCGCTCCGAACTGTTTTTCGATCCGAAGGGTCCGCCCGCTGTGCTCTAACTCCAGGGTCACCTTTGGGGTTGCGCCCGATCCGTACGGGATCAGTCGTTCGACCCAGCCAGCCGTGGTCCGCGACTTGTCGAACAGCGCCCGTCGTACCGCCTCGAAGAGGGTGCTCTTACCGCGCTCGTTTGGTCCCTCGATGAGCGTGGCCCGCGAATCGAACTCCACGATGTGTGGGCCACCGCGATAGGAGCGCCAGTTTTCGATCGCGATGCGCAGGAGTTTCATAGGCCAGCCTCCCGCACGTATCGTTCGAAGAGCGCCAGCGCCTCGCGAGCAATGGCCGCCTCGGCACCGCTTGAACCTGCCAGTGCCGTGTTCAGTTGCTCGTGAACCATCCGGAGCGATGCATCGCTCAGTTCGAGGGTAGTGCCATCCTTGTCGGGCAACCAGCTCAAACTCTCGTCATGGAGACGCACATGTTTGAATCGATCGCTTTCCAGAAGCTGGCGATAGGCGGTGAACAAATGGCCGGGCAGCTCGCCGGCAACTGACAACTCCAGGAAGTCAGCCTCGCAGTTTGCGAGCAACTCCGCGAGGCGCTCTAGGCTCTGGTCACCGGCGAAGGCCAGCTGCCGCTCCTCCCAGCGCAGCACCCCGACCCGCACGGCCCGGATGTCCGGCCCGGCACCGCGTGCGGGAATCGTCACGACGAGCACGTTGCCGGCGTTCGTTTCAGCGTAGGCCGTCTGCTCATGTGTGCCCGAGTACGCGATGCGCGGTGCACCGTCCGTGGCTTTCAGGACCTTCGTGCCGTGCCAATGCCCGAGGGCGAGGTAGTCGAGACCGATCCGGTCGACGTGCGCCGGATCGATCGGCAGCTTGATGTCGCCCTCGTGCGCGCCGAACGAGATTGTCGTGAGATGCCCGTGGCCGAGCCCGACATTGATCTCCGGTCCCCCATCAATCCTCACGATCTGGGCAAGCGGGTCCGAGTACGAGTAACGGCTGCGCACCGGCAGCGGGTGAAGGATCACCGGCGAGCCGTCCTTCCCCAGGACGGCGCAGGGATCCGGCGACAAGTGAATGCGCAGATTCGGAACGCCGCGCAGGGCAGCACGGTTCCAGACGCTGCCCGGACCCGGCAAATCATGGTTCCCCGGAATCGCGTGAATCTCGACCGACGGATGCGCCCGAAGGATGCGGGCGACCCCTGTCACCTGGTCGTCCGCCACTTGGTTGTGCTCGAACAGGTCGCCGCAGGCGACTACGAAGTCAGCACTCTCGGCTTCAGCGACCTGAAGAATCCGTTCGAGTGTTTGGATACGCTGCTCGGCCACCAGAGAGCCTGCGACACCGAGGCCGCTCCCCTTCATGCCAATCTGCCAGTCTGATGTCTGCAGGAACTTTACCATGCTGCTACCTTCCTCTGTGCTGGCTCCTCAAACAGCACCGGCCATGCCAACAGCGGGGCGAGGCTGTGCGTGATTTGGTCCGCCCAGCTCGCCGTTGGCGGGGTGCAAGAAACCTTGCAGAGTAGTAAAGATCATTGTAGGAATCTGGCCATGCCCAAGGTACTTCTCGCTTGGATCGGGCGCACCGACCTCAATGCCGTGAAAGGTGTTCCCGAAGCCGGCATCGGACCCATTGGTCAGGCCGTGACCGCGCGCACGTATGACGCGGTCAGTCTGCTCTCGGACTATGGCGACACGGAGACCAAGGGTTACGTGAAATGGCTGAAACGACAGGGCGTGCCTACGATCTCGGTGCGTCGGGTTAAGCTCTCCAACCCGATCAATTTTGAGGAAATCTATCCTAGCGCCGTTGCCGCAGTGGAGGATGTATTGAGAAGGTACGGGGCTGATACGGGGCTTACGTACCACTTAAGCCCGGGGACGCCGGCCATGGCCGCGATCTGGGCAATCATCGCAAAGACGCGCTTCCCAGCGGAACTGATCCAATCTTCTCGCGAGCACGGGGTTCAGACGGCCTCCCTGCCTTTCGATATGTCCCCGGAGTTCATTACGGATCTGCTCCGCAAGCCCGATGAAGAGCTGCGGCGCTTGATGGAAGGGCTTCCAGGTGAGGCGCCGGAGTTTGACGCCATCATCCGACGGGGAACGGCGATGAAGCGCGTGGTCGCACTCGCGCGACGAGCCGCGCCCCGAGATGCTCCAGTTCTCATTCAAGGCGAAACCGGAACTGGTAAAGAGCTGCTGGCCGAGGCCATCCATAAAGCGAGCCCGTGGTCGAATGGACCGTTCATCTCCGTGAATTGCGCCGCGATTCCGCCTGATCTCTTCGAGTCCGAATTCTTCGGACACAAAAAGGGCTCGTTTTCCGGGGCTGTTCAGGACCGACCGGGACACTTCGAAGCGGCCAATGGTGGAACACTTTTTCTCGACGAGGTGGCGGAACTACCACTTCACGTTCAGGCGAAACTCCTTCGTGCTCTGGAACAGCGAAAAGTCACCCGGGTCGGCGAGAGCACGCCGCGTTCGGTCCAGGTGCGCGTCATCTCTGCAACTAATCGGGATCTAATTAAGGAAGTCGCGGAGGACCGCTTTCGGGAGGATCTCTTCTACCGACTTGCGGTCGCCGTCTTGCCGATCCCACCGCTTCGCGAAAGGCGTGAGGACCTTGAGGCGTTAATCGATCACGTGCTCGATCAGGTCAACCAGGTGGCTGCTAGCCAGCCCGGGTACGAAAGTAAGACTCTTTCCGCCGGTGCAAGATTACTTCTCATCCGTCATCCGTGGCCTGGCAATGTCAGAGAGCTGTACCACACAATTCTGCGAGCATCGATTTGGTCGACGGGCGCAACCATTGCGCCGCAGGACATCCGTGGCGTCCTGCTTTCGACACCGGCAAAGAAAGCGAGCAATTTGCTAGACCGACCGCTCGGGGACGGATTTAAGATCGAAGAGCTTATCCGCGATGTGAAGCGCCGGTACGTGGACCGAGCGCTTGCCGAGAGCGGTGGAAACAAGAGCAAAGCCGCCCAGCTCCTTGGGCTTGGAAGCCACCAGACTCTCAGCAATTGGATGAAGGGGATCGGATTGAAATCGTGATGGCACACGCGTTGCACTTTTCCTCGCTGTGCTCCATTCTGCAACGACAACTTCGACGGAGGAAGGCTCTGGCAGTGCCACGCTACCTGCACCGAGACAAGCGGTAGTTGGTCCACGCAAGCTAGCTCGGATCCTCGGCGCGATGCGATCGCTGAACTTTGAGTTTCTGCGGGCCAAACGCCCCGAACTCGCTGCCCTCGGCGGCTTCGCCGAGCACTACGCGTATCCCGACCCGGTCGGCGCCCTCGTGAAGCTGCGCTCGTTCGCAGAACAGATGGTCCTCGAAATCTACCACGAGCTAGGCCTCCCGAAGCCGTTCCAGTGGAACCTGAACGACCTGCTCAACGAATCTGCTTTTCAGCAAGCCCTGCCGCCCGTCGTCGTGACGAAGCTGCACGCGCTGCGAATCAACGGGAACAAAGCTGCGCACGGCGAGCGGGGGTCAATGCAGACCGCGCTGCGGCTCTTACAGGAAGCATTTGATCTAGGCCGTTGGTTCTTTCTGACCTTCGACAATGGGACGAAGGCTCAATGCCCCAATTTCACCAATCCCGACCCAGGTGGCTACGCCGACGAGTCGAAGCAACAACTCAAACGCGAGAAGAAGGAAGTCCTGCAGAAGCTCGCCGCCCAAGAGGCGCAGATGCTGAAGCTGCTCGCCGACCTCGAGGAGGCACGGGCCAAGGCCGCAACCGCTCAGAAAACAAGCGACGAATTACAGGCGCTACTGCGGACCGGAACCGGCGCTGCGGACGAACTCCAGTTCGATGAGGAAGCCACGCGGCGGCGTCTGATCGACGAGCAGCTCGTGGCTGCCGACTGGAACGTTGGAGCGAAGGGCACCAGCACGGAACAGGTCGTCCAGGAGGAAGCCGTTGAGTGGCAGCCGACCCAATCGGGAATCGGTTACGCCGACTACGTGCTGAAAGGCGATGACGGGAAATCGCTCGCGGTGATCGAAGCCAAGAAGACATCGAAGAGCCCCGAGCTGGGGCGAACCCAGGCCAAACTGTACGCCGACGGTTTGGAAAAGACCCACGGCCGGCGCCCGATCATCTTTTACACCAACGGCGTCGACATCTTCCTGTGGAACGACGGAGCGGGCGAACCGCCGCGCAAGGTCTACGGCTTCTACTCGCAAGACAGTTTGCAGTACCTCCACTTCCAAGTTCGTGAGGGGGAGCCCGCCGCCGCTGTCGCACCGAATCCCGCGATCGCCAATCGCATGTATCAGATCGAAGCGGTCAAGCGCGTCGTCGAGCGCTTCGCCGGCAAGCACCGCCGAGCGCTCGTCGTCCAGGCTACCGGCACCGGCAAGACCCGCGTTGCCGTCTCGCTCTGTGACGCTCTCCTGCGTGCCAAGTGGGTGAAGCGTATCCTGTTCCTGTGCGATCGACGCGAACTGCGCAAACAAGCAGACGGCGTCTTCAAACAGTTCATGCCGTCGGAGCCACGCACCATCGTCACTGCCGAGACAGCCAAAGATCGCGACAAACGCATCTACCTCGCCACCTATCCGGCGATGATGAAGTGCTACGAGAGCTTCGACGTGGGGTTCTTCGATCTCATCATTGCCGACGAATCGCATCGCAGCATCTACAATCGCTACCGTGACCTCTTCCTGCACTTCGATGCGCTCCAGGTCGGACTCACTGCGACGCCGGTGAAGTTCATTACCCGCAATACTTATCGGCTCTTCGGCTGCGAGGATCAGGATCCCACGGTCTACTTCAGCTTTGAGGAAGCGATCAGCCATGATCCGCCGTACCTGGTACCATTCCAGGTGCAGACGCACACTACGCAATTCCTGCGGCAGGGAATCCGCTACCGCGACATGAGCCCCGAACAACAGCGCGAGTTGGAAGAGCAAGAGGCCAACGCGTCGGCGATCGATGTCGACGCCGAGCAGGTCGACCGCCAGATCTTCAACAAGGACACCAACCGCGCCATATTGCGCAACTTGATGGAGTACGGCGTCCGCGACGCCACGGGCAGTCGCCCGGGCAGGACCATCATCTTCGCTCGCAACCACAATCACGCGGTGCTGTTGCAAAACCTCTTCGATAAGATGTACCCGCAGTATGGCGGTAACTTCTGCCGCGTGATTGACAACTACGATCCGCGTGCCGAGCAGCTCATCGATGACTTCAAGGGCGAGGGCCACAACCCGGACCTCACCATCGCCATTTCCGTCGACATGCTGGACACCGGCATCGACGTTCCAGAAATCGTCAACCTCGTGTTCGCGAAGCCTATCCGCTCTTATGTCAAGTTCTGGCAGATGATCGGCCGCGGCACACGTCTGTGCGAGAATCTCTTCGGCCCTGGCCGGCACAAGACCCACTTCCTCATCATCGATCATTGGGGCAACTTCGATTACTTCGGCGAGGGCTTCGCCGAGGCGGAGCCCAAGCAGACGAAGTCCCTGCTCCAGCTGTTGTTCGAGTCGCGGGTCCAATTGGCTGAAGTGGCTCTGGAGAAGGCAGACGTTGCTGCATTCGATCTCGCGGTGACGTTGATCCGTGAGGACATCGCCGCGTTGCCGCGGGGCACGATTGCGGTCCGCGACAAGTGGCGCGAGATCAGGACGGTGGGCACGGAGTCGGCGCTGAAGCAGTTTGAAGCTGCCACCAAGGCTGTGCTGCGCAGCGACATCGCGCCGCTGATGCAGTGGCGCGACGCGGCTGCACACGCAGCGGCCTACGAATGCGACCAACTCATCGCCAAAATGCAGATCGCCCTGCTCAAAAAATCCGGTCAGTTTGCGGACTACAAGGACCAGCTGCTCAATCAGGTCGAAGGCCTGCAGGTAAACCTCAGTCAGGTGCGGGCGAAGGCGGAAGCCATCGCGAAGGTCCGCTCGAAGGCGTTCTGGGACGGCGTGGATGTCCAGGCCCTGGAAGAGATCCGGCGCGAGCTGCGCGGCATCATGCAGTATAGGCAAAAGCCTGTAACGCCGCAGCTCCCACCCAAGGTGATCGATGTCCGCGAGGACGCCGCGCTGATCGAGCGGCGGCAGCACGTGCCAAAGCTCGAGGGGCTGGAGCTCGCCGCCTATCGCAACCGCGTCGAGCAAGTCCTGCAGGATCTGTTCGACGACAACGAGACGCTACACAAGATCAAGGTCGGCGACCCGGTCACCGAGGCGGATCTGGATGCGCTCAACGCCATGGTGTTGGCACAGAATCCCGACCTCGACCTCAACGATCTGCTGGTCCACTACCCAAACACGGCGAACGACCTCGCTGTATCCATCCGCCGCGTCATCGGCCTCGATGCAGCGAAGGTACATGCTCACTTCACTGAGTTCGTGCATGCGCACCCTGAGCTGAACTCAACGCAGATTAGGTTCCTCACTCTGCTGGAGAACCACATCAGCAAGTATGGCGCGATTGAGCTGGAGCGGCTCTACGAGTCGCCATTTACGACCTTGCACAGCGACGGCATCGACGGCGTGTTTAGGGATGACAGGCAAGTCAACGAGCTGCTGACCATTCTCGCGCGATTCGAGCGGCCAGCATTCGAGGTATCGATGCAATGATTACCGGACAACTGCGTAGTGACATCGACAAGCTCTGGACCGAGTTCTGGAGCGGGGGGATCACCAACCCACTGACGGTCATCGAGCAGATCTCGTTCCTGATGTTCGCGCGTCTGCTAGACATCGCCGAATCGCGTAACGAAAAGCTTGCGGCCCGCCTGCTCCAGAGCCGCGAACAGCTTCTGCTACCCGTCGCTACCCCTGGCAGACAGTTGGAGCTTGCCGACAGAAATCGGCGGCTTTTCAAGTCAGATCAGCAGTACCTGCGATGGTCGAGGTTCAAGAATGTCGGCGGCGAGGAGATGCTCAGAGTTGTACGGGACGAAGTGTTCCCGCACTTCCGCGGCGTCGGCAGCAAGGGCTCGACCTTCGGCGAGTATATGAAAGACGCCCAGCTTATGATCGTGAAGCCGAGCTTGCTCGTCTCTGCGGTAAGCATGATCGATCGACTGCCGCTCACCGTAGGCGATACGAAGGGCGACCTGTACGAGTACCTCTTGAGCAAGCTGACGACGGCCGGCATCAACGGGCAGTTTCGCACGCCACGGCACGTCATCCGGCTGATGGTCGAGATGGTCGACCCCAAGCCGAACGAGATCGTGGGCGACCCCGCTTGCGGCACGGCCGGCTTTCCTGTCGGCGTGATGCTGTATCTCCTCGAGAATTACACATCGCCTGAAGGCGTGATCACGCATGAAGACGGCGGCAAGACGTACACCGGAGACCTCCTGGAGCCCTACCGCGAGCACATCCAGACGCGGATGTTCCACGGCTTCGACTTCGACGTCACCATGCTGCGCATCGCGGCAATGAACCTGATGTTGCACGGCGTCGAGACGCCCGACATCCACTACCAGGACACGCTGAGCAAATCGTTCACCGATCGATTCCGCGAGCAGGCCAGCGATTTCTTCGATGTCATCCTCGCCAACCCGCCCTTCAAAGGCAGCCTCGATGCGGAGGACGTCCACACCTCGCTCACCGCGAAGGTGAAGACGAAGAAGACCGAGCTGCTGTTTCTCACGCTGATGCTGCGCATGCTCAAGCTCGGCGGGCGCTGCGCGAGCATCGTCCCGGACGGTGTGCTTTTCGGCACGTCGAAAGCACACACGACCTTGCGCCAGATGCTCGTCGACCAGAACCAGCTGGAAGCCGTGATCTCGCTGCCAGCTGGCGTATTCAAGCCGTACGCCGGCGTCTCCACGGCCATCGTCGTGTTCACCAAGGGCGGCAAGACCGAGCACGTCTTCTTCTATGACGTACAAGCCGATGGCTTCTCGCTCGACGACAAGCGCGACCCGATCGACGAGAACGACTTGCCGGACGCGCTGCAGCGGTGGAATAGGCGCGACCCGGCCAAGGACACCGACCGCAAGGCGAAGGCGTTCTTTGTGCCCGCACAGGAGATCCGGGACAACAAGTACGACCTGTCGCTCAACCGATACAAAGAGGTGGTGTACGAGGAAGTAGCATATGACCGCCCGAAGGAAATTGTCGGACGGCTCCGGGAGCTGGAAAGCCAAATAGGTGCTGAGCTGGCGTCGCTTGAGGATCTGCTTTGATGCGTGATGTCACTGTCCCTAGGACCTGGGAGATGGTCCCGTTGGGAGATGTAATTCGCGAGGCGAAGTCCGGCTTTGCGTCTGGCGAGAACAGCTCGCAGGGCGTTCTTCAGGTCAGGATGAATAACGTCGATACAGAGGGCAACCTCGATTTCCGGGAGCCGCGTCGTGTTCCCGCGTCAGAAGCGGTGATCTCCGCGTTCGGTCTTCGCCCAGGCGACGTGCTGTTCAATAACACGAACAGCCCGGAACTCGTCGGCAAGAGCGCGGTCTTCTTCGGACACCCCGAGCCGGTGGTATTCAGCAACCACTTCACCCGATTGCGGACCGTGGAGGGTCGGCTTGATCCTTCCTTCCTCCGGCGATGGCTGGTGAGGCAATGGGAGAAGCAGGTTTTTCGAGGCCTTTGCACGCGATGGGTGAACCAGGCTGCCGTACGGAAGGAAGCTCTTTTGTCGCTGAAAATCCCTCTCCCCCGCCTCCCCGAGCAGCAGCGCATCGCCGCCATCCTCGACAAGGCGTATGCCATCCGCCGCAAGCGGCAGGAGACCATCGCGCTCACCGAGGAGCTCCTCCGCTCGACGTTCCTGGAGATGTTCGGCGATCCGGTGACGAACCCGAAGAGATGGCCCACCAAGCCAATTTGCGAGATTGCGACGGTCACGACGGGCAATACGCCGCCCAGGGAGAACCCAGCCTACTACGGCGATTCGATCGAGTGGATAAAGTCAGACAACATCAACACTCGACACCACCTTGTGACCAAGGCCACCGAGGGGTTGTCGGCCGAAGGCCGAGCGGTCGGCCGCGTCGCGCCGGTGGACTCCACCCTAATCACGTGTATCGCCGGCAGCCGCGACTGCATCGGCAATGCTGCGCTCACCGATCGCGAAGTCGCATTCAACCAGCAGATCAGCGCGTTGACGGCGAACGAGGATGTCGATCCGTACTTCCTCTACGTTCAGGTCCTGCTAGCGAAGAGGCTGATCCAGACCGCATCGACGAACAGCATGAAGGGAATGGTCAGCAAGGGCCGGCTGGAGGACGTCGAACTTATCGTTCCTCCTGAGCAGCTTCAACGACAGTTCGGTGACTGCTTCCGGACGCTTCTTGGGCTTACTAAGAAGGCCACGTGCTTCTACGAGGAGTCCGAGCAGCTTTTCGGCTCCCTCGTCCAGCGCGCCTTCCGCGGAGAGCTGTGATGATCACCGCCATCGAGATCGAGAACTTCAAGGCCATCCACGACCGGATTCGCGTCGAGTTCAAGCCGATCACGCTGCTCTTCGGCCCCAACAGCGCTGGCAAGAGCACCATCGTCCAAGCCCTCCACTACGCGCGCGAGATCCTGGAACGGAACAATCTCGATCCCGACCGCACCATTTATGGCGGCGCCGCCGTCGAACTCGGCGGCTTTCGAAATCTCGTGCACAATCACGACATCGAACGATCCATCGTCCTGCGCTTCGATCTCGATCTCCGCGAAGTCGACTTGCCAGAGTACGGCGTTGCCTCGCCGGTAGTGGGTATCCCGCACAAGCTGCAGGACCAACTCAGCCGCGAAACCACGTCGGCTTGGATTCAGCTGACGGCCCAATGGAGCACGATCACCGATGGCCCACAGATCACCCTGTACGAGGTCGGTTTGAACGGCGAAATGGCGGGCCGAATACGCGCTTCGCTTGACCGTACTCAGGTCGGAATTACGGAAATCAACTTCCGCCATCCTTTGTTTTGCGAGCCAGCGGATACATCTAGCCAGAGCCCTCACGCAGAGGCCCCTGTATCCATACTCGAAGAGCTTCACGGGGAACTGTTCCCAATGCCGATCGAAGGTGGAATTGGGCTGCTTGGACTTCGAAGCGCCGTGCCACAGCTTGATGAACTGCTGAACCTGGACACCGATTGGGCCGAGAGCGACTTTGACGACAAATTCGAGAGCTACTCCGAGTTGGTTGGCATTCTCACCCAGGCGCTGGTGGGCCCTGCTACTCTGTTGCGCGAGGAACTGCGCCAGTTTCGATATCTTGGGCCGCTGCGGGAGATTCCTCCGCGAAACTATGAGCCCTCGCGGACCCGCGATGAGGCTCGATGGGCAAGCGGCTTAGGCGCATGGGACGCGCTGCATCGCAACGGCCCGCAGTTTGTACGTGCGGTCAGCGATTGGCTATCCGGGGCCGACCGACTGGACGCTGGCTACGAGCTGCATTTGAAGCAATACAAAGAACTCGATGCGGCTGGCCCACTGATGCTTTCACTGTCGCCAGACCGTGCGCTCGACGACATCGAAGATCTGCGCGCCGAGCTGGAGAAGCTGCCAACCAAGAGTCGACTCGTGCTGGTCGAGGGCGGCAAAGAGATCGAGATCCTTCCACCAGATATCGGTGTCGGCGTATCGCAGGTGCTGCCCGTTGTCGTGGCGGCCCTCGACGACGGTTCTCGGTTCGTAGTGATCGAACAGCCGGAGCTTCATATCCATCCGGCCATTCAAGTCAACCTCGGAGATCTGTTCATCTCCCAGGTCGGCCAAAGCAAGGACAAAGGAATGACCTTGGTTCCTGAATCTGATCTTGGCCTAGGACTTGAAGATATGCAGGGTCAGGACTTAGCTGCACAATTTCATCGAAGTCGGCGCCTCCCTGATGTGAACGCCATTCACAAGACCTTTCTCCTCGAAACCCACAGCGAGCACCTGCTCCTGCGGCTCCTCCGCCGAGTCCGCGAAACGGCGTCGGATGAGCTGCCGCCCGGCGCTGCGCCCCTCCGTCCGGAGCAGCTCGCCGTGTTCTACGTTGAGCAAACGCCCGACGGCGCGAAGCTGACCAAGCTGCGCATCGACGAGACCGGCGAGTTCATCGACCGCTGGCCGAAGGGGTTTTTTGCAGAGCGCAGGCGCGAGCTTCTGTAATCATGATTTACGATTACGGTATCGAACCGGAACTCGTCGCCACCTGGGGAGAGCTGGGCATCTACCGGTTCTTCTTCGACAAATTTGGCCTCGGGACACCGCGGTCTGTTTCGTGCTATCCGCGAGATTGGAAAGCTCAGGTCCTAGCGGCAGCTTCGAACGCAAGGGAAGTCGAGAAGATCCGGGTCGACGAGCTCCTGCAACTTATCGGTGAGAACATGATCGACCGCGACTCCTCTCCGTACAACGCCGGATTCGCATGGCTTGAAAACGCTGAACGCGAACACGGTTGCCGCCCGTTCGACGTGATGCTTGCCCGTTCGAACCCACGCTCACACACTGACGTGTTGGTGGGTTCCGCAATACTTCCCGGAAGTGATCCACGATGGGACCTACAAAGCCGTCTCCCGCCAGTTCCGCGGAGAGCAGCTGAGATGGCTGCCGCTGTGGCTGCAATGCTAAGGAACTGCACGGTGGCCCACTTCGTTGACCCGAACTTCGGGCCGGAAAACACAAGACACAGGCGCCCCGCCGAGGCCTTCTTCAGAGCCCTCCTCGCAAACCGGAACGGCCGCTCGCTCGTGTATGTGGCGATCCACACTTCGGAGAAGTCTACCCCCGACTTCTTCGAGGACACCTGTAAACAGCAGCTCCCGCGACTCATCCCAAGGGGTCTAAGGGTCACGCTTCGGAGATGGAAGCAAAAGGATGGCGGTGAGAAGCTTCACGACCGATTCATCCTCACCAATCTTGGCGGAGTGGAATTCAGCGTCGGCCTTGACGACGGGCCCGAGGGGGAGACTACCGGTATCAGACTGCTCAGCCGCGAGGAGTACCTGCTTAGGTGGTTGCAGTACACCAGTGATGCTCCGGCCTTCGACCCTGCCAAGCCCGATCCGTTCGCCGTGGATGGCATAGGCCGCGGTCCCCAGGAATCGCAGGCACGCCATCTTCCGCGGCGCAGGTGAGTTTGTGAGAGGACGGGGGAGTTACCGATTGTACCCGACGATCGCAGGGGAGCCATTCCACGGCTGCAGAGCGAGAAGGCCACGGGGAAGAGCAGGCTTCTCCCGGGCAAAACCCCGACGGGTCTCCCCCTAAGATACAAGAGGAGGACAAGGATTCTTGCGCGTAAGCAAGATATCTTACTGTCCTGATTCCGCGTCGTTTGTCCTTCCCGAGGGGTTGGGGGTGCAAAACCAAATGGCACGCCGACTGCATTGTAGATTGGCGACATGAACGCGACGGCCAATGTGAAGAAGCTGAGTAAGGTGATTCGAAAGCGAGACGACAAATCGAGCGCCCTCGCCAACCACGAGATTATGACCCTAGCCGTTTATCTGCTCGGTGGAGAATCTGGTCGGGTCGACACCGAGGATGCTGCCATGAAGGCCAACGATCTGGCGCCGGGGCGGTTCACGTGGCGAAAATATCCGGACCAGATCAACATCGAGAACGTTCGCACCTTTCTCAAAGATGCGACGAGAGCGAAGAACGGGGCGTTCCTTATCGGGTCGGGTAGGCAGGGGTGGCTGTTGACGGAGAAAGGCCTGGTCTTCGCGCGCGAACGGGTTGGCGCGCTTGAACGGGCAGATCTTTCTCGAGAACGGTTGAGTCAGCAGGACCGCAAGTGGCGGCGAACGGAAAGATCCCGAATGCTTGGCGAGGATGCGCTCACCAGGTTCCGTGAGGGGGGCGCGGCCGCGGTGTCGCGGCGGGAGGCGGAAGCGTTCTTCCACGTTGACGACTACGTCGTCGGTAAAGCGCGCGAGCGGAAGGTGCTGCGAATCGTCAACACGTTCAGCGATGATCCGGACTTGGGTGCGGCAGTCGTAGCGCTCGCGAAGGTGGTGCGGGGAAAGTGATGCCCCAGTCTGCCGATCAGCTCTTTGTCAGGAGCCACGTTGCCCGCGATCTGCTCCAAAACGCGGCGCTCTTCAAGACCGACAAGCTGGTGGTCTGGGAGTACGTCTCCAATGGTCTCCAGTACGTTGACGTCGGCACAAATCCGGTCGTGCGCGTAGCGCTCGATAGCAAGAAGAAGCGGATGACGGTGGTCGATAACGGCCGCGGTATGGATTGGTCAGGTCTCAGGAATTTCTTTGTCATGCACGGCGAAAACGTCGACCGGAAGCAAGGTCGGCCGGGGCGGGGACGTTTCGGCACTGGCAAGTCGGCGGCCTTCGGTATCGCCGATCGATTGCAAATTACGACCGTGCGAGAGGGAAAGCGTTCGAAGGTCGAACTGTCGCGGGCCGACATTGCCAAGATGAGCTCCGAGGATCCAATTCCGGTTCGCCGCCTGGAGCGCGAGGTTGCCGTCTCGGGACCGAACGGAACCGTCATCGAAATCGACGGGATTCACCTGCGCTCGGTCGACCAAGCCGGGATCATCAAGTACATCGAGCGCCATCTCGCTCACTGGTCCAAGAACGCGACAGTGTTCGTCAACAATCACGAGTGCGAGTATGCGGAACCGCCAGTGTTACGGCAGAAGACATTTCGGCCCGGTGAACCGCAGAAAGACTTCCTTGGCGACGTCGAACTGACGATCAAGGTGTCAAAGGTCCCCTTGGAGGAAGATTTCCGCGGCGTATCGATCTACTCGAACGGGATTTGGCATGAGACCACTCTAGCGGGCAACGAAGGGCGGGAGATGGCCCAGTACCTATTCGGCGAAATCAACGTCCCCAAGCTCGACGACGATCAGTTTCCGATCCCTCCATTCGACGCGAGCCGCTCAATGCGGCTGAACCCCAGCAACGAAGTTGTGCAAGCAATTTACGCCTTCGTCGGCCAGGCGATCGATGAGGTGCGTCGCGAACTCGTAGCCGAGGAGAAACACCGTAAGGCTGGCGAGATAGCCAAGAAGCTTGCTAAGGAAGCATCTGAGATCGCCAAGGTAATCAACGAGGATTTCAATGACTTTCGCCAACGTGTCGCCAAGGCGCGTGCTAAGGTGCTGGGCGGTACCGATAGTCATGAGTCGGAGCGCGAAGGCAGCGAGGGGGGTGAAGAGGACCTCCTATTTGGCAATGAGGAGCCCGCGGACAAAGTAACCGAGACGGGCGACCCAGGACCCAGGGTGCCGAATCCAGGTCCGGATATCCCCCCGGATATCACCGCGGAGCCGCGCCTCCTCAATCCACAGGTCGAGCCTGCTGGTCCCGAGGCGGAAAAGCAGGGACGACAGGTTACGAAGGAAAGCAAGCAGCCGACGCCCCGCGGTGGCTTTCAAGTGAAGTTTGACAATATGGGCAACGAGTCGCATCGCGCCTCATACGTTCGCGATGAACGGACGATCTATATCAACCTAGAGCATCCACAGCTTACCGCTGCGA
>Ga0326728_10007792_pt1 | contig 27146 bp, 31 predicted proteins | sample MB3enrmetagenome_FD_207602 | JGI IMG/M metagenome (GOLD analysis project Ga0326728, IMG submission 207602) | Lab enriched peat soil microbial communities from McLean, Ithaca, NY, United States - MB31MN | ecosystem: Environmental > Terrestrial > Soil > Wetlands > Peat | place: USA: New York...
CTCCGCGGATCGGGCGGCTTCGCCGGCCGATCTGCTCCGCTCAGGATGATTTGGGTGAGAAAACGCCGCTGTTTCATCGTCGTGGTAGGGAATGCCGAGGCCGCCGCCGGCGTCAACGTAACTGATGGTGTGGCCGGCGCGGCGAAGATTGCGAACCAGCTCAGCGACGCGGCGCAGGGCGTCGGTGAAAGAAGACAGGTCGATGATCTGGGAGCCGATGTGCACGCTGACTCCGGCGACGCGGAGGCTAGAGTGCTTTGCGGCTTCGGCGTAAAGATGTCGCGCTTCGGAGATGGGAACGCCGAATTTGTGCTCGTGCAGGCCAGTGGAGATGTAGGGATGGGTTTTCGCGGAAACGTCGGGGTTCACACGAAGGGCGATCGATGCTTTTTTCTTCAGGCGGCCGGCGAGCGCGGCGAGTGCGTGGAGTTCGGAGGCGCTCTCGACGTTGAAGAGCAGGATGTTCGAGGCAAGAGCGAGTTCCATCTCGGGGACGGTTTTGCCGACGCCGGAGAAGACGATGGGCAATGTGCGTTTGGAACGGGAGCGCGCGTCTGGGGCATCGATCACGCGGAGGACGCGTTCGAGTTCGCCGCCGGAGACTACGTCGAAGCCAGCGCACTGGGCGGCCATGAGGCGCAGAATGGCGAGCGTGGAGTTGGCCTTTACCGAATAACAAACAGTGTGGGGAATAGAGCGGAAGGCGGTATCGAAAGCCTGGAGGCGGGTGCGTATGGTTTCGCCGGAGTAGACGTAGAGTGGCGTACCGTAGCGCGCGGCGAGGTGGCCGAGGTCGACTTGCTCACAGAAAAGAGACGGAGTGTGATTGGCAGATGCGCGGCGATAGACGAAGGCCGGGGCGCGGAGCGTGCGTTCGTGAATGGGTTGTGGCATCGATTAGCGGGCTGGTTTTGGCGGCCAGCGGTCGCGGGAAGTTCCATGCTATCGCAGCAAGGCAACTGTGTGGCGATGACTCAGGCGATCGGTGGCTGGTGGAGCACAAAGAACCGGCCTGGGACAGGCCCGTTGTGCGCCTGCGATCGTCCGTGTAACATGCCATACCACATATAGTTATGTGGAATTGTCGATCCGTTAGTTGCACTACAAACGACTGGCGGCGGCCTAGTCTTCGAATGGCTGGGCCGGACGAGAGATTCCAAACTATCGGTTGGCCGAAGGAAGAAAAAATCCGCAAGAACAGCCCCCTCTCACGATAAGATCAAGAGAACCTCTGGCCCGGCTGACAATCGTCATGCGTGGCGAGAATGTCATCCACGGGGCCAGGCTCCCCTAAAATTAGCAGTTGCGAGAATTCGTGTCCGAAGCCGTTACCATTCCCGAGCCCCTAATGGAGCAAGACCGTTGGCCTGAGCCGCCGCGGCTGCTGGTGGAGTGGTCGTCGCCGTGGGAAGAGTTCAAGACGGCCATCCGGCCGGCTTTGAAAAAGTCTACGAAGGCGCTGGCGGGCGAAGCGCCGGTGGGCATTTTCCCGTATCGCGGAATGCTGACGGCGTGGGTGGCGGAGTGCATTCTGCTTATCATCGTTATTTTTATTCCCGCGGAACTGGCCAAGCTGAATCCAGCGCCGGTGCTTCCGAAGCCGACATGGGATGTCATTTACTACTCGGGCGACGAGCTGCCGCAGACGGCCGACCGGAGCGGGGCGGCCTCGGGCAGATCGGGGAGCGCGGGCGGGCAGCAGGCGCATCATCGTTCGCAGACGATTCGGGTGACACGCGGCGAGCGACTGGTGGAAACGGTGGTCGACGCGCCCAAGCTCAAGCTTCCGCGCAGCGACAGCGCGGTGGCGAATCTGCTGGCATTCAAATCGAATCCGGGACCTCCGCCAGCGGAAGGTATAGCCGCAAAATTGGTGGCGCCACAGCTTCCGGCGATGAGTGCGGTACCTCCGGCTCCGGATGTGCAGGCACAAGCGAAGCCGCCTCAAAGTTTGAATGCGAACGTAGTTCCGCCCACGCCGGAGATGGCGCACCAGAGCGCGCGGAATTCGCCTACGCTCGAGCCGAAGCTGGTGGCGCCGGCTCCGACGGTGACGCAGGACAAGAGGCACGCACTGGCGGGGCTGAACCAGAATGTGGTTGCGCCAGCGCCGCAGGATCCGCGCGACTTGGCGAGTTCACGCGCGCCAGTTTCGCAAGCCGTGAATGCGGTTGCGCCGCCGGTTTCAGCGCCGGCACGGGATTCGACGATGGCATCGAAGCTGTCGCTGCCGGCTCCCGCAGTGATTGCACCTCCACCATCGCAGGTGAGCCGCGACTTGAACAGCTGGGGTGGTTCGAGCACGGGAGCGATTCGCACGCAGGCAGTTCCGCCTCCACCTTCTTTCGCGGGCGGAGGAGCGACCAGCCGCACCAGCGGGAGCGGGAGCGGAGCGCTGGGAGCCCAGGTGGTGCCACCTCCGCCGTCATCCGATGTGATGGGAACACACGGGCGCGGGAGCGGAGGAACGCTAACCTCGCAAGTGGTGCCGCCACCGGCGAGTATATCCGGGGTCGCGGGCAATGGTGGTGGAACCACGCAGGCGCGCAATGCGCAACTGGGAGCGGGCACGGCCGTGCCTCCAGCGCCCGGACTTGGCGGCGGAACGGCCGCTGCCGGGACTGGCCGGGGAAAGAAGGGAACGGGAGCGGGCGGACCGCTGGATCTGGGCTCGTCGGTTGCGCCGCCCACGAACGCGGGAGGAAACGCCGCAGGGAATGCGGTGGTTGTTTCGGGCGACCCGGGAAAGACCATCGGTCTGCCGAACAAGGCGGGTACGGGAACCATTGCCAGCGCGCCTAACGGTACGGCGCGAGCGGGAATGGGCGGCAGCGGCGGAGGAGCGGGCATCGGCAACGGAACCGGAGGCCCGGGCAGCGGATTGGAAGGCGAAGGCTCGGGTGCGGGCCGGCAGGGAACGGGGCATGGTTCCGATCCGAATACGCGCGCGGGAATTTCACCCTATCCGGGACCGGGCGGAGCGGGCAGCGGAACCAGCGGACCGCCGGCGGTGCCGGGAGTTTCGGTGGAAGGTGGCACGACGACGGTGACAATCCCCAGCTTTGGCGATGCGGCGAAGGGCGATCTGGCGAATGGGCCTGGACATTCGTCCGCCGGCAATAAGCATGGCGAGCCGGGATACGTGATCGAAGCAACGCCGCGCTCGGGCGGCGTGTTTGCTTGCTATGGCTGCCTGCGGGGCGACCGCAATTATTCCATCTACATCGAAACCTCGATCGGGGAAGTGGTGATGCAGTATGCCGACCCCGCCTCGGCCGAGCATGCCTCAGCATATGCGCTGGCTGCGCCAGTAGTGATGCGCAAAGATCTGCCATCCAGTTTGCGGTCGACGCGGGTGCAATTTACGTGCATCCTGGACCGCGAAGGGCAACTGAAAAACCTCAAAGTGCTGGACGACGGAAACTCAACGGCGGAAGCAAGATCGAAAATTCTTGCGGCGTTGCAGAGTTGGAAATTCCGTCCGGCATTTCGAGGGAATGACCCGGTGGAAGTGGACGCGATATTGGGATTCGGGATCGACACGCGATAGACAAAAGCAGATTGTTCAAGCGCTCGCCGCAGCGGCCAAGCACAGCTTCGTTTCACACACCCAACGCGCGAAGCAGCCTCCCGTGACAAAAGACTAAAGACTGGTTTCAAGAATTCAATAAGTGGTCTTCGATGTCAGCCGGCTTTCTTGACGCGGAGGTCGGCGCCCGTCATTTCTTTCGGCTCGGTGATGCCGAGGATGCCGAGCATGGTTGGCGAAATGTCGCGCAGGGAGCCGTTGGGCTTGAGCGTGTAGTTCTTCGCGTCTTCGCTGATCACGATGAACGGAACGGGATTCGTTGTGTGCGCGGTGTGCGGGCCACCGGTTTCGGGATCGATCATCATCTCGGCATTGCCATGGTCGGCGGTGATAAGGATGGCTCCGCCTTTGGCGCGGACGGCTTTTTCGACTTCACCCAGGCAGGCGTCGACGGCTTCGATGGCTTTCACGGTGGGTTCCATTCTGCCCGAGTGGCCGACCATGTCGGCGTTGGCGAAGTTGGCGATGACGACGTCGAAAGCGCTGTCGTTCGCGGCTTTGGCAATGGCTTGGGCCACGCCTTCGGCGCTCATTTCGGGCTTTAGATCGTAGGTGGCGACTTTGGGCGATTGGATGAGGATGCGGTCTTCGCCGGGAAAGGGCTGTTCGACTCCGCCGTTGAAGAAGTAGGTGACGTGCGCGTATTTTTCCGTTTCGGCGACGCGCAGGTTGCGCAGATTCAGTCCGGCCATGACGTTGGCCAGGATGTTGGCCATGGACTCGGGCGGAATGACGACCGGCAGGTTGAAGTTTTTGTCGTATTGCGTCATGCAGACGTAGTGCAGATTTTTCGGCACGCGGTCGCGAGGAATGGTGGCGTCGAGATCGGCTGCACCGGGGAGATCGCTGCCGCCCTTTTCGTTCAGGCCAGAGTTACGGCAGAGGATGCGCGCGGTCTGGCGCACGCGATCGGCGCGGAAGTTGAAGCTGATGCAGGCATCCTCGTCTGCAATCTTGGCGAGCGGCTCGCCGTGACCGTCGGTGCAGACGAAGGGAACGACGAACTCGTCCGTGAAACCCTTGTTGTAGGACTCTTTCATGCCGTGGACGGGGTCGGTTTGCTTGCCGCCTTCGGCGTCGCCGTACACCATGGCGTTAAAGGCCTTGAGATTGCGCTCCCAATGCTTGTCGCGATCCATGGCGTAGTAACGTCCGTTCACGGTGGCGATCTTGCCGGAGTTATACTCGCGCATTTTCTGCTGTAGTAACTCAAGGTAGCTGGCACCGTTGTCGGGCGGCGTGTCGCGGCCATCCATGAAGGCATGGACGAAGACGCGCTCGACGCCATATTGCTTGGCCATTCTGAGGAGGGCGTGGAGGTGCTCCTGCCGCGAGTGCACGCCGCCGTCGGAGACGAGGCCGAAGAGATGAAGCTTGCGCCCGCCGACGCGCGCATGCTTCATAGCAGCGACGAGGACGGGGTGGGAGAAAAACTCGCCGTTCTGGATCATGAGATCGATGCGCGTGATATCCATGTGCACGATGCGGCCGGCGCCAATGTTGAGATGGCCGACTTCGCTGTTGCCCATCTGGCCTTCGGGCAGGCCGACAAATGGACCGCTGGTGTGAATGAGCGTGTTGGGATAGTCGCGCAGCAGGCGGTCGTAGGTGGGCTTGCGGGCCTGGGCGATGGCGTTGGCTTTGGTTTCGGCGCGGTATCCCCAGCCGTCGAGGATGATGAGGACGAGAGGTTTAGGACGGATCATGTGTCAAGGAGTTCCTTTATGACTTGGGAGCGATCGATACCAACGTATTCCGCTACATCTGTAAGCACTGAATTCAGCGTTCCAAGACGCAGGCTATCGTGGTCAGGAACGGTTACGCTGTGAGGATGACCACGGAGATTCGACCGCAGCCGAATGTGACTGCCAACTTGCCGGTTCAGCTCGTACCCATAACGCCGCAGCAATCTCGCTAAATCACGACCGGAAAGATCGCGCGGCAATCTCAAGCGGGAATGACCTCGTCCTTGACGCTATGAAGACGAATCACAGCAGGGACGGCGCCTTCCTCGAAGTGGCAGCGCACGGCTTCCCGAACATTTCGCCGCAGCTCGTCCATCGTGTCGCCCTGAGTGAAAATGGAGTGGCCAAGCGCACGCGCTTCGTAGCCGCCTTCGGGGGATTCTTGAACGGAGAAAATGATCTCGGAGTCCGGCATAGGTTGAGGCGATTATACCTTGTCCACTCCGCTTGTCGGTTGGCCGCTGCCCGTCCCAGCCATCGAGAATGAGGAGAACGAACGGTTAGGACGCAATCATAAAATGGCTTTTCGCTCCTGGCTTCTTAGTCCTTCGCGTTTAGAAGATAGAAAGAATCGCGTTGTGCAGCCACGCATCTCATACTAGCTATTGCAAATTTTAGTCTTAAGAGGAGAATCATGCCGATTAGCGATCTGCTGCTGACAGAGTTTGACGTTGAGATGAAGAACACTCGCGTGATGCTGGAGCGTGTGCCCTTCGACAAGACTGGGTACACGCCGCACGCGAAGTCGATGCCGCTGGATAAACTGGCGCCGCACGTGGCGGAGCTACCCGGATTTGGTTTGACCATCTTGACCACGCCGGAGTTGGATTTCGGCGCGGGTCCGAGCCGGCCGCGGCCTCCGTTTGAGAAGGATGGGTTGCTGAAGCTTTTTGATGAAGGCGCGGCCAAGGTTCGCGCCGCGCTGAAAACCACCGGTGACGCGGCCTGGACCGAGAACTGGAAGCTGAGTTTTCAGGGGAAGACAATTTTTGCCGGGCAGCGGTTTTTAGCCTACCGGGAGATGTTTCTGAATCATCTGGTGCATCATCGGGCGCAGTTGGGAGTGTATTTGCGGTTGAACGATATACCCCTGCCGGCGACCTACGGGCCGAGCGCGGATGACAGGATGGGGTTCTAGGGGAAAGCGCGCGCGCACTCCTACCAGAGAAGTTCGACAGAATATCGCGAGAAGGCAGGATCGGCGGTCACGATAGGCAAGCCCTCCTTAATGCTCTGCGCAATCAGAATGCGATCAAAAGGATCGCGATGGTGCATGGGGAGGCGTTCGAATGCGAGCAGATGGTCAAGATCAATGATCAGCGTTTCGATGTTGTTTTCTGCCAACTTGGTGAGAATGTAAGGCCCGGCCGGTCGCGGAAGTTCAAGCTTGCCCAGTTGCACTTTGATGAGAATTTCCCAGATGCTTGCCAGACTCAGCGAGAGATCACTCGGTCCGGTGAAAATCTCGCGGGCATGCGGTGACATTCGCGGATCTCCACCGATTCCCCACAAGAAGGCGTGCGTGTCGAGGATTGCTTTCACTTATAGAACAGGTCCTCTATCTCCGGGTCCGCTTCGTTGAAGTTTTCCGGAACGGTAAATTCGCCTCGGGCACAGCCGAAAATCCGCTTCTTCGGCCGCTTGCTCACGGGCACGAGCTTCGCCACCGGCTTCCCAGCCTTGGCGATGATGACCTCTTCGCCCAGGGCAACTCGCTCCAAGAGCTTGGAAAGATGGGTCTTAGCCTCGTGGATGTTGACTTCCATGGGGCTAGAATAGACTAAGTCCTTAGCTAAGTCAACACCCCGGCTCAAGCGGTGGTCCATCCCTCGCAGCCGTTTCTCTTCACGGCGCGTCAATGCACCCTTCAGCCCCCGTCCCTCGGCAAAGTGGCAATCCTCCCAACTTGGCGGCAAGCGTAACTGAAACGTAACGGAAGGGAGGTTACATACGATTTGGTGATTCAGCGGTGAGATCACAGCACAATGAAGCAGGCTGGTGCACACTGGTCGTTAAGGTCAGAGGTTCCCAATGGATCGTGATTTAGAAAACGACGGCGTCGCTGGCAGGTCTTCCTCAGATGCCGCCGTCGAATTAAGCATGCCATCCCAAGGCCACACCGTAGGCCAACCTTGCGACGATTCCCGCTTCGCCGCCATGCGGCGCTGGCCGCGCTTTCACGTGGACATGGCGGTTCAGGTCCGAGTGACCACTCAGGGCCCCACCAAGGTCGCGACCTGGGAGGGGCAGGGCACCGACATCAGCGCTGGCGGACTGGCTGTCGTCTTCAAGGGCAATTTGCCGATTGGCTCCCAGGTGGGAGTCGAGTTCACCTTGCCCAACACCGACCAGCCCACGACCTTCCGCGGCTTTGTCCGCAATCGCGACGGCAACCGCCACGGCGTGGAGTTCATCGCCGAGAACGACGACGACTACAGAAAGATCGGAGAACTACAGGCGATTCTTGAAGCCACGAACAGCTCCGCCGCCGCGCCGGAGCGTACCGCCGATTAGCGCGGAAGGCTGCAACACTCGTATCGAACGCCGAGGCTTACGCTCTGTAGTTCAGAGCCTTAATCCCCAGGAACCGCGCCCCGCCACCCAGCTCTTCCTCAATCCGCAGCAACTGGTTGTACTTCGCGATGCGGTCCGTCCGTGATGCTGAGCCCGTCTTGATCTGGCCCGCGCCGGTAGCAACCGCAAAGTCCGCGATGAACGTATCTTCGGTTTCGCCGGAGCGATGCGAGATGACCGAGGTGTAGCCGTTGCGCCGCGCCAGGTCGACGGCGTCGAAGGTCTCACTTACGCTGCCGATCTGGTTGACTTTGATAAGAATCGAATTGGCTACGCCTTTGTCGATGCCTTCCTGGAGAAAGCTGATGTTGGTGACGAAGATGTCGTCGCCGACGAGCTGAATTTTTCCGCCGAGTTCCTTGGTCAAGTTCTGCCAGCCTTCCCAGTCGTTTTCGGCCAGGCCGTCTTCGAGCGAAACGATCGGATAATCATTCGCCCACTTCGCCCAATACTTCACCATGTCGTCGGAGCTCTTCGCCGACTTGTCGGATTTCTTAAATACGTACTTGCCATCTTGATAGAACTCGCTGGCCGCCGGGTCGAGCGCAATGGCAATCTCTTCGCCCGACTTGTAGCCAGCCTGCTGGATGGCTTCGAGGACGACTTCAATGGCCTCGACGTTCGACTTCACCGACGGCGCGAATCCGCCTTCGTCACCAACGGCAGTGTTGTACCCGCGTTTTTTCAGCACGCCCTTGAGGGTGTGGAAAACCTCGACGCCCCAGCGCAGCGCATCCGAAAAGCACGGCGCGCCGACCGGCATGACCATGAATTCCTGGAAGTCGACGTTGTTGTCGGCGTGGGCGCCGCCGTTGAGGATGTTCATCATGGGAACGGGAATGATGTTGGCGCCGGCTCCGCCGAGATAGCGATAGAGCGGAATGCCATAGTCATTGGCCACCGCGCGCGCCGCCGCCATAGAGACGGAGAGAATAGCGTTGGCGCCGAGTCGCGCCTTGTTGGGCGTACCGTCGAGTTCGATCATCTTGGCGTCGAGGCCGCGCTGATCGGCGGCGTCCCAATTACCCAGTGCGTCGGCAATTTCGCCGTTCACGTTTTCGACAGCCTTCAGCACGCCTTTGCCCTTGTAGCGTTTCTCGTCGCCGTCGCGCAGTTCGACCGCCTCGTGTTCGCCTGTCGAAGCGCCACTAGGGACGATCGCCCGCCCCACGGTTCCACTCATCAACTGCACTTCCGCTTCCACGGTAGGATTGCCGCGCGAGTCAAGAACTTCGCGCCCGATAATCGATGCGATATTGGTCATGTGTTTTCTGCCTTTCATTTGTGTATCAAGAGTTCGGGCCCAGGAATCGTCGTCAATGCGCATGGCGTTGCGGTTGAGGGGAAGATTGGAACCGAAGGTGACGCCTCCGCCGGAGAGCGTGCCAACGCCGTTCAACACTTTGCCCATTCCATTCTCCAAAACTGGCGATTATAGCGGAGAGGTGTGCGGCGGGTCAGCGAGATAGGTCACGGAGCAGTCGTCGCGGCCGAGGCAACGATCCGCGCCACTATCCCTTGCGCTTGTGGGCGCTGCCCTTGACCTTGATCGCGACTACGGTCTGATCGTCGAAGGCCTCGACGCCGGCGGCGTGTTCAGTAACGGCGCGGAAGATGTTGCTGACGACGCAATCGGGGCTTTGCTCCTCGCATCCGGCGACAATCTGCTCGACGCGCTCGCCGCCGAAAGACTGGCCATTGCGGTCGCGGGCGTCGAGGATACCGTCGCTGAAGAACACGAACATATCGCCGGGCTTGGCCTTAAAGGTGAACTCGTCGTACTCAGCTTCGTCGAACAGGCCGAGGGGCAGGCCCGTAGCTTCGATCTTTTCGATCTTGCCATCGTGGCAGTAAAGCGGCCGCGGCAAGCCGGAGTTGGCAACGGTCAGAGTGCGGTTGGCGTCATCCCAGACGGCGTAAATGATGGAGACGAACTGGGCGGCAATGCGGCGTTCAGCAAGCGAGAGGTTGACGGCGGAAAGCATTTCGGCGGGAGCGGGCTCGATGGGGGCGTGCGAACGCAGAATTCCACTGACGAGCGCGGCATAAATGGCGGCAGGCGCGCCCTTGCCGCTGACGTCGCCGATGGCAATGCCGAGGCGCGAGAGCGAGTAGGGAAGAAAATCGTAGAGGTCGCCGCCGATGGCGCGGGCGGGAACGAATTTGGCCTGGACCTCGAGGTGGGACATCTTCGGTAGCGCGTGCGGCAGCAGACGGAACTGGAGCTCGCGGGCGAGAGCGAGATCGCGTTCGAGGCGGTGCTCCTGGCGGGCAATTTCCTCGTAGAGGCGCGCGTTTTCGATGGCGATGGCGAGCTGGGCGGCGAGCGTGGTGAGGATGCGCTTGTGGTCCTCGGTGAAGTAGTTGCGGCGAGTGTGCTCAAGATCGATCACGCCGATCACATTTTCCTTGTAGATGAGGGGAACGGCGAGTTCGGAGCGGGTTTCCGGATTGACGGCGATGTAGCGCTCGCTCTTGTCGACATCGGGTACCAGCGCGGCCTCTTTGGCCTGGGCGGCATAGCCGACCACGCCGCGGCCGAGGGGAATATCGTGCTTCAGGTGCATGCGCTGCTCGAAACGCTCGGAGAAACGATGCTGTAGTTTTTCGCCGGTGGAATCGAGCAGGAGGATGCTGAACATCTGGTAGTCGATGAGGCGCTTGAGGATTTCGGCAATGCGCTTGAGCAACTCGTCGAGGTTGAGAATCGAGGTGAGTTCGCGTGCGATTTCGTTGAGCAATGCGAGGGTGCGCGCCTGGCGGGCGACCCGCGTGTGCAGGCGCGCGTTTTCGATGCCGACCGCCATACGCGAGGCGATAAGGGTAAGAACGCGTTTGTGCTCCTCAGTGAAGTAGCCTTTTTCGCGGGCCTCAATGTCGATGACGCCGATGAGGCGATTCTTGACGATCAGCGGAATGGCAAGTTCGGAGCGAACATTCGGCAGGGCTTCGATGTAGAAATCGGGGAGGGTAGTATCGGCGACGAGTACGGGCTGGCGGGTGGCGGCAGCAGTTCCGGTAACGCCCTGGCCGACGCGAACGCGCAGGCGCTCGGCAACCTCGGGCGGATAGCCCACTTGAAAGCGGACATAGAGTTCCTGGCGCGGCTCGTTGAGGAGGAGGATGGCGAAGATTTCGTAGTCGATGACCTTGCGGACGAGTTCGGCGACGCGGCGGAGGGTGGTTTCGAGATCGAGCGTGGTATTGACGACGTCCGCCACTTCGAGCAGCAGGGGTTCCACTTGTGAGGCTCGGATGTGGTGGGTGGCGGAGTGTTTCACGGGTTTCATCATACCAGCCAGGGAATTTGTAATTGGTAATTTGTGATTTGTAATTGAAAACCGGCACAGCCAAAGGCACCTGCTCTTCAAATTACAAATCACAAAGTACAAATTCACGGGTTTTCTATGACGCAAACATCCGGAAGGTTGCGATAGCGTTCGGCGTAGTCGAGGCCGTAGCCAACGACGTAGGCGTCGGGAATGGTGAAGCCGACATAGCGAGCCTGGATGGGTTGTTTGCGGCGCGAAGGCTTATCGAGAAGAGCGGCGATGCTGAGCGAGCGCGGCTGGTGGGCCTGAACGAGCTTGGAAATGTAGTTCAGGGTCAGTCCGGTGTCGAGGATGTCTTCGACGAGAATGACGTTGCGGTCGACCAGGGACTGGTCCATATCCTTGGTGACACGGACTTCGCCCAGCGAATCCCAGGCGGCGTGGCCGGCGGGGTCTTCTTTGGCGGTGGGACGATTGCCGTAACTGGAAACGCCGATGAAGTCGAAAGTGGCATCGAGCGGCACGTTGCGCGCGAGGTCGCTGAGAAAGATGGCCGCGCCTTTGAGAACGCCGACGAAGATGATGGATTGGCCCTGGAAGTCGCGGGCTATTTCGGCGCCCATTTCGGCGACGCGCTTGGCGATCTGATCGCGGGAGATGAGGATTTTCAGGTTGGCCATAAAGAGAAAGTTTATACACCATTTGGCGCAGGAATGCTCGCCTGACGCGGAAGGTTGAGGGCGTCGTCGCGAAGGCGCCCGGCCCGCCCTGTGCTGACCGACGACTTCGTTGCGCGCTTTCCGGGGCGTTACTACAATGACTGGTTCGCGCGAAACGTATCTTTGATCGGCCGTGGCTACGGTCGAGAAAAATTCCGAGGGGCCTTATGGATCTGAAGGGAATCAAACTAACCTGGCTGGGACACTCTACCTTTCGCATCGAAACGCCGGAAGGAAAGACGTTCTACGTCGATCCCTGGATTGGCGGCAATCCGTCGTGTCCGGAGAGCGAAAAGAATGTGAAGAAGGTCGACGTGCTGGTCATCACGCATGGACACTTTGACCATATTGCCGATGCGGTGGACCTGGGCAAGCGCGAGGGCACGACCGTGGTCGGCATTTTTGAGCTGTGCTCGTGGCTGGAGAAGAAGGGAACGAAGAAAACTTCTCCGATGAACAAGGGCGGCACGCAGTTGGTGGAGGGCGTGAGGATCACGATGGTGCATGCGGTGCACTCTTGCGGGATTCAAGACGGCGACCAGATCGTATACGGCGGCGAGGCTTGCGGGTATGTGATGGAATTTTCCAACGGGGTGAAGATTTATCACGCGGGCGACACGAACGTGTTCAGCGATATGGCGATTATTCACGACCTCTACGCACCGAAGATTGCAATGCTCCCGATTGGCGATCATTTCACCATGTCGCCGCGCGAAGCCGCCTATGCGTGCAAGCTGCTCAAGCCGGAAACGGTGATTCCCATGCACTTTGGGACCTTTCCCATCCTGACGGGGAAGCCAGGTGATTTGCAGAAGCTGGCGCCGGAAGTGAAGGTGCTGGAGATGAAGCCGGGGGTGACGATTTCGTAGCAGAGCGGACCAATGGCCCTCAGCGGCTAAAGCTCGGTTAAATCAATCTTAATCGCAGCGCTTGAAGCGCTGCGCCACCCAAATCACAAACTTGTGAAAGCTGTCGGACATTCGAAAACGAAATTCGGGGAAAGACATGGCAAATCAGAACGCAAAACCGGATTGGCGCATGGGCGGAATTACGGTGCCTGAGGTTGAAGATTATCTCTATGACATGCTGCCCGCGCGCGACGAGGTGCTGACCGAGATGGAGTCCGATGCCGCGAAGAATGACTACGCGATCGTCGGACCGGCCGTGGCGCGCGTGCTCTATCAACTCGCGGTGATCAGCGGGGCGAAGAAGATCTTCGAACTGGGGTCGGCGATTGGCTACTCGACCGTTTGGTGGGCGCGCGCCGTGGGCGAGGGCGGGAAGGTCGTCTACACCGACGGCGATCCAAAGCGGGCGGAGAAAGCGCGGCGCTATTTCGACCGCGCGGGCGTCAGCCAGCGGATTTCGGTGCGTGTGGGCGATGCGCTGGAGATCCTCTCCGAAGAAAAAGAACCATACGACATCATTTTCAACGACGTCGATAAAACCGATTACCCGCGCGTGTTTCGCCTGGCGCTGCCGCGATTGAAGAGCGGCGGACTGTTTATCGCCGATAACGTGCTGTGGAGCGGGAAGCTGCGCAAGTCGAATCCGGATGAGCAGACGCGCGCGATTCTTGAATTCAACCGGATGATTTTCGAGTCCAAAGACCTGTTCACGACTATTCTGCCGATCCGGGATGGGGTGGCGGTGTGCATCAAGAAGTGACTGATGTCGCGATTCCTTCTTGCTTGTGTTTCTCAGCCTGGTGAAAGGTAGGCAGTGGGCTCCGCTACTTGGCATGCGTCTTCAACGAGTAGTTCCGCGCCGCGCCAAAGCCCGCCACGCTCATATGTGCAATCGAGAGCGCGCGCTCCAGTTTGTGATGTCCTGTCCGATGCAGCAGGTAGGAAAGTCCGATCGAAGTTGCAGTGCCAGCCGCCTCCAACGCGGCAAGAGCGGGATGATTGCGCACTACATCCTCCGGCAACAGCAGCTCCGTGTTTCCTCGTCGCAGCATGTTCAATGTTGAGGTGTAGTCCAGGGTTCGCGTGGCGACAACCCCAGCAAAGAGGCACAAATTCTTCTGGTCCCCAAAATTGTGCGGTTTCGCCGCAGGTGGCAGTGCCACTACCGGCAATGCAACCGAGGGCCGCGACACCCTGGGAAGGTCTGTTTCGGTGCCAGCCACGGGAGCAGCGTAAGTCCTCCCAGCCAGAACTATGCTCAGCAGCAACACCGATTTCAGTCCGGCTCGCGGCACGCCCATCTCGTTTTGTTCACTCTATCAAGAATCCGACTAAAGCGAGAGAGAATGCCCGTGGATGCACTAGAAGCCGGGGGAGGCATTACACGACGGGGAAGACACGGGGGGCGTTTTTGTTTCTTGAATTAGCCCAAAATCCGACAGGCAAATAGGCGCGCGATGGTTGCAGCTGCGGTGCTAGAATACTCAGTTTCCGTTCCGTGCGATGGCTCCTACATCTTTACCGGCAGAGAAAACTCGCGAAGCCCAGAACGAGGCAGAGCATACTCCCGAAACCTTGACTCGCGCCCAAGCGCATTCGCGGCCCGATTCTTTTGCAGATGTGATCGTGGTCGGCGCGGGGCCGACTGGCTTGGCATGCGCCATCGAGGCGGAAAAGGCGGGGTTCAAGGCGCTGATCCTCGACAAGGGTTGCCTGGTCAATTCCATCTACCACTATCCGACCAACATGGTGTTTTTTACGACGCCGGAGCTGCTGGAGATCGGCGAAATTCCGTTTACCACGGCGCTGGCCAAGCCGACGCGCAACGAAGCTCTCGAGTATTACCGGCGCGTGGCCGAGCACTATCACCTGCATATCCGGCAATACGAATGGGTGAAAACGATTACCGGCGAGGACGGGAAGTTCTGCATAACCACGACGGACCGCCACGGCGCCATCCATGATTACCAGGCGCGGAAGGTCGTGGTGGCGACCGGATACTACGACCTGGCCAATAAACTCGGCATTCCGGGAGAGGACCGGGAGAAGGTCTTCCATTACTACAAAGAGCCGCATCCTTATTACGATACCGACGTGGTGGTGATCGGCGGGAAGAACTCGGCGGCGGAAGCGGCGCTCGATTTGTGGCGGCACGGAGCGCGGGTCACACTGATTCATCGCGGTCCGCAGATGCATCTTCATGTGAAGTATTGGGTGCGGCCGGATATTGAGAACCGCATCAAGGCCGGCGAGATTCGCGCCTATTTCAACACCACGGTGCAGGAAATCGGCGAGGACTGCGTAGTGGCGAAAACGCCGAACGGGACGATTCGCCTGAAAAACGATTTTGTGTTTGCGCTCACCGGATACCATCCGGATTACGATTTTCTGCGCAGCATTGGCCTCGAACTGGCAACCGAGCAACAGCGGCCGGTGTGCGATCCGGAGACGCTGGAATCGAATGTGCCCGGCATTTACGTGGCCGGCGTGATTGTGGCGGGATCGCGGACGAACGAAATCTTCATCGAGAATGGCCGCTTTCACGGCAAGCTGATCGCCGACCATTTGAGCGCGCGGATGGGGCGAGGAAATCCCAACATCCCTCTGGATGCGACGTAGGCTGCCCCGCGGCGAAATCCTCCCCGAATATTTCTCTTGACATCGATAAACATGTAACCGTATAGTTACGCATTATGCGGAACCGTTCGGTTACATATTCGACGGGCGAGACTTTTCAGGCTCTTGCCGATCCGACGCGGCGCGCCGTGCTTGATCTTCTGCGCCGGGGGGCGCAACCTGCAGGACAGATCGCGGAAGCGTTTCCGGTGTCCCGTCCCGCGATTTCCAAGCACCTGCGCCAACTGCGGAAAGCAAGGCTCGTGATTGAGCATCGCAGCGGTCGTCACCGCTTGTACCGTCTGAATCCCGAGCCGCTGAAGGCGGTCGATTCGTGGCTGGCGGAGTATCGCCGCTTCTGGCAGATGAACCTGGCCAGTTTGAAGACTTTTGTCGAAGGGGAGTATGCGCGGGAAACGGGTAAGGTCCCGGGCCGGGCCAAGTGAATTCAACACACAATTACATCTCAGGAGGGTGGTATGAAGCAGGTTCGCAGATTTGCCGTTGTTGCTATGGCCTCAGCGTTGTTATTGAGCGCGGGCACGATGCTGGCGGAAATCGATGCACAAAAATCATTCCAGCAACTCGCGGCGCTGGAAGGGAACTGGGCGGGCAAAGGCTCGGAAGGCCAGCCGGTTGAGGTCAGCTTCCGCATGACCGCGGGCGGGTCGGCGCTGATGAGCGAAATCCACGGACATGGACACGAGAACATGATCACCATGTTCCACATGGATGGCGACCGGTTGCTGATGACGCATTACTGTGGCGCCGGGAACCAGCCGCGCATGAAGGTGATTTCGTCCGACGCCAAATCGACGACCTTTGAGTTCTTCGACGGCACCAATATCAAGCCCGGCGACGGGCACATGCAGCGCGTGACGTTCACGCAGCCGGATGCGAACCATCACACAGAAGAATGGGTGTTTCTCGATCACGGCACCGAACACAAGGAAGTATTCACCATGGAAAGGGCGAAGTAGCGAATGGGTGCCCCATTCAAGCCTTCTTTTGGCTTGAGTGGGCTTTGCTGAATGCTGAGAGCTGATGGCTTCGTTCGGGGGACCCTATGACTTATTTGCTTTGCCGTAACCGGGTGGCGGATTTTGCGCGCTGGAAGGCTGTGTTCGCCTCGCACGAATCGGCTCACAAGGATGCTGGGCTGCGGTTGCTGGGCATCCGGCGCGAGATTGGGGAACCAAACAACCTATTCTTCGTGTTCGAAGTTGCGAGTATGGAGAAGGCGCGCCAGTTTATTGGAGATCCCGAAGCCGCCAAAGCAGCGGGAGCTTCGGGCGTGATCGACGGCGAGTATCACTTTGTGGAAGATGCCGGAGGCTACAAGTAGCGACCATGGCCAAGGCAATCGTCACTCCCGATCAGGACGCGGTGATCTGCGAAGTTCAGATTGCCGCGCCGCCTGAGCGCGTCTTTCGTGCGCTCACCTCCGCAGATCAACTCCTCCACTGGTGGCACGGCGAAGGCGTTCCCTGCCAGGTCAAGCGTTGGGAGATGGACGCCCGTCTCGGCGGGCAGTGGCGCTGCCTGATTCACGATTCCAGCGGTAAGCTTATGAGCGACGGCACGAAAGACTTTGACAACCATGGAGAAATTGTCGAATTCGACCCTCCCCGAGTCTTGGCCTATTCGTGGTTCGCAGGATTCCACGCGATCCCGTCGCATCGCAGCCTGGTCCGCTGGGAGTTGATTGCCAATAACTCCGGAACCCTGGTAAGGATGACGCATAGCGCACTCAAAGATCTGCCGGGCGGCACCAGCTACGCCCAAGGCTGGCCCGGAGTGCTCGACTCGCTCCAGAAGTTTACTGAGGGAGAAGTTTGCTGAGGCTCGCGAAAGATGACGCCAACGATCCTTAGTTCTGATCTAGACGTACTCGTCAGCGAGGTCGAGATTGCCGCGCCCCCGGAACGCGTGTTCGAGGCACTGACGACCTCCGATCAACTCATGCAATGGTTCACCGATGCGAGTTGCGCGGTGAAGTTCTGGAGGATGGATGCGCGCAAAGGCGGCGCTTACAGCTACGCCACGGAGAAGGGGAAGTTTGAAATCAACGGAGTGAGCCTTTGAGTGCCACGGCGAGATCATCGAGTTCGATCCTCCAGGGCTACTGGTTTACACCTGGATTGCCAATTGGCACCTCGACAAGCAACGCGCCACCGTTGTCCGGTGGGAGCTGACGCCAACTGCAAACGGCACGCACGTGAAGGTCACGCACAGCGGCCTGGCACAGGAACCTGCTGCGCGCGAGGATTATCGTTCCGGCTGGGTGGGCGTGACGGACAAGCTGAAACAATTCGTCGAGTAGACATCACTAAATAAGAAAAAGGAGAAGCTCGCATGCCGCCGATTGCAATTTCTCACGATGAGGATGTGATCCAAGCCGAGGTGCACATTGCCGCGCCGCCGGAGCGCGTGTTTCAGGCGCTAACCGATCCGCGCCAGCTTTTGCAGTGGTGGGGGCAGAAGGGTGCCTATCACGGCACGGAGTGGAAGTCGGATTTGCGCCCCAAGGGCCAGTGGCGGTGCGAGGGCGTGAACGATGCGGATGGGTCGTCATACCACGTCAGCGGCGAGTACGTGGAGATCGATCCTCCGCGCGTTCTTTCCTATACCTGGGTTCCGAGCTTTGCGGGGCTGATCAAGACGCTGGTTCGGTGGGAACTCGAAGCTGATGCAGACGGCACGACGGTGCGTTTGCACCATAGCGGGTTTGCGCAGGCTCCGGCGCAGGCGAAGCAGGGCCACTATGACGGATGGCAACGCGTTATCGGATGGATGCAGGCGTTTGTGGAGAAGGGAACTACACTCGACAATCGCACGGCTGCTTGAGTAGAGGGCGGGCGGGTATGTCAGCCTGGCACTGGAACAAGCGATGGCCGGCAAGCCGGTGGCGACGTCCGCGACGCATCCTCTTTGGGCGCGTAACCCCTGATTCCACTTGGGCCAAACGTAATCAAGCCCCGGTCGTTTACTGGTTTATACTGAAGCGATGTCGGGGACCGGCGAAAAAACGTTCTACCTCGAAACCTTCGGCTGCCAGATGAACGCGCACGATTCCGAAAAGGTGATCGGCACGCTCGTGCAGCAGGGGTATCGCCAGGTGGAAACGGTCGAGGAAGCCGGGCTGATTCTCTACAACACCTGTTCCATCCGCGATAAGGCCGAGCAGAAAGTCTTTCACCGGCTGGCCGACTACAAGGCGCTACAGCGCCAGGGTAAGAAATTCGGCGTGCTCGGGTGCGTGGCGCAGCAAGAGGGCGAGCGCATTTTCGAAAAGGCGCCGCACGTGGACTTGGTGTGTGGATCAGCTTCCTACCGCAATCTGCCGCAGATGCTGGTGCAGCTTGAAAGCGCACAGGTTGGAGAAGGGAAGCGCGTTACCGGGCTCGACGACCGGCAGACCGACCTCTGTTTCGAAACCGAATACACGGCCCGCACGAATCCGCATCGCGGGTACATCACCATCATCGAAGGTTGCGACAAATTCTGCGCCTACTGCGTTGTGCCGTTTACGCGCGGCAAGGAGCGCAGCCGGACTTCGGCTTCAGTCCTGGCCGAGGCGAAGCAGCTCGTCGACCTGGGTTATACGGAGATTCAACTCCTCGGGCAAAACGTGAACTCCTATCGCGATCCCGATGGAAAGAAAAGCTTTGCGGAACTCTTAGTGGCCGTAGGCGAACTCGCCGGAATTCACCGCGTGCGCTTTACCACTTCGCACCCGCGCGACTTTGGACGCGACATCGTCGAAGCCATTGACGCCGTCCCCACGCTCTGCGATCACGTCCACCTGCCGGTGCAGAGCGGTTCCACGCGCGTGCTCGATGCCATGCAAAGGCTCTACAGCCGCGAACAATATCTGGAGCGGATCGCCTGGCTTCATGGGGCAAAGCGCGACATCTCGATTACCACTGATTTGATCGTCGGCTTTCCCGGCGAGAGTGAGCGGGAATTTAAGGCGACGCTTTCGCTGCTCGATGAAGTGGGCTATGACAGCGCCTTTACGTTCAAGTATTCGCCGCGGCCGAATACGCCGGCGTTGCGGCTGGACGACGCGATTCCGGATGCGGAGAAGTCGCGGCGGCTGGCTGCGCTCAACGAGAGGCAGCGGGAAATTTCGAAGCATCGCAATCAAAGGCATATCGGCGAAATCGTCGAAGTGATGGTGGAAGGGAAGAACGAAGCCCGCGGCCAGTGGGTTGGGCGGACCTCGCAGATCAAGGTGTTGAACTTTACGGCGCCGGATGGCGCTGCCTTCCGGACGGGCAGTTACGTCGGCGTGCGTGTGACGAAGGCCTTTCCAAACAGCTTAGTGGGCGAGAGTTCAATGATTTAATGACTAAATGATTAAATGTCTCAATTGGGGTTTCGATGGAAGTTGAAATGAAAATTCGCGGCCTGATGATGGACCCGGTCTCTAACATGCCGATCGTTCTGCTGAAGGACGTTGGCAGCGACACCGTGCTGCCGATCTGGGTGGGCGTGTACGAGGCGAACGCGATCGCCCTGGAGATCGAGAAGGTCAACACCCCGCGCCCCATGACGCACGATCTGATCAAGAATGTGCTGACGGGGCTCGAAACCGTCGTTCATAAAGTGGTGGTCACGGAATTGAAGGACGACACGTTCTACGCCGTGATCTGGCTCGAAAGGGAAGGCCGCGTGGTCAGCATCGATTCCCGTCCCTCTGACGCCATCGCGCTCGCCCTGCGCACCGACTGCCCGATTTTCGTCGACGATGAAGTGCTGAAACACTCCAAGCAATCGGCGAATCTGGCCGACCAGGTGTCCAGCGACGAACTTCGCAAATGGCTGGAAGGCCTCGGCGACGACGACCTCGGCAAGTACAAGATGTAAGCGGCGATTTCTTGCTGATCCGGTGACCAGCGCGCATCGACGAGCCGGCTGCCGGAGCTGAAACGGACAACCTGGGTAAATTCCCTACCTGCCATGCCCGATTCCGCCGAACAACTCCAACAACTCTACGTAGCCGGATTCGAACTCCAGACCTTCGATCGCTATCCCAAGTGCGTGGGCGTGATGCGCGGCCAATGCATCGCGCTGCTTGTGCCCGGAGTAGATGGGCTGCAAATACTCGGCACCCCAGGATGGCGCATGGGCGAAGTCATGGGTGTGCTAACCGAAGTGGGCGGGCGCAAGGTGTTTCAAGCCAAGAACGAGGTGGTGGAAGCAACGGGGGACCGACTAGCAGAACTGGAGTCGTTCTCCAGGGACATGAAGCAGATCCTCAAGGGACCACCGGCGCAGCCTTAGATTGTGAACTCTGGCGCTGAGCGATCCCCGCTTCAGTGGTTTTACATAATACCTGTTATCGGACATTACATACATCTCAAGACTCCACCCGCGGAAACAATGAAGGCCGCTTTCGCGGCCTTCAACCTCATTCAGACCTTGCTCTAATGCATCAGCGTTCGTGGTGGAATGGACGCACTTTCGGTCTTCCACTACGCCTTGCGACGTCCTCACCCGAAGGGCAGGAATCGCCGCTCGCGGTGACTGCTACAACGTTGTTCGCGACGGTTCCAGTTTGGGTGCCCCCGTTGCTCCCCGTCAAAACGCCGGCGCAGGCCTCGTTGACAACGTTGGTAGCCGCGCTGCCGGTTCCCGAAGGTAAACTGCTCGGCTCCGTGCACGAACTGTCGAGGTGAACGCCAGCTCCTGAAGCATTAAGCACTGTGTTCGAAGTCGCCGTGTTGTTGTCGCTGCATAGGTCGATCCCATCCAACGTATACGTCTCCGCTCCGACAATGGCAGGGACGGTCGTGACCTTGTTGGTGGTAACGGAGTTGTAGTCCGCCGTTTCAGCCCCGTCCGTGTAAGTTACAATGGCACCCTGCGTGTTGCTGACAGTGTTGCTGCTGACGGTGACCGGGGTGGCACTTGTTCCCCCGGAATCGTAGAGCAGAATGCCGGACGCACTATAGCACTCCGGATTGATGCCATTCCATGGAATGGTGACAAGACAATTCGACGGATTGATGTACACATCATCGGTAACCGTGTTGCTGCTTATTTTGCCAATGGCCCCTACGCTCAACTGAATCCCGTTTTGCGCGATCAGGGTTGTGGCTCCGATGCCGACCACATAGTTGCCGGTGATGGTGGCGTTTGTCCCGCTGCCGTCGGCGGTGATTCCGTTCTTGTCGTAGTCGTGCACGCTGCTGTTCTCGACCGTGACCGTCGCCGTACCCCCGGTTCCGTAGCCGCTTTGCACATAAATGGCCAGACCGTCCTGACAGCCGAAATAGGCGGTTGGCAGTTCCTGGAACCTGGTGGCCACGTGGTTGATAGTGCCGCTTGCGTTCTGATAGTAGATGCCCACCAGATCGGTATTGCACGCGGAAATGGGCCCAAGGCCATTGTTGCTGCCATCAACGGCAAGGTCGCTGATGTTAACGGTGATGGCTGTAGTCGGAGACGAGGGCGCAACCAGAATCTGCGCAGCGGTCGGCTGCGCATTAGCGAGATCGCTTGTATTCACAGCAACGCCACCGGCTGGCGACGCGATCACCGCATTGTTCTGCCCTGACCCCACGATTCCCTGCAAGGTCAGAGATTTCGTGATCGTGACCTGCTCCGTGTAGATTCCTGGGCAGACATCAACGGTTCGCGTTCCTGCCAACGCTTCAAGCGCATTTACAGCCGCTTGAATGTTGGGGTAGTGGGTGCCTGGACCGGCACAGTATCCTACGGTGGCGTTGGTAGCAAACAGACTCTGACTCATGGCGGCTGCCAGCGTGAAACAAACTGCGAGCAGCGCAAATTTATGACGCATAGGTGTGATCTCCTTTAGTTTGAGTCTTTCATTGTGGTCCGACGGAACCGCACCGGTTCGTCTACTCTTACTTACCGTTCGAAACTTCCTAGGTTCTTGCTTCTCGTACGCTTACAGTGGCCCGATGAAACAACCTTGGGTTCGCAGGTACTTGGCCCGCTTGGAATACTTCGATAGAGGCAGGAGCGAGTATAACCGCGGGGCCGCGTCGCGCAAGCGACCTAATTGCACTAGCGCGAATGAGCTAGCCAGACGAAGAAATTCGACAATTTAACGGTATTTCGTGGATCGCCGGGCGGGATTAATCCTGCCTGCTGTGATTCTTTACCAATGACTCTGTATGTACAGAAAATACAATACTTGGATGAAACAGGGTTCCCGCGATGCGGTTGGCGATGGCAACCAGCTCCCGTTGCCCGCAGAAAACCTTCACTTGCGGCGCTCGAGACATGTCGGGCAAGTTAACCGCACGCCCGGCGCGAATGTGCCCGAGAATATCTTCGTTTGCCGTAACGCTGGGCATTTGGGGAAGCAGCATGCGGGGATGGATAAACATTGACTCAACACTTCCCTGCTTCATGGCGGCGGCCAACTCTTCTAGCGAATGGGCATTTTCGACGCTGAAATCCGCGACTGCCGTCCGCCGCAGCTCCGCCAGATGAGCGCCGCAGCCTAGCTTCTGCCCCAGTTCGTGAGCGATTGAGCGCAGATAGGTCCCCGAGCTCACATGGGCGCGGAAGGTTGCCCGTTCGCCGCTCACGCCCAGAATCGTCAATTCTCGAATTTCCACTTCCGCCGCCTTGAGTTCCACCGGCTTCTGTTTGCGGGCCAGCTTGTAGGCCGGCACTCCGGCAATCTTTTTGGCGGAAAAAGGGGGAGGCATCTGCTGCCGCATCCCGACGAATTCGGCGGCAAGCGAGCGCAGTTCCTCGATATTGAGGGTCACCTCCACCTGCGGCGAGATGGGTTCACCCTCGGCATCATAAGTATCGGTGGCAAAGCCGAAGCGGATCGCGCCTTCATACTTTTTATCCGAGTGCGTGAAGAATTGCGCCAGGCGCGTAAAGTTACCCACGACCAGAGGCAGAACGCCGGTAGCCGAAGGATCGAGCGTGCCCAGGTGTCCCACTGCTTTCTGGCCCAAAATACGGCGCACGCGATTCACCACGTCATGCGAGGTGAGGCCGCTGGGCTTATCGATGATGACAACGCCGTTCATGAGGATTTGTAATCTGGTAATTTGTAATTGGCAATTGTAGTGTAGGCGCTTCTGACTCTTTGCGGTCCGCCAAAAGTCGAACTCAAATTACCAATTAGAAATTGCAAATTACAAATTGAATGATTCCCCTGCGCGACGACCAGCCTTCGTTCTCCACGCCCTTCATCAACTATTTTCTGATTGCGATCAACGTCGTTATCTATGCGTGGGAGTTTCTCATCGGGGCGCAGAATCCACGCGCGCTCAACGCGTTTGTCATGGAATTTGGCCTGGTCCCGCGGCACACCTTCGCCATTCTCGAAGGGCACGCTCCCGGCGGGCTGCCGGCGGCCATTCTGCCTTTTTTCACCTCCATGTTTCTGCACGCCTCGTTCATGCACGTGGCGGGCAACATGCTTTTTCTCTGGATCTTCGGCGACAACGTGGAAGACTATCTCGGCCACTTCAAGTACGTGCTGTTTTACCTGGCCAGCGGGATCGCCGCCGCCTGCACGCAAATCCTGGTCAACCCCGGCTCGCGCCTGCCCACCGTGGGCGCCAGCGGCGCCATCGCCGGCGTCCTCGGAGCCTATTTCATCCTTTACCCGCGGGCGCGGGTGCTGGTGTGGTTCTTTGTCTTTGTGGTTTGGCTGCCCGCATGGCTGGTCCTCGGATACTGGTTCATTTTGCAGTTTTTCAGCGGCACCGTAACCGTGATCGCCGAAACCGCCCAAAATGGAGGCGTCGCCTTCTGGGCTCATATCGGAGGCTTCGTGGCTGGCGTGCTCCTGATCAAAATGTTCGGCGAGCGTCCCCAGCGCCATCGCTATGGGGCGTGGTGAGAAGGGTTGCCAACTGTTCGCGAGTTAACCCTGCCCCATCCTCTTGCAACCGGATTTTTAAAATTCTTGCCTTCGCGACGGTTTTCCTGAGGGCTGATAGCTGAAGGCTGACGGCTGAACTAGCGCGGTTCCGGCGCTGGGCCGGGCGGCAGAATCTCCGGCTCGCTGTTCTTCGCCTGCTGGCGAGTCACAAACCACACGGCCGCGGTCCAGGTGGGAAACAGATCGAGACCGGGAATCAATTCGGCTGCCAGCGACGGCAGGAACGCCCAGTGCAAGCCGAGCAATCGGGTGAGAACGATCGCGACAAAAAGATCGAGCAAGGAATCGGCGGGCGACATTCCTCCCTCGCCAAAGATGGGAAACGCCACTATCTGCAATGCATCGGCACCGATGGCAACCGCCCAGGCAAGGCGCTGCTCCGGGTATTTGAGCGATTTGAAATGTTCCCACCAGGACATAGAAATCTCCCATCGACCAATTAATTAGATGCGCGGCGACACCCAATTCGATGCGAAAAGAGGGCGCTCCAGTTCCTGCCGTCTAAAGCGTCCCGGCGGCCGGTCGAATGACCAGCTTTTCAACCGAGGCGTTTTCGGGCACGAGCAGAGCGTTGACCAGAACCTGCGCGACGGTTTGCGCCGCCATCATTTTCCGCCGCGGCGCTTTCGGCCACAGCGTCGTCCAGATATCGGTGTCGGTGGCGCCCGGCAGCAGGGCAATCACGCGGATGCCTTTCGGCCGCAATTCTTCCCGCAGCGTGTCTGTAAAACCCAGCGCTCCGTGCTTGGAAGCGTTGTAAGCGGCCGAACCGGGGAAAACACGTTCGGCGGCAATCGAGAGATTGTTAACGATCACACTTCCCTTCTTCATCACTGCCAGAGCCGCTTGCGTCACAAGAAATGTTCCGGTGAGGTTGGTGTCGATCACATCCATCCATGTCGGATACGGCAGTTCGGCGACAGTGCGGTTCGCATGCCCAACGCCGGCATTGTTGATCAGAAAGTCCAGCGGCCGGCGCAGGGAACGCACGAGTTTGAAAAGATGATCGACCGATTCGGGGCTGCGGACGTCACAAGACTGCGCGAACACGCGCACCCCGAGCTTTTCGATCTTACGCGCAGCCTGCGCCAGCATTTTTTCGTTGCGTGCGCTCAGGACCAGATCGCAGCCTTCGGCGGCGAGAGCGCGCGCGATCTCGAAGCCAATGCCGCGATTGGCGCCGGTGACGAGCGCGAGGCGGCGTTTCAGGCGACGCTCCTCTGCACTCATCTACACTCCATTTGTCCGCTGGCGGATGAGCGAGAGAAATTCCGTCCGCGTTTCTTCCTCGTTGCGGAAGCAGCCGAGCATGGACGACGTAACCGCCGAGGAATGCTGCTTCTCGATGCCGCGCATCATCATGCACAAGTGCCGCGCTTCGATGACCACGCCTACGCCTTGTGGCTCGATGGTCTTTTGAATCGTTTCGGCGATTTGTGTGGTCAGCCGCTCCTGAATTTGCAGGCGTCGCGAGAAAACCTCGATCAGCCGCGGGATTTTGCTCAACCCTATGACCTTGCCGTTTGGAATGTAAGCCACGTGCACCTTGCCGAAAAACGGCAGCATGTGGTGCTCGCACAGGCTGAACATCTCGACGTCCTTCACGATCACCATCTCGTCGTAGTTGACGGTGAAAAGCGCCTTGCGCAAGAGCGCTTCCGGATCGTCCTTGTAGCCCTTGACCAGGAACTGCATTGCCTTATGCACGCGCGCCGGCGTGCGAGCCAAGCCTTCGCGCTCGGGATCTTCGCCCAGGCGGACAATCATCTCGCGCACCAGATCTTCATAACTGGCGCCGGTTAACGACGTGGGTTCGGTTGTGGGATTCATTTTTGCGATCGCTGGTCCATAGTCGTTGGTCGTTTGCAAAGAGCGGGCTGGCTAACGACTAACGACCATCGACTAAAGACTCCTCTCCAGCATATTCAAACGAGTTTAGCATCGTCTCTTCGATGCGCACTTTTTCTAGATGCGCTTTGTCGAAACCACGGTTCACAATTTCGTAGATCGAGATACACAGATTTTCCGTGGTCGGAACCGCCTCGGCAAATTCGGGCAGCAGGTTCAGGTTCTGGTGGTCGTAGCGCTCAAGAATATGCTTGTGGGCGAAGCCATCAAGATCGACCAGATTGCAGACCATGCCCGTTTGCGGATCGACCTGTCCGCTTACCGTTATTTCGATCACGTAGTTGTGACCGTGACCATATGGATTGTTGCACTTGCCATAAGTGGCGCGGTTTTCCTCCGCCGACATTTCATCGCTATGCAGCCGGTGAGAGGCGGAGAGCGTATAACGCCGGGTTAAATGCGCCTTCATGGTTCTCCGTAGAAATCGACAAAGAGGTCGGGCGTTTCGTAGACGCGCACGCGATGCAACTTCGCCGTCGTAAGTTTAGGCGCGAGCCGCTGCCAGATGGCAATGGCAATGTTCTCGGTAGTCGGAATCTGCGTGAAAAACTCGGGCACCTCCTTGTTGAGGAAGCGATGGTCAAGGGCATCGAGCACTTCCCTGTTCATCACGTCCTTGAGCTGCTTGAGATCGACGACGAACCCGGACTTGGGATCGACAGCGCCTTTCACCGTAACTTCGAGGGTGTAATTGTGCCCGTGGCCGTTGGGGTTATTGCACTTGCCAAAAAGGCGCAGGTTTTCCTCCGGCGTGAACGCCGGGTTGTGATAGTAGTGCGCAGCGGCGAATTCGGCTTTGCGGGTGAGATAGACCATAGAAAATCAGTGGCCAGTGATTAGTGGTCAGTGGCCAGCGAACGGCGCTTATTCGAATCGGAATACGCGCGATCCTTCCATAGTACGATACCGCGGGTGTGCGCCC
>Ga0326728_10007793_pt1 | contig 27145 bp, 23 predicted proteins | sample MB3enrmetagenome_FD_207602 | JGI IMG/M metagenome (GOLD analysis project Ga0326728, IMG submission 207602) | Lab enriched peat soil microbial communities from McLean, Ithaca, NY, United States - MB31MN | ecosystem: Environmental > Terrestrial > Soil > Wetlands > Peat | place: USA: New York...
GCCTGAAAGGGGCGAAGACCTATCGCCGCATCGCTGGCTATTTCCGTTCGTCGATTTTCGAACTTGTCGGAGAAGAGCTCGACAGTGTGGAGCGCATCGAGATTGTCTGCAACGGCGACCTCGATCCGCGCGACCTGCAAACGGCAAAAGCGTTGGAGGTCGGACTCAAAGAACAGCTCGACCAGGGCAGCGATCCACTAGAGCGGTTGCTAAAACGCGACCGTTACAAGCGTCTCTATGAGCTGCTCAAGTCGAACAAGGTTTCCGTGCGCGTCGTTGCTGGCGAAGACGCTCCATTTCTGCGCGGCAAAGCTGGCGTGGTCGAGCGGCACGACGGCACCAAAACGGCCTTTGCACTAAATCGCTACGCGATAGCACGCTGCTGCGCGGGCGGTAACCAATTGAGAAGAAAGCGTTATCGGGGCGGGAAGCTCCGTCTTGAGGATTGAGGTCTTGGCAACCTCACTCAAGCAGGAGTTCCCCATGACGGATTCTACCAGCATTTCTCCGCTGCGCCAGCGCATGATCGAGGACATGACGGCGCGTGGCCTTAGCCGGCCGGCACAGCGCGGCCATATCCTGGCCTGCAAGCGGTTTGCGGCGTACCTGAAGCGCTCGCCTGACACGGCCACGGCTGAAGATGTGCGCCTGTTCCAGTTGCAGCTGATGCAGAACGGCCTTTCCATCCAGACCCGCAACCGCACCATGACGGGCGTGCGCTTTCTGCTGCGCGTGACGATGCGGCGCCACGATCTGGCGGCCGAGGTCTTTCATATGAAGGAGCCGCAGAAAAACCCGCAGATCCTGAGCGCTGGGGAGGCGAAGCGACTTTTGACGATGGCATGCAAGCTGCAAGTGCGCATGCTGCTCAGCATCGGCTACGGCGCCGGGCTTCGCGTCAGCGAGGTGGTGAAGCTGAAGGTGAAGCACATCGACAGCGCCCTTGGCATCATTCGCGTCGAACAGGGCAAGGGCAAGAAGGACCGCCAGGTGATGCTCTCGCCCGAAACGCTTGGTCTGCTGCGCGAATGGTGGAAGGTGCGCAAGACCAGGTACGATGCCGGCGTGCCTGCCGGGGAGCGCTGGCTGTTCCCGGGCCGGCGCCAAGGGCGGCCTTTAACGCAGCGGCAGGTCAGCCGGCTGTTCCACGAGGCGGTTGAGGCGGCCGGGATCAAGAAGAAGCTCACCCTCCATGCTCTGCGCCACAGCTTTGCGACCCATCTGTTCGACCGTGGCGTCGATATCAGAACGATTCAGGCTTTGCTTGGACACGAGAAGTTGGAAACGACGGCGCGATATACGCGTGTCGCGACCGGCCTGATCACCGCCGTGGAGAGCCCTCTCGACCGGCTATCGGTGCCAGAGAAGGCGAAGCGCAAGAAGGGTAAAAAGGCCGCGTAAGCCGCCGGCATGTCCCGGCCAGTGCTGGAGGTCGCGGATATTTTCCGCGATCACGGCGCCGCTTGGCGTCACGCCAACCGCGGCCACGTCAGCCTTGGGCAGTTAAAAGTGATGCCGGCCATCGAGCGCTGCCGCACTGCGGCGCTCGGCGGCCATGTTGCGCGCTGCGAGAATGAAGGGTGCGGGCATACGGTGATTGCATTCAACAGCTGCCGCAACCGCCATTGCCCAAAATGTCAAGGAAGTGCAGCGCGGGAGTGGCTCGCCGAGCGCCAAGCCGAGCTTTTGCCCGTGCCCTATTTCCATGTGGTGTACACGCTGCCCGCCCGCATTGCCGATATCGCATACCAGAACAAGGCCGCGATCTACGGCATCCTATTCAAGGCCTCGGCGGAGGCGACCCTCAGGATTGCCGCCGATCCCAAGCGGCTCGGGGCGCGCATCGGGTTTATTTCGGTCCTCCACACCTGGGGATCGGCGATGACGCACCACCCGCACGTGCATATGATCGTGCCGGGCGGCGGCCTCTCCGCCGACGGGGAGCGCTGGATCGCGAGCAGGCCTGACTACCTCCTGCCGATTCCCGTGCTCTCTGAGCTGTTCCGGGGGCTTGTGCTTTCCGCGTTGCTGGAAGCGCATGCCGAAGGCCGCCTCAAGTTTTTCGGGGAGCACGCCGCGCTCGCCCAAAAGAAAGCCTTCAAGGCCTTCCTGGCGCCGCTCTGGTGCTCGGACTGGGTTATCTACGCAAAAAAACCATTTTCCGGCCCCGCCGCGGTATTGGCCTATCTCGCCCGCTACACTCACCGCGTCGCCATCTCCAACAGCCGCCTGATCGCGGCCGGCGCCAGCGGCGTCACGTTCAAATACAAGGACTACCGCGTTAAGGGGCCGGAGCGGTACAAGGTCATGACCCTCGCCCCGCATGAGTTCATCCGCCGCTTCCTGCTGCATGTGCTGCCGAAGGGGTTCCACCGCATCCGCCATTACGGACTTCTCGCGAATGGCGGGCGCGCGGAGAACATCGCCAAGGCCCGTGCGCTACTCGCCGTCTTGCCCGTGGCGGAGGCCGATGGCGGCGGAACTGCACAGAATGCAGAGCCGGACAGCCCCCGCATCCTGCCGCGGCCATGCCCGTGCTGCGCCGGGCGCATGATCGTCATCGAAGTCTTCGTCCGCGGCGCCATGCCCAGATACCGGCCGCCAGGCGCAGCGCCAGTTTGGGTCGACACATCATGATGCCGTTATTGCCGTTTCCAAACCGCAATGCTGGCCGTGATCGCTGCTGGGCTTGGACCGGCCATGCCGGCGCTTGCCATAAGAGGCTCCCCAGCAGCTCAAAATCGCCTCCATGCACTCCGGCAGGCGGCTTTTCTGCCGCCGTAGCCCGGCCATTGCGGCTCCATAAACGGCCGAGGCACCCATTCGTACCGAGGTCCTGGGAACTCGCCGGCACCGGCGTGCTCTTCAAATCCCCATAGCCCGCGGATAGCTCGCTGCCACCGCTGTGCCCTGCACCCCGCGATTTCGTGCCCCGGCGCTTTTCGGACGCCTGCTGTTGGCGAGTGTGGATGGCTCTGTCACGCAGGCATCCGAAAACCTGCACAAAAACGGACCTCGGGCCCATTTTCAGAAATGCCCGTTGTTGAGGCATGAGCCGCAGTGCCGGATATTACACAACCCGCACCGTCGACACCATTGCCAGGTCAACGCGGTGCCGTGCGGAGTGAATGGCTGGCCGCCATAAATTTAGGCATATCGAACTATCCGTCTAACTGAGGGCAGCAACGACATAATTCCCCAGAACCGGTTCACCGGATTCATATCTGATGACGTCTTCTTCTGCTGCAATAATTGAAGCACCAATTAGGTCTAACTGCTTTTTCAAATAGGGAAGAGAGTGTCCGTAACGGCCAGAGGGCAGCAACTGAAACTGATCGCCCTGGCATGGCTCAACTGAAAACGCTAGACGTGCTCCGGTGATAGACCGGTCTTTGATGACACGAAATAGGCTATCAAGCTCTCCAATATAAACGAGCACGTCCGCAAGCACGAATAAGTCGAAATGGGTATTTAGGCTTGTAAGCGTCTCACTGATCTCACCAACAATCAGCTCGTCGTAAACTCCCTTCCCTCGCGCCAACTCCACCATCTTCGAAGACAAATCGACCCCGACGATTCGCCCGACTATCGGCCGGAAGGCAACACCAGCCAGCCCCGTGCCACAGCCTAAATCCCCCATGCAAGAAAACCGGGTGCCCGGATGGGTATTCTCGATCAGCCGTTTTAACAGCTCAGGAGCATTGTATTGCAGAACGCTGGTAAGATGCTGCTCAAAGTGCTCGGCACAGCCATCGAAGAGTTCGACAACATATTTTTGAGGTGCGGTTTTGGTAGTTTTCCCCTCAAGCGCGCGCGCCAAATGGTCCGAGGACACATCCCCCAAAGCCGCGCCCCTGCGGAAAGCGCTGAGTGCCTCATCAAAACGGCGCAGAGAATAGTAGGCTGCGCCAAGTCCCTTGTGTGCTTCCCAAAATTTAGGCCGTATCCGTATGGCAGCTTGATAAGCTCCAACAGCCTCGCCCGGCTTGCCCATCACTTGCAATACGTCCCCAAGATTCTTGTGGGCATCGGCATGGCGAGGAGAAAGCGCAATCGCGGCATTGAAGGCCTTGACCGCCGCATCGATAGCCCGAAGCTTTTTAAGCACCAACCCCAAGTTGTTATGGGCGTCGGCAAAGTCCGGCCGCAAGAGCAGAGCGCTATTAAAGGCCTTTACCGCCTCATCATATCTTGATTGTGATTCGAGGAGGTGGCCTAAATTATAGTAGGCTTCGGGATTGTCAGGCTTCAAACGTATCGAGTAAGTAAACGCGGCGGCTGCCTCTTCCCACCGCTTAGTATCACGAAGGGTAGTGCCGAGATTGTTATACGCCTCGGCCCAGCCAGGATTGAGCTTGATTGCCACATTGAGAGCTGCGATCGCTTCCTCGTTGCGCCCTTGCAAAATGAGCACATTGCCAAGATTGAAATGCGCTTCGGCATAATCCGGCGCTACACGCAAAGCGGCGCGATACGCCGCTTCAGCGTTGTCTAGTTGCCCTAAGCCCTTCAGAACGCAACCATAATTGTTTTGATATAACGCATTTGACGGGTTTTGCTTAATTGCCTTTGAGAATAAGCGCGCTGCAGACTTGCTGTCCCCGCTTTGATGGGCAGCAAGGCCCAGGAGGTTTAGACAGTCGGTGTGGTCCGGATTGATATCGAGAACCCGCCTGTAATTGCGCTCCGCCTCTTTCAAATGCCCGGTTTGGTGGTAATTGAGCCCATCAAGGAATAGGCGCTCAACCGAGTCCGAACTAATTTGCGGCTCTGTGCCCCTTGCCGGTTTGCGTTGCGCGCGTCGCTCTTTACGGTTCACTTTATATCACCCAGCTATTTGCTTTTTTTCTAGTGGAAGGGCCTGACATCGACAAGTGCATTGTAAGCTCTTGCACAGCAGCGAAGTCACTTTGGGTCCAGGGCGGCCCTTCGAGGTAGCGAGGAGAAACTCATCCAGCCGCAACGCTGCCTGGTAACCGGGTGGTCGGTCTGGCACGGGGTTTTCATTCGATAGTACCGACTTTTGAGGTTTATGCCTCGACGATAGTTCCGTTGCTAGAGGTTCAGCTGCCTAGATTTGCTCAATGGGAGCATTACCGGTTTCAACCCAACCCGGAACTCGCGGCTCGCTGGCGCAAGTTTTTACAGTTCGTCCGTTCCCGTTGCATTGCTAACCAAGCGGAGAGCCAGGCGCGCCGGTTGATGGGCCGGACTCCGAAGCCGTCTATTCGATCCAATCGATCGAGTTAGGCCGCTCCGGCACATTTTGAATTGAAGCATCGCTCGATATGCACATCGCATTCCGGACCATGGCCGTGGTTCCGCATATTGCCTTCCAGAACCTGTTCGCTGAGCGCCACTACGTACCGCAGTGTGCACAGGGATGACGGGCGGGAACCATTCAGCCGGATCTGGCATCGCGTCCCAATTTACATTGCGATTTCATCGAGGCGCCCGGCCTGGGTCAGCCAGCGAGCGGCCAGCGCCATTCCCTTACCTCCGGCATATCCTCTCCGTACTGGCGGATATACGCTTTGTGCTCGATTAGCTTGTCCCGCAGCGCCTGCTTGGCATAGGCCGCCCTATCGCCCAGCTTCGGCAGACGGTCGATCGCGTCCGAAGCCAAGTGGAAGCGGTCGAGATCGTTCAGCACCACCATGTCGAACGGGGTCGTCGTCGTGCCCTCCTCTTTATATCCCCGCACGTGGATGTTGTGATGATTGGTTCGCCTGTAAGTCAGCCGGTGGATCAGCCATGGATAGCCGTGATGCGCGAAAATGACCGGCTTGTCCGTGGTGAAGAGGGCATCGAAATCGTGGTCCGACAGCCCGTGCGGATGCTCTTCGCGCGGCTGCAGCGTCATGAGATCGACAACGTTGACCACGCGGATTTTCAAATCGGGAAAGTAGCGCCGGAGAAGAGCGGTGGCGGCCAGGGTCTCCAGCGTTGGAACGTCGCCCGCGCATGCCATGACCGCGTCGGGTTCGAGTCCGCAGTCGTTGCTCGCCCACTCCCAGATACCGATTCCGGCAGTGCAGTGTTTCACCGCCTCGTCCCAGCTCAGCCATTGCGGTGCCGGCTGCTTGCCGGCCACAATCACATTGATGAGGTTCCTGCTGCGCAAGCAACGATCCGTGACGAAAAGCAGCGAGTTTGCGTCCGGCGGCAGGTAAACGCGCACGGTGTCCGGTTTCTTGTTGCATACATAGTCGATGAAGCCCGGGTCCTGATGGCTAAAGCCGTTATGGTCCTGGCGCCAAACATGCGAGGTGAGAAGATAGTTGAGCGAGGGTACCGGCCGGCGCCATGTGATCTCACGGCAGGTCTTGAGCCATTTCGCGTGCTGGTTGAACATCGAATCGACGATGTGGATGAAGGCCTCGTAGCAATTGAACAGCCCGTGCCGGCCGGTCAGCAGATAGCCTTCCAGCCAGCCTTGGCAGATGTGCTCGGAAAGGATCTCCATCACCCGGCCGTCCGGCGACAAATGGTCGTCATAGGGGAGCGTCTCCGCGTCCCAAGCCCTGTTGGTGGCCTCGAACACATGCGACAGCCGGTTGGAGGCGGTCTCGTCCGGACCGAATAGGCGGAAATTCCGTTGCGTTTCGCTTGCCCGCAGCACGTCCCGAAGAAATCCGGCCATAACCGCCGTCGCCTCGGCATCGCACTCGCCCGGCTTTCCGGTCTCAATCGCATAATTGGCGATATCGGGCAGATCGAGATCGCGCATCGCCCTGCCGCCATTGGCTTGCGGATTGGCGCTCATCCGGCGCTCGCCGACAGGCGCAAGGGAGGCGATTTGCGGGTGCAGTGAGCCGTCTTCGCCGAAGAGCTCTTCGGGACGGTAACTCTTCATCCACTCTTCCAAGAGCTTCACATGTGCGGGCTTGGCCGCCATCTCTGCGATGGGGACCTGATGCGAGCGCCAGAAACCCTCCGTCTTAAGACCGTCGACCTCCTTGGGTCCGGTCCAGCCTTTCGGCGTTTTTAAGACGATCATCGGCCAGATCGCGCGCTCTTTCGCCCTTCCCTCTCTCGCATCGCGCTGGATCGCCCTGATTTCGGCCAGCACCTCATCCAAGGCCGCAGCCATGAGCTGGTGCATTATTTCCGGATCGTCGCCCTCGACGATATGAGGCTTGTAACCGTAGCCTATGAACAGGCTGCGAAGTTCCTCCGGGCCGATGCGGGCAAGGACGGTTGGGTTGGCGATTTTGTACCCGTTCAGGTGCAAGATTGGCAGGACCGCCCCGTCGGTCACCGGATTAAGGAACTTGTTCGAATGCCATGAAGCCGCCAAAGGCCCGGTCTCGGCCTCACCGTCCCCCACGACGCAGGCGGCGATCAAGTCCGGATTATCGAATGCAGCCCCGAAGGCATGCGATAATGCGTAGCCGAGCTCGCCGCCCTCATGGATCGAGCCGGGTGTCTCGGGCGCCGCATGGCTCGGAATCCCGCCGGGAAAACTGAACTGTTTGAAGAGCCGCTGCATGCCTAACGCGCTGCGCGGAATGTGTGGGTAGATCTCGCTATAGGTCCCTTCCAGCCAAGCGTTCGCGACAATGCCAGCGGCGCCATGGCCAGGCCCGGCGATGTAGATCATGTCCAGGCCGTGCGCCTTGACGATCCGGTTCAAGTGCACGTACAGAAAATTCAATCCAGGTGTCGTCCCCCAATGGCCGAGCAGCCGGGGCTTGATATGTTTCAGCTCGAGCGGCTCTTTCAGCAGCGGGTTGCCGAGCAGGTATATTTGCCCCACGGAAAGGTAGTTCGCCGCGCGCCACCATGCGTGCATCAGTCTCAGCTCTTCGTCCGAAAGCGGTTTGTCACCGCCCGGCGCCCCGGAACCTTTCGACATGAGAAAACTCCTTTTTTGCGGCATGACATTGGAGGCTGCGTGCTCTGCGGCTTCGATTATTATTAGCATGGAATAACCACCGGCCCCCTCTGTCCGCTTATGCCGGTGCGGGATCGATAGCGCCTTTTACGCGCACAAGCCCCAATCGGCAAACTGCGCGCTCTCGCCCAAGCCGCCGGCACACGCTGAAGCGAGTTCCGGCATCGCTCTTAGCAAAAGTTTCGATTCCTTCGCGGCTAGGCTTCGCCACGATAAATCCGCGTGGTGCGGAGTGGCGAGAAGGCGCTTGACTTTGCGGCTGGAGCCGCTACGTTCTGGCTTCGTTCTCATTACATTGTGAGTTTCAGAAAATGCGTAAGAAGCCGATGACCTCACCAAAAGCTGGTATTTTCCGTGCCGTTCTCTTTGCTGCGGCGCTCACGGTCTGCGGCGCCGGCGGCGCCTTCGACCTGCGCGCGCAACCCGATCGCGGCGGCATGCCGGGCGATTTCGATTATTACGTTCTCGCGCTTTCCTGGTCGCCAACCTATTGCAGTGGCCACGGCGGAGAAAGCGCCGGCGATGGCGGTGGAAACGCAGACCGCAATGGCGATGACCGCGGCTACGATAACCGCGGTTACGGCGGCAGGGGCTATAGCAACCGCCGGGGCGCAGACGAGCAGTGCAGCGGTGTGCGGCCTTACGCTTTCGTGCTGCACGGCCTATGGCCGCAATATGAGCGGAGGGGCTGGCCGGAAAATTGCGAGAGCGGCACCCGGCCGTGGGTGCCCGAGGAGATGATCGACCGCATGCTGGACATTATGCCCAGCCGACGGCTTGTCATCAGCGAGTACAAAAAGCACGGCGTCTGTACTGGGCTCGATCCGCGGCAATATTTCGATGCAGCCAGGAGAGCTTACCGCAGCATCACCATCCCCAATGGCTTCCAGGATTTGTCCGAGCCGCTCACCGTGCCGCCCGAGGAGGTGCGAAAGGCGTTCCTCGACGCCAACCGGCAGCTCACCCCCGATATGATCCAGGTCGCCTGCTCCAGAAACCTGCTGCGCGAGGTGCGGGTTTGCTTCTCCAAAGATTTAACGCCGCGCCCTTGTTCTCAAAATGAGCAGAACCGGCGGCTCTGCCCTTCTAACACAGTGACGATGCCTCCGGTGCGGGGAGGCGGAACAGGCCCGCATGGCGGCCCGTCCTTCTGGCGCGGCGACAGGCTTTAGTCGGGCCTTGGTGTGAGCGGCTCCTGCGCCTCCTCGTCATCGGGGTCTTCGTGTGGAAAGCGGCGTTCGAAAGACCGTTCCAGACGCTTTCCAAAGGCTATTATGGCGGTAACAAGCACGGCCGCGGTCAGCACGAGGAACCACGCTCCTGCCCCGCAGGCGGCGCCCATACAGGCGGTCAGCCATATGGCCGCCGCGGTGGTTAGGCCGTGGATCCTTCCACCGCTTGGGTTGCGCAGGATCACACCGGCACCGAGAAAACCGATGCCTGTCACGATACCCTGCATAACGCGGCTGGCCGCGGCTTGGTCTACCGTGTAAGCCGGAAATTGGCTGGCCATTACGATCAGCGCAGAGCCGAGCGCAACAATGCCCATGGTCCGTACTCCCGTGGGCTTGCCGCGCAAATCTCTGTCCAAACCGATCGCGCCGCCAACGAGAGTGGCAGCGGTCAGGCGCAGGACGATGTCCATCGAATCGAGCATAACGCACCCCAATCATGCAGCTTGCGCTGATTTAAAAGACTTTCACCTTACGCCAGGTTTTCCGCGCTGGAAACGCAAGAACGGCGAAGATGCGGGCGCTGGGCCCACAAGTACAGGGGCGGCGGCAAAATTCTCAGCTAAGCTCCCAACCGAGCAGCACGCCCAACGGAGCAGCCGCGTAACCCTATGAAAACATTGGTAGCGGAGGAGGGACTCGAACCCCCGACACGCGGATTATGATTCCGCTGCTCTAACCGGCTGAGCTACTCCGCCATTCCTGGAAGAACGCGAGCGGCAGAAACGCCGCCATTCGCTGTTACAGGTATAGGAACGGCGGGCTTCGCCGTCAAGGAAGCTGTAGGCGCGGCGCGGACCTGTCTTGCCGCCACGCTCCTTTTGCACACCAGCCCGTCACACTTCCATTCAAACCCGAACCGGAATAGCTTTGGTTGGCTGGTAGCTCTTACCGACCGGGGACCGCGTGGAAAAAGTCCGGCTCGCAGCCTTCAGCGATGGCGTCATCGCGATCATCATCACGATCATGGTTCTGGAGCTGAAGGTGCCGCACGGTGCAGGCTGGCGGGATCTTGCAGGCGTTCTGCCGGTTTTTCTCACCTATATTTTGAGCTTCGTTTATATCGCCATCTATTGGAACAACCATCATCATTTGCTTCAGACAGTGACCAAAGTTGATGGGCTGATGCTATGGGCGAACATGCATCTTCTGTTTTGGCTTTCGCTCGTTCCCTTCGCAACCGCTTGGATGGGCGAAAACCATTTCGCCACGCTGCCCACGGCGGTTTATGGCGTCGCGCTGTTCATGCCCGCCATCGCTTACTACTTGCTTCAGAAGGCGATACTGAGGAATCAAGGGCCTAACTCCACCCTCGCCAAAGCCTTGGGCCGGGACATTAAGGGAAAGATCTCCCCGCTACTCTATCTGGCAGCGGTCTTTCTCGCCTTCGTCGATCCCATCATCTCTGGTGCGATTTATGTTTTTGTCGCTTTGATGTGGCTCATCCCGGACCGGCGCATCGAGCGCGCGCTTTCCGGCGACTAGGGGGCATCGGCCGCATACGGGAAGCGCGGGAGCCAATCGGCATAGAAGATGAAGCTCCGCAACTTCGCTCAGCTGCCGCCCGGTTTGGCCGCCTTCCCGCGAATCTCCGCCCAGGCGTCGAGCCGGGCCACGATCTGCGCCTCATAGCCGCGGCCTCTTGGCCTGTAAAACTGCTGGCGCTCAAGCTCGTCGGGGAAATAATTCTGGCCCGAAACCCCTTCCTCTGTGCTGTGATCGTAGACATAACCCGCGCCGTAGCCCTCGCTGCGCATGAGCTTCGTCGGTGCATTCAAGATGTGCTTCGGCGGCGCGAGCGAGCCGCCATCCTTGGCAAGGCGCATCGCCGCGCCATAGGCGGTGTAGGCCGCGTTCGACTTCGGCGCCGTGGCGAGATAGATGACGCATTGCGCCAGCGCCAGCTCGCCCTCGGGGCTGCCGAGAAAATCGTAGGCATCCTTCGCCGCGTTCGCCTGCACGAGCGCTTGCGGATCGGCAAGGCCGATATCCTCGACCGCCATGCGCACCATGCGGCGCGCGAGGTAGAGCGGATCCTCGCCGCCGTCGATCATGCGGCAGAACCAGTAGAGCGAGGCGTCGGGATCCGAGCCCCGGACGGATTTGTGCAGCGCGCTGATAAGGTCGTAATGCCCGTCGCGGTTCTTGTCGTAGAGCGGGGCCCGGCGCTGAACGAGGGCAACGAGCTGCTTGGCATCCAACGGCGGCCCGGCCTCTTGCGCCTCTGCGTATACATCCTCGGCCAAGTTGAGCACGGCGCGTCCGTCTCCGTCAGCCATGCCGATCAGCGCCTCCCTCGCTTCTGCGGTAAGCGGCAGCGGCTTTCCAGTCACCTCCTCTGCCCGCTCAAGCAGATGCTCGAGGTTCGCAGAGGTGAGGCGCTTGAACACAAGCACTTTGGTCCGGGATAACAGCGCGCCGTTCAGCTCGAAGGATGGGTTCTCGGTCGTGGCCCCGATCAGAATGACGGTGCCGTCCTCGACGTAAGGCAGGAAAGAGTCCTGTTGCGAGCGGTTGAAGCGATGGATTTCGTCGACGAAGAGAATCGTGCCTTGGCCAAAGCGCCGGCGGTCGCGCGCCTCCTCGAACACTTTACGCAAATCCTGCACGCCGGAGAAAATCGCGGAAAGCTGCTCGAAATGAAGGCCGGCACCGCGCGCCATCAGCCGCGCAACCGTTGTCTTGCCGGTCCCGGGAGGACCCCAGAAAATCATCGAGCGCGGCGCTTCGCCCTCGGCAATTCTGTGAAGCGGGCCGCCCTCGCCCAAAAGGTGGTCCTGCCCCATGACCTCGCCGAGCGTCTTCGGGCGCAGCCTGTCGGCCAGCGGCCGCGAAGCATCGTCTGCTACGGCAAGGCTCTCGAACAGGGGGGCGGACGGCGTGGATCTGGGTTTGGCCATGATAATCACCGCTAGATATGGCGGTGACTATAAACTATTTCACCCTCCAATGGCGGTGCGAATTATCTGCCCTCCGCGATCTATGGTCATGCGCCAAAGCCGCGCGCTCTTGTTAACCTGCTGTTCGAGGCCGCTCGACGTCTCGACTTTCTCGCCGTTGATTTCAACGATGATATCGCCCGGCTGAATGCCGATACGCCGCGCAACGGAGTAGGCCTCGGTCTCCACCACAACGACGCCCTTCGTCCCAGATATGGAAAGCTCATCGGCGACGGCAGGGGAAAGGTTCGCCACCTTGGAGCCGGAGAGCGGATTATTTCCGCTCAAATTACGAACGTCGCGGGGTGGATTTTCGGGAGGCACCATGAGTTGCACCGAGAGCCTGCGGCGCGTGCCCGCTCTTAGAATTTCGAGGCCAACCTCGCCGGATGTGCCCTTGGTGGTAAAATGGTATTGAAATGCGTTGGGGTCCGATACGTCCTTTCCGTCGACCGATACAATGATGTCGCCCGCCTTAAGGCCGCTTAAGGACGCAGGGCCGCCGTCCTGCACGTTTGAAACGAGCGCCCCGGCTGCCCTGTCGAGACCGACCGCATTGGCGATCTGGGGCGTCACCTCAGTCAGATTTGCGCCGAGCCAAGGGCGCCGGACTGTGCCCCCATGGAGCGCCGATTCGACCACAAGCTTCACCATGTTGGCGGGAATTGCGAAGCCTATGCCTTGGCTTCCGCCGCTTTTCGAGAAGATCGCGGTATTGATACCGACCAGCTGGCCTCTCATGTCGACAAGCGCTCCGCCGGAGTTGCCCGGATTGATGGCCGCATCGGTTTGGATGAAAAACTGATAGTCCGAGACGCCGACGCGTGTGCGGGCAAGCGCCGACACGATCCCGCTCGTAATGGTTTGACCCACACCGAAAGGATTGCCGACAGCCAGAACCAAATCGCCAACTTCAAGAAGATCGGCGTCCGCGAAGGTCAGATAAGGGAACTCGATGCCAGAGTTCTTGATTTGCAAAACCGCGAGGTCGGTCCGCTCATCCTTGAGCAGCACCTTGGCGTCGAATTCGCGCGCATCCGAGAGCGCGACTTTGATCTCCGTGCCCGCATCGCCCTGCACAACATGATTGTTGGTCACCACGATGCCGCCCGGCGCGACGATCACACCGGAGCCGAGCGAGTTTTGCAGCCGCTCGCTGTGCCCGAACTGGCGTCCGAAGAACTGCTCCAAAAACTGATCGCTGAAGACTGGGCCCTGCCTAACCCGCGTGCGCACATAAACATTCACGACAGCCGGCGCCACCCGCTTCACCACGGGGGCATAGGAGAACATAATCTGCTCTTTGGCTTCCGGCGTTTTCCTCAAATCTTGGGCCGCGGCGCCTGCTGGCTCCACAGCTATCAGGATTGCGAGCACAAAAAGCGCTTTTGCTAGAGCCGGAAGTTTCATGGCGTATATCCCGTCAAAGGTTCGTTCGACCGGGAGAATAAATCGCGGCGACGGCCCCGATGCAAGCGGCGTAAGCGCCGCCGTTGCATTTAGCCCGGGTAAACCGAGGGCGGGAGCCGCCGGGAGGGAGAATTTCTGCCGTGCTGAGGCGGAGCTATCGGCCGGGGCCGGTTAAGTCTTCCGGCGCCCGGCATAACTTAGGAGTTGCGCGCAGCAGCGTTACTGCGGACGCTTCTCATTCTTGGCGGAACGGAAGCCAGCGCCGGCTGTGTCCTTCTCGCACATATAGGCCCCGCGCTTTGTCTTCCCGTAGGAGCGCGAGCCCGCGAAATGATAAACCTTCGAATGTATATTCGCCCAAACGACCGTTTCGCCAGGGCAGTGCGCTTTCGCTTCCATTTCGGAAGCAAATTCACCTGCCGCAGCTGAGATGGCCGTCGCAGGCGGTGCCTTAGCCGCCCGACGGCTTGGAGCGGGGGTTGGAGCGGGGGCTGGCGCGGCGGTTTCGGGCGGCTGTACCGTGGCCTCGCGCGGCGCTGCGGGTGCGGCCGGCGCCGCGCCCGTTTGCCCCGTGCCGGAGCGGCATTCGACCATGAAGGCCTTCTTGGTCTTGTGGGCGCCTTGGATGGCTGCCTTGTTCGCCGTCCATTCGGCCTCGCACGCTTTCGCAGTTTTTTGCGCGGCATGACTTGCAGCCGTGAGCACCGCTAGAGTGGCTACCGCGGCTATGCACCGGAGAAAAAATCGGGATCTGTTCATAAACGTTACTCCCATAAGATCGGTTTCACTTATGAAAAGGCGCAAATGGCAAGGGAAGTTCCGGCGGAGGCTTGAAAATACCAAGCCGGATTAGAACTTTACGGAAGAATGAAGGGGAGCGTTATGCGCGCGGGCAGAGTTTTACTCTTCGGGCATCTCCGGACTGCGGGACCAGGGTATACGCAGGACAAGTACCCCGGCCCCTGCAGCAACGCGGGACCTCTGCAGTATCGCGCATAGGCGTTACGCTTCAGTAAAAGCTACAAAAATAAAGACGGCCGGAAAATATGCAGGCGCCTATGGACAAGAACGTTTTAGCCTTTGCGGAGAGGTTGCGTGCCAAGGCGGATGCTTTGGGCGATACGGGCGGAATCGAGTGGCGGCTTAGCCCGGCTCCGGTTTGCTATGAGCCTGCAGTCGCCGCAATGGAGGAACGCGCCGCGGCGATCGGCGCCGGGCTAAAGCCCGAACTCGTTTGGCTCCTGGAGCACCCGCCCCTTTATACCGCAGGCACAAGCGCAAAACCTGGCGATCTCCTCGATGAGGCGCGCTTTCCGGTCTATTCGAGCGGCCGCGGCGGGCAATACACCTATCACGGGCCAGGCCAGCTTGTTGCCTACGTCCTCCTCGATCTCAACAAGCGCGGCCGCGATGTCCGCCGCCATGTGCACCGGCTTGAGGCGTGGACCATTGCGGCGCTCGCGGATTACGGCGTTTCTGGCGAGCGTAGGGAGGGCAGGCCGGGGATCTGGGTCAAGAAACCGCGAGGGGATGCGAAAATCGCCGCTCTTGGCGTGCGCGTGCGGCGCTGGATCACCTATCACGGCATCGCGGTCAATATCTGCCCCGACCTGTCGCATTTCTCGGGGATCGTGCCGTGCGGGATCGCCGATGCCGGCGTGACGTCGCTCGCGGCCGAATGCCCGGGAGGGCTTCGCCCCTGCTAGCGAAGCGGCGCATCAGCCAATGGTTCGAGCGGCTGCAATGTCTGGGTCGGGGCCGCAGCTGCCTTGCACGCCTGTGCCGGCGGCGAAAAGTGACGCGAAGGCCACTTCCGGCTGCCCGCTTCCCCAGGGCCACAGTTTCCAAGACCATGTTGAGCGCGCGAAGGGACCGCACCGGAAGTGCCGTGGCAGTCAAGCGAGTTCGAAAGTGAAGCATGCTTGCGCGAGCATCTAGGGCATTTAAGCTTATGACCGCCTATACGAAATAAGAAATATAAAGAGGCCGGAAATGACCCGTTTAGAAGACTCGACAAATGCAATTTTTGCGGCACAAGGTCAGATGCCCAAGCTTATGCGCGCCTTCGATTGGTCATCGACTTTGCTTGGCGACCCGCAGACCTGGCCACAAAGCTTGCGCTCGGCGCTCAGTATCTGTTTGAATACCCGCTGCCCCATCTGCATCTACTGGGGCCCTGAACACGTCCTCCTCTATAACGACGCCTGGAGCTCGATCTTAGGCGACAAGCATCCGTGGGCGCTGGGACGCACCGCGCGCGAGGTGTGGCCCGAGATTTGGCATCTTATCGGAGCCCGGTTTGCGAAAGTGACCGGCGAGGGCGAAGCAATCTGGTCGGAAGATGAGCTCCTGCCGATGCGCCGGCGCGGCTATACAGAAGAGTGCTATTTTAATTTCACCGTCAGCCCGATCCGCGGCGAGGGCGGAACGGTGGCCGGTATTTTCAACGCGGTCATCGAGACGAGTGGCCGGGTCATCTCCGAGCGCCGGACGCGGTTGCTGAGAAAGCTGGCGGAGGGGACAGCTGCGGCGCGATCCGCTCATGAAGTTTGCATGCGTGCGGCGGAGATTCTAGCGAGCGGCGCCGAGGATGTACCGTTCTGTTTGATCTACCAGCTTGGTGGCGACGAAGGCGCCCCGCATGCGCAACTTGCCGCTGCCGCGGGGATACCCGCCGACAGTCCCGCGCGTCCCGGCTCTATCGACTTGGAGGATCAAAGCGCGGCGCCGGGCGCATGGCCGTTGCAGCGCGTTCTGCGGACAGGCGAATTGGAGATTTTGGACGGCCTAAGCGCCTGGTTCGGCGTTCCACTCCCGGGCGGGGCATGGCCGGAGCCCGCCCGCTCCGCCGCCGTGATCCCCATCCGTTCGTCAGCGGATGTGGAAGCATTTGCCGGCGTTGTGATATTGGGCATCAATCCTCGCCGGGCGTTCGACGAGGATTACCGCTCCTTTGCCGAACTAGTGGCTAGCAGCGTAACGAACGCCATTGCCCGCGCCCGCGCCTATGAAGAGGAGCAGCGAAGGGCCGCCGAGCGGTCGGTTATTGTGGAATTCGCTATGAACAGCGTCCGCGAAGGGGCCTTCCTGGTAGATGATGACTCGCGCTTCCTTTACGTGAACGACGAAGCCTGCCGCTCGCTGGGTTACAGCCGCGAGGAGTTACTCCGCATGCGTGTGCCGGACATCGATCCGGACTTTCCGGCAGCGCGCTGGGCCACCTATTTGCGTGAGGTCACGAGGGAAGGCTCGCTGACTTTCGAAACCCGCCATAAGACGAAGGATGGGCGCATTTTTCCCGTCGAGATCAATACCAATTACTTCAAGTATAACGGCATCCATTACAGCATGGCGCTAGTGCGCGACATCACCGAGCGCAAAAACCGCGAGGAAAAGATCTGCCTGCTCCTGCATGAGGTCAACCACCGCGCCAAGAACATGCTGAGCGTAGTGGCGGCGATCGCAAAGAAAACGGCTACCACCCGGCCCGGCGAGTTCCTTGAGCGATTCTCCGAGCGCATCCAATCACTTGCAGCCAGCCAGGATTTGTTCATCGAAAGCCAGTGGCAACGCGTTGACATCGAAGATCTGGCCCGCGCGCAGCTCGCGCATCTCCGAGGCCTGCTTGACAGCAGGATCACACTCGACGGTTTGCCGCTTCACATTGCAGCTCCGGCTGCGCAGTTGATCGGGATGGCGCTGCACGAGCTGGCGGCCAACGCCTGCATGTACGGAGCGCTTTCCAATAGCGCCGGGCAGGTCGCGATCGCATGGCGGGTCGAAAATGATAGCGCCGGGGCCAGCCGCTTCAGCCTCAGCTGGACGGAAAACGGAGGACCGCCCGTTGTTCCGCCTTTCCGTGCGGGGTTCGGCTCGATTGTCCTGCGCGAACTGCCTCAAGCGCAGTTGGATGCAGAGGTACAGCTGGATTTCGCGCCAACGGGTCTGCGCTGGCGCCTAGAGTGCCCGGCAGAGATGCTTCTTGAAGACACCCGGGGGGGGCCAAGTTAACGATTTCGGGCCGCTGCAAACGACGCTTATGGCCCATCGCGTCATTTATCCACCGTCCGCTTTCAGAGTGCTGCGGCCTCGACGCTCGCGCCCGGTTGCCTGCGAGGCAGTACAACGCCGCTCAAGCGAGGAGCGCGGCTACCGCCTTGCCGCACGCTTCTGTGCCGGCCGTGCCGCCAAGGTCGCGGGTGCGCACTTCCGGGTTCGCCAGCACCTGCTCGATGGCGCGTTCGATGGCTCGCGCCGCGTCCGCCTCCCCGAGGTGATCGAGCATCATTGCCGCCGTCCAGATTTGCCCGATGGGGTTGGCGACGCCCTCGCCCGCGATATCCGGCGCCGAGCCATGCACCGGCTCGAACAGCGAAGGGAATTTGCGCTCGGGGTTGATGTTGCCGGAGGGCGCGATGCCGATGGTGCCCGTGCAGGCAGGGCCAAGATCGGAGAGGATATCGCCGAAGAGGTTCGAGGCCACGATCACGTCGAAACGGTCAGGGTTCAACACGAAATGGGCGGTCAGGATATCGATGTGATATTGATCCCAGCGCACATCGGGATAGTTCTTCGCCATTTCCTTCACGCGCGCGTCCCAATAGGGCATGGAGATCGAGATGCCGTTCGATTTCGTCGCCGAGGTCAGGTGCTTCTTCGGGCGCTTGCGGGCTAGCTCGAAGGCGAATTTCACGATCCGGTCGATGCCCGTCCGGGTCATCACCGTCTCCTGCACGATGAACTCGCGGTCCGTATCGGGAAACATCACGCCGCCAAGCGCGGTATATTCGCCCTCGGTATTCTCCCGCACTACGTAAAAATCGATATCGCCCGGCTTGCGGCCGGCGAGCGGGCCTTCAATGCCGGGCATCAGCCGCACGGGGCGCAGGTTCACATATTGATCGAACTCGCGGCGGAATTTGATCAGCGAGCCCCAGAGCGAGATGTGGTCCGGCACCTTCGCGGGCCAGCCCACCGCACCGAAGAAGATCGCGTCGTGGCTGCCGATTTGCGCCTTCCAGTCGTCCGGCATCATCTGCCCGTGCGCTAAGTAGTAATCGCAGGACGCGAAATCGAACCAGTCGAGGTGCAGCTCGAAATTGAAGCGCTTGGCTGCGGCTTCGAGCGCGCGCACGCCCTCGGGAACCACCTCTTTGCCGATCCCGTCGCCAGGGATCACCGCGATGCGATAAGTCTTGCCGGTCATGACCTGCTACCGTGAAAATCTGGCACGATGCTATCGCCCGGGGCAGCGTTCAGGCAATAGAGTCATTGGTCTGGACTCGTACGCCGCCCAGTCGCCCCGATATATCATGGAGTGGATAATCCGGGACAGTGTCCGGGTAATACTGGAGCACCGCCAATGAGCGAAGAGGTCCGCGTCACCATCACGCGCGAGGGCAATTTCCGGTTTTCGGTGGATTTCGGTCCAGGAATGGCTGCCATGATCGCAGACGAACCGGCGCCCGTCGGAGAAGGCGCCGGTCCATCGCCCGAGCAAATGCTCGCGGCCGCAGTGGCCAATTGCCTTTCCGCCAGTCTTGTTTTCGCCCTGCGTAAGTTCAAGGAAGACCCGGGCAAGCTTACGGCAACGGCCATGTGCAAGACCGGGCGCACCGAGCAAAACCGGCTGCGGGTGATAGGTATCGAAGTCGCCATCGAGCTTGGAGCGGAGCCGCAGAGCCCCAGCCAACTCGATCGGGCACTGGCGCAATTCGAAAATTTCTGCACAGTATCGCAAAGCGTCAAAAGCGGCATCCCCTATTCGGTAACGGTGAAGGGCACCGATGGCCGTATACTCAAATAAAGAAAACGGGATAAGCTCACGCTCGCTTGGCTTCGCCTAACTCCCGAGGGGGGCGCAAGATCCGGCTGAACTACAAAGTAAAATACTAGGGCAGGAAAGATATGGCAGCTAAACCCGCAGTTTTATTCGTGTGTCTTGGCAATATTTGCCGCTCGCCATTAGCCGAGGCGGCGTTCCGCCGCGAGGCCGCGCGCATCGGCATCGATGCTGAGATCGACTCGGCCGGCACAGGGCATTGGCATGCAGGCGAAGCGCCCGACAAGCGGGCACAGGCGGTCGCGCGCCGTTATGGGATCGATATCGGCAGCTACCGTGCGCGGCAGATACGCCAGGAGGACTTCCACCGCTTCAGCCACATTATCGCCGTCGATCACCAGAACTTCGCCGCTCTTAACGCGATGAAGCCAAGGGACGGCAAGGCCGAGCTCAGCCTTTTGCTCGATCACGCCGCAGGATACAAAGGCCAGGAGGTCGCCGATCCCTATTATGGCGGGGATGACGGGTTCGATGTGACCTGGGCTGAGGTGACGCTTGCGGCAGAAGGGCTTGCGCGGCGCCTCGCGGAGGAAGTGTGACGCGCCTTGCGGAGGCTGGAGCTGCGCTTCTCGGCAGCGCACTGCGTCAAGCGCAGGGACTTCATGGCGGCAGCTTGTCCCAAATCGTGCACATAACGCTCGCCGATGGACGCGAGGCGATCGTCAAGGGCGGCCCGGCTCCATTTGCCGAAGCTGCGATGCTCAAGGCTGTCGCCGCGAGCGGCACGCCGGCGCCGGCCGTACTCGCCGCGAGCGGTGAGGCGCTTGTCATCGAAGCCATGCCCGCCGGCGACTCGCTGAGCGGCGCCTGGGCTGACCTGGGCCTTGTGCTCGCGAAGCTGCACGCAGCCAACGGGCGGTCCTACGGCTGGGCGGATGAGTACGCCTTCGGTCCTGTCGCCATAGCCAATGGCTGGATGGAGAGCTGGCCAGCTTTTTGGGCGGAGCGCAGGCTGCTTCCTCACTGCCCGCACCTTGCTCCGGCGCTCGCGCGCCGCGTCGAGGCGCTTGCCGCGGACCTTCAGAACCGGCTGCCGGCGCAGCCGCCGGTTTCTTTGCTGCATGGCGATCTATGGGGCGGCAACGTTCTCATCGCCAGGAACAAAGTGAGCGCGCTCATCGATCCGGCTTGCTATTACGGGCATGCCGAGGTGGACCTCGCCATGCTGGGCCTGTTCGACCAGCCCTCGCCGGCATTCTACGAAGCTTACGGGACGCTTGAGCCCGGCCACGAAAAGCGCGTTGCCGTTTACCGGCTATGGCCTGCCCTCGTTCACCTCCGGCTATTCGGCGACGGCTATGGGCCGCTTACCGGACGGTTGCTGTCCGAAGCCGGTGCATGACCGGGTTTTGCCCGGCGCTGCCATTCAATTAATTGCAAACTTCCGCATTAACGCAACCAGCGGTTGAGGTTGTACCCTTAGGCTCCTTCTATCGATAATTCCCCGAGGGAGCCGGAATTGACGCTTTTACCGATCCAATTCCGCTTGCGCTTGCGCTCAGAGCAGGTGCGGCCAGCAGCCGCAATGGCGGTCATCGTCCTCTTTACCATTCTGGTCAGGGCCCCATTCAACTCGAATTCCGGCGTGGACGAGGCCTTCTACCTCGTGGTCGGGCGGCAGTGGCTGCATGGCATGCCGCCATACGCTGGCACCTTCGACGTGAAGCCGCCTCTCTTGTTCCTTCTCATGGCAGCGGCGGAGGCTCTCTTTGGGTTTACCCTATGGGCCGCCAAAGCCCTAACCACGGCCGCGGTCGCGACGGCCGCCTGCGGTCTTTATTTGTTCGGGCGGCGCTTTACGGGCGAGATCGCGGGCAGCGCCGCGGCGGCTCTCTATATCGTCTCGGCGCTAACCCTCGGCGGCACCCTCTCTCCGGCCGAGCTCATCATGGCGCCCTTCACCACGTTTGGGATGCTGACCGGGCTAGCGGCTGTCCTCGATCGCAACCGCATCCGCCTTCCAAGCTTGCTGCTTTCGGGCCTGCTGTTCGGCGCCGCGGCCTGTATCAAGCATACAGCCGTATTCCAGGCGGCACCGCTCGCCTTAGGCCTGCTCCTGAACCACCAGGGCCCGGCGCGCTGGAAAACATTCATCACTTTTGCTGCCGGCGCTTGCATCGTGCCTTTGGGATTTGCCTGCTATTTCTCGGCCATCGGCCATCTTGGAGACTTTTTTGAGGATGCGGCCATTTCGGCGATCAGGCGCGCCGGTGTCGGCTACATGCCCTGGGGCAAGGCCGCCCGGCTTATGATCGCGGGAATGATTACGGTTCTGCCGGTCCTTGCAATGGCGGGCATATTCTGGGCAGAGCGGCGCGATTTGCGAAACCATCCGGCCTACCCTTCATTCCGCTTCCTTGGAGCGTGGACGGCAGGAATATTGCTCGGCATCGTCGTCAGTAAGGGTATGTTCTTCGTCTATGCTCTTCCCCTGCTGCAACCGTTCTGCTTGGCAGCCGGAGGATTCGTGCAGCATGTACTTGGCCGCATAAAATCCCCTGGGCGCCGGCGGTTCGTTCGCATTGGAGCTGTCGCAGCGGCGGCTCTCTACACTTTGCTCGTTGTGTCTCATCTGTTCCTAACCGGCGGTAGCAGCGTGAAGGCAGCTGAAGCTGCAGCCGTTCTCATGGCGCGCGAAGGCCGGCGCGCTGGAGACCGGATCCTGGTGGTGGACCGGGACCTGCCCGTCTACCTCGCTGCGGGGATCGAACCGCCCCTTTCCATTTTTCACCCGTTGCACCTTCTATGCGACTTTCCATTGAAGGAAGCTGAGACCGCGCTTGCGGATTCGATAGGCAGCAATCCCGCTTTTGTCGTGATGGCCGATGCTCCCGTAACTGTGCCGTGCGAGAATAGAGGCAGGCGTGCGGCCGTCGAAGCGCGGCTTGCTCAAGACTATTGCGTGCTAGGCCGCTTCGAAAGCAGCATCACGGACTGGCCAGGTCCTTTCACCGTATTCGGCTTGAAGGAACGCAGGGGCACCGGGTCCGCCGCCTGCGCTAGCAGCTCTGTGCGATAAAGACCGGCCCTGAAGTCATTCCGTGAACGCAGGCTTTACAAAACTCCTAAAACGCCTGCTGCAAGCTGAACCGTACCACAACTTCCGCTTGGTATAGGTTGAACTCGTTGCAACCCGGTTTGAGTAAGGTTGCTGAGTTTAACTTTCCACATGGGAGCATGCCTATGGCTCGCTTTTTCCAACTCTCCAAGACTGCTCTGCTTTGGCTCAAGGTTGAGTCCAAGCGCGGCGTGAGCGCAATCGAATATGGCCTTCTCGCCGCTTTGATTGCCCTCGTTATCATCGCAGCCGTGACGACCGTCGGAACGAACCTCAAGAATGTGTTCACGTCGATTTCGACCCAAGTCTAAGGCTAAGCTGGACGCTCTCCCGGCAGCAATCGCCGGGCGGCCGTCGTGGAATGCCGCGCGCGTTTGAAACCAAACGTGCGCGCTCTTCGCTCAAGAAAGCGGCGCAACCGCCACGCAGCCCGTGAGAGCAAGGAAAGACCATGAGCGTTCTTATCGTCCAAGCGATTCCATGGGCTGCAAGCCTTGCTGCGCTAATCGGGAGTGCCGCAAGCGATCTAAAGGCACGGATCATTCCCAACGAATTCTCTGTCGTCATCGCCATTTGCGGAGTTGCGCTCAGCCTTAGGCTCGGATCGGGCGAGTTTTGGATCAGCGTTCTTGCCGCCGTTTCGGTATTCGTGGCGCTGGGCTTTCTTGCTCATTACGGCCTTATCGGCGGCGGCGACGTAAAGCTCATCACCGCCGTAACGCTCCTCGTTCCGCCGGGCAGCGTCGGGCTGCTCCTGATCGAAATTGCGCTCGCCGGCGGGATAGTAAGCTTGTTCTACTTTGCCGCCGGCCATCTGCTCAGACGTCTGCCGCAGTTTCGCGCTAGCATCGCTAAGACCCGCCGGAAAAGCGGGTTTGGCAAATGGCTGAGGCGCGAAAGCTCACGCATAGCGAGAGGCTATCCCGTGCCGTATGCGCTCGCCGTGCTGGGCGGAGTCGCAACTCATATCGTCAGAGAGCTTCCACAATGTTTATTCGCAGTCTCCTGCTCGCAGTAGGCGCAATTCTCGTGCTTGCGGGCCTTGGGCTTTCGCTTATCTGGATTAACCAAATGCAAAGCGGACCCGTCGAGGTCAGGCAGGAGTTCCAAACCCATGCGCCCGAAGTCCACCGCGATGCCCTGCTGGAAGCTGCTCATCCCCTTCCGGCAGGCACGCTGCTTCGGCCGGGCGACATCCGCTGGAGGGAAATCGAACCGGGTGCAAGCCGGCCCGGCGATCTCTTGCGCAACCAAGTTTCGGAAGCGGAGTACTTCGGCGCCATCGCGCGGCGGGATTTCGCCGATGGCGAGGCCCTCGTAGCTGCCGATCTTGTCAAAACTGGCGACAGGCGTTTCCTCTCCGCCGTGCTAAAGCCTGGAAACCGCGCCGTATCCATTGCGGTCGATGCTCCTCAGAGTTCGTCGGGACTGGTCCTGCCCGGCGACCGCGTGGATGTTATCTTGACGCAGAATTTAGGCGAGGCCGCTATCGACGCTTCGCATAGGACCGTTGCCGAGACAGTGCTGAGAAACGTTCGCGTGATCGCCGTCGATCAGCGGCTCAATGCGCAGCCGAAAGCGGGGTCCCCGGAGTCGAGTCCAACCGACCCACGCATGCCGAGAACGTTAACGCTCGAACTCGATGGAACACAGGCCGAGAAGCTGTTCGTCGCGGCGCATCTCGGCGGGCTGCAACTGGCCGTGCGCGCCTTGGAAGGATCCGATCCGGCCGCGCCGGGCGAAAGCAGGCCGTCATCCACCTGGGCTGCAGACGTATCGCCGGCTCTACGCCACGCAGCCCGCAAGCTGCCGCAGGTGGCTCCGTCCGGAAGCACCCTTGAAGGCTCGATCCGCAGGCCGCCGGCGCTGGCCTATTAAGCTATGCTTGGAGATTTGCAAATGATCGAGGCCGCTTCCGTTTCCCGTGTCCCCAGCTCCGGCAGCAACGGTTCCCCGGCCGTCCGGATTTTCGTGCTGGATCCGGAATCCGAAGCTGTCATCCACAAAAGCCTCGATGCCCTTGGCATTCAAGATGCGCAGTTTACCTCCGGCAACGTCACGGCAGCTATTACGGCGCTCGCGAAGGAGAAATCGCCCAACCTATTGATCGTAGACATAAGCGGTATAGACGACCCGCTTTCCAAAATGCGCGACCTTGCCGAGGTGTGCGGCCCGAATATCTCTGTGATCGTGATTGGCAACCGCAACGACATCTCTTTTTATCGCGAACTTAAAAGCATCGGAATCAGCGAGTATTTTCTGAAGCCGGTTGTCAGAAACCTGTTTACAACAACTTGCAAAGCTTTGCTGGTTCCGGAAAGCCAGCGCAGCGCTTCGCGCTCCGGAAAGCTCGTCTTCGTATTGGGTGTACGCGGCGGAAGCGGCGCGACGACGATTGCAACCAACATGGCATGGTGTCTTGCGGAGACCAACCGCCGCCACACCGTGCTCGTCGATCTCGATCTGCAAAAAGGGGATGCGGCGCTTCAGCTCGACGCTGCGCCCAACCATACTCTTTTCGAGGCGCTGGATCATCCCGACCGCGTGGACAAACTGTTCCTCGAACGCGGAGTGAAGCATGTGACGGACCGCCTCGATCTCTTCGCATCGCTTGAGCCGCTTAACGCTCCAGCCGATATTACGGAGGAGGCCTTCCTTTGGCTCTTGGACAAGCTTCTTCCGCGCTATCGCTTTACCGTCGCCGAAGTGCCCCCCGCCGCCGCAATCCGGATGACTTGGGCGCTCCGCCTGCCGAGCACGTGCGTATTGGTGAGCCCTCCGAGCCTGGCCGGAGCCCGGGACATGGCTCGATGGAGCGAAATTATCGGCCCTAACACCGCCGAACGTCACACGCTACACGTTCTGAACCGGCCTATAGCTCACGGCGGACTGAGCCAAGACGATTTCGCGCGCGCGTCCGGAAAAGCCCCCGACGCGGTCATTCCCTATGACCGGGAGATCGCCGGAGCGTCAACCCTCGGCATAAAGGCGATGCAGAAATGCGCAAGCTTCCAACGCGGTCTCTCGCGAATAGTGCGGGACCTAACTGGAGAAGCCGTTGAGAAACCGGAGACCTTGCTCGGCAGGATATTTGGCTAGATGGCGGCATTTGGCAGAAAGATAGCGAGCGACAGCCGGGAGCCCCCCGCGCCTGCGTTTCAAGCGGCAGCAGCGATCCGCGACGAAGTTCTTCTGCGCATCGAGCCGATGCTTGCTGTGAAGATGGGCAAGCCCGAATTGCTGAGCTTCGTGAATTCCCTCGTTGGCGAGATCGCCAATGAGCGCAGGCTGCTGCTCAATAGGGGCGAGCAAGACTCTCTGGCCCGGACCATCGTCGACGAGATGGTTGGGCTCGGGCCAATCGAGCCCCTTCTGCAGGATATCAGCGTTTCCGACATCCTCGTGAATGGACCCGATATGATTTACGTGGAGCGGCACGGAAAGATCGAGCCGACGAAGCTCAAGTTCCGCAATGACGGCCATGTCCTGCACGTTGCGCAAAGAATTGCTTCATCGGTCGGAAGAAGCATCGATGAGTCGAACCCTATGCTCGATGCGCGGCTGCCGGACGGCAGCCGGGTGAATGCCGTCATCCCACCTCTCAGCCTAAAAGGGACCTGCCTGTCCATCCGCAAGTTTTCGCACTCAATCCTGGAACTCTCCAATTTTGTGACCGAGGGTAGCGTTTCGCCACAGCTCGCCCGGGCGCTGGAAATTGCGGCGCGGTGCCGTTTGAACATCATCGTGTCGGGCGGTACAGGCTCCGGTAAGACGACTCTGCTCAATGCGCTTTCGCGCATGATCGATCCTGGCGAGCGGATCGTAACCATCGAGGATGCAGCAGAGCTCCGGCTTCAGCAAACCCATGTCATCTCTCTCGAAACGCGGCCGCCGAATATCGAGGGGCGCGGTCAAGTGGATCAGCGCGCGCTCTTGCGAAACGCGCTGCGGATGCGCCCGGACCGTATCATCATCGGCGAGGTTCGAGGCGAGGAGGCGTTCGATATGCTCCAGGCCATGAACACCGGACACGACGGATCGATGTCTACGATCCACGCCAACTCCGGGCGCGATGCTTTAGCCCGCATCGAGAATATGGTCCTAATGGCAAACGGAAATATGCCTGGGCACACCATCCGTAATCAGATTGCGAGCGCAATCGACCTTATCGTGCAGACCGAACGGATGCGCGACGGCATTCGCAGGGTAACCGAGGTCGTGGAGGTCGTTGGCCTGGAGGAAGAGACATTTACCCTCAATACGCTGTTCAAATTCGAATATGGCGGCGAAAACTCCGACGGCAGCCTGAGAGGCCACTTCGAGGCGACGCCGGTCAGGCCTCGCTTTCTTCCGCGGCTCGAATATTTCGGATTAGGCGCCGCATTTCTGGAGGCGCTGGGCGTTGGGACGATAACGGAGCGATAATCCATGGCTTTTGCGCTTTTGACTCGCGCCATCCCAATTCTTCTGGCTGTCCTCGCATTAGGCGGCGCCTTCCTCTCCGTACGCAGGAAGCGGCTGGAGGTCGAGCGGCGCTTCAGGCTCATCTCTCAAACGGGCGGAAAACAGCCGGCAGACGGAGGCCCTCCGGTATCGCGTGCCAGCCAGGCCGCGAAACTCGGTAGCCACATTAAATACCTCTTCACGTTCGGAGCCGGCTACTCTTGGGGAATGAACGCAAGCGCTCGCTTGCTGACGATAGCGGCTTTTGTCTCTGCTGCAGCTGTTTGGTTTTTGACCAAAACCGTTATAGGCCTTCCAGCCTGG
>Ga0326728_10007794_pt1 | contig 27143 bp, 17 predicted proteins | sample MB3enrmetagenome_FD_207602 | JGI IMG/M metagenome (GOLD analysis project Ga0326728, IMG submission 207602) | Lab enriched peat soil microbial communities from McLean, Ithaca, NY, United States - MB31MN | ecosystem: Environmental > Terrestrial > Soil > Wetlands > Peat | place: USA: New York...
GGGCCGGCCCTTCGAATGGAAGTTCACCCGTCAGGATCTGGCCGAACTCCTCGACAGAGTCGCCACATCATGCTGATCCGACGACCCCAAAAAATACGTTAGTGAACTTCTGAAGTGACGTACTTAGCAATCCTTATTCCGAAATCGATCTTCTTTACAATCAGACGCGTGAGAACGCAAAACGTGTATCCAATTTTTCACACCCGCGCACATCTTGCACTAAATACGGCCCCTTCTACGCGCTGGCGTGCGAGGGTTGCGCCGCGATTCCGGAACGCTCCAGCGCCTGCGCCAGGTCGCCGATGATGTCCTCCACCGCTTCGATCCCCACCGAAAGCCGTACCAGGCTGTCACTAATCCCCATGCGCTCGCGGTGTTTCGGCGAAAGTTCGCGATGCGAGCTCATCGCCGGATAGAGCATCATGCTATGCACGTCCCCGAGAGATGTCGCCGGTACCACCAGCCGCAGCGCGTTCATGAACCGGAACACCTCCTCTTTTCCCGCTTCATTTAGTTCGAAGCTGACAATGCCGCCGTAAAGCCCGTCCGGCAGCAGCCTCCGGATCGCCGCGGCGTCCGGATGGCCGGCGTCCCCGGGAAAGTACACGCGCGCCACCTCCGGCTGATCCTTGAGCCACGCGGCCACCCGGCAGGCATTCGCGCACTGCCGTTCCATGCGCACGGCGAATGTTTTGATGCCGCGCATCGCCAGATAGCTCTCGAACGGTCCCAGCACCGGCCCGAGCGTGCGAGAAAGCGTGCGCAGCGTGTCGTAGTGCGCCGCGTCGGAAATCACCACTCCACCCAGCACGTCGCCATGGCCGGCCAGAAACTTCGTCAGGCTGTGCACCACCAGATTCGCCCCCAGCTCCAGCGGCCGCACCAGCAGCGGCGTGGCAAATGTGTTGTCCACCAATAGCGCCGCGCCCGCTGCCTTCGCAAGGCTGGCCACGCGATCGATTTCGCCCACTCGCAGCAGCGGGTTCGACGCCGTCTCCATCAGCACGCATCCCGGCTTGGCGGCGCGAATCGCCTCTTCCGTCGCCGCAAGGTCGCAAATATCCACGAACCGCACTTCCACGCCCAGCGGTTCGAACACCTTCATCAGCAGATTCACGGTCGCGCCATACAAAGCGTCGGCTGCCACCACGGATTTCCGCCGGTCGGTCAGCGCGGCCAGCAGCGCCACATGCATCGCCGCCATCCCTGAGCTGCATGCCAGTGCTCCGTGCCCGTTTTCAAGCGAAGCGCAAAGTTCTTCGAGCGCCGCGTTGGTCGGGTTGTCGTAGCGCGCATAGCTGAACCCGGGTTCCTCGCGTCCGAACACGCGGTCCAGCTTCTCCATGCTCTCGTAGAAAAAGCTCGCGGCCGTGTGGATCGGTGTGGCAACCGGAACGTAGCGTCCGTCCCTCTTGCGGTCTCCGGCGTGCACCGCCTTGGTGTGCAGCTTCACTTTCTTTTCCATCGAACTCCGTCCTTGGTGTCTTCCAATATGATCCCCTGTGCCAGCAGTTCGTCGCGCAGACGATCCGACTCCGCGAAATTACGCGCCTTCTTGGCCTGCGTGCGCGCCGCGATTTTTGCCTCCACCTCTGCATCGGAAAGTGACCCCGCCTGCCCACTCGCCCGCAATACGTCGAAAATCGAATCGAACCGGTCTAGAAACTCTCTCGCCGCCACCGTGTTCTCCGCGCCGAACTCCCCCGCGTCCATGGCTACGTTGGCGTCGCGGATATATTCGAACACCGCCCCGAGCGCTTCCGCTGTGTTGAGGTCATCATCCAGGCTCGCGCAGAACTGCTTCTCAGCCTGCGCCGTGCGCAGCGCCAGCTTCTCATTCCCCCCCGCGCGAAATCTCTCTTTGTCAAGCCGCAGTTGAAAATTGCGCAGACGGTCCACCGCCGTAGCAGCTGACTTCAACCCGTCGAACGTGAAATTCAACTGCTTGCGATACGGCACCGACGCCAGCAAATACCGCACCGTTTCCGGCGGGTAGCCCCGCCCGAGAACCTCGCGCAGCGTATAGAAGTTGCCCAGCGACTTCGACATCTTCTGCCCGTCCACCAGCAGAAATTCCGAATGCAGCCAGTACCGCGCAAATGGCTTTCCCGTCAGCGCCACCGACTGCGCGATCTCATTCTCATGATGCGGAAAAATCAAATCCACACCGCCCGCGTGGATATCCAGCGTTGCTCCCAGATACCGGATCGCCATCACAGAGCACTCGATGTGCCAGCCCGGCCGCCCCGGCCCGATCGGCGTTTCCCAGAACGGCTCGCCGTCCTTCGGCGCCTTCCACAACACGAAATCACGCGCGTCGGCCTTCTCGTAGGTATCCACGTCCACCCGCGCGCCCGCCCGGATGCCGCTGAAATCGTTGTGCGAAAGCTTGCCGTACTCCGGAAATCTCGCGATTCGGTAATACACCGAGCCCTCGCTCGTGTACGTATAGTCCTTCCGGGTCAGCTCCCCGATCGCCTCCGCCATCTCGTTGATGTGTTCGGTCGCGCGCGCCCATCGTTCCGGAGATTGCAACCGCAACGCGGCGCAGTCGTCGAAGAATGCTTTTTCGTATGTGGCCGTGTAGTCCTTGAGCGCCTTCTGCTGCGCCAGCGCATTGCGGATGATCTTGTCCTCCACGTCGGTGATGTTCATAACGTGGTCGAGCCGGTACCCGCGCGTACTGAGCCATCGCCGCAGAAGATCGTAGAACGTAAACGTCCGGAAGTTGCCGATGTGTGCGTAATCGTACACCGTCGGGCCGCACGTATACATGCGGACAACGTTATCTTCCAGCGGTTGGAACTCTTCGACCTGCTGCGAGAGTGTGTTATAGAAGCGCAACGCCATAAGGGGATTTATTCATCGTAACATCCGCCAAATGGCTGATCGGCATTCCGGAGCGCCTCTGCTCCCAGCTAACCGTTACGCGCTCAGGTACTTGATGCTCGCATCGAGCATTTGCTGCGTGCCTTCATACGGCCCTGCCTGGCCTTCCCACTCCATCGAGAAGAAGCCCTTGTAGCCGGCCGCTTTGGCGATCCCAAACGTCTTGCCCACATCCACGCGATAAACCTTCCCGTTGTCGACCTCGGAATCCTTCACGTGCGAGATGTTGTACGCGTGCTGGAACATGGCTTTCATGGCGGCGTAATTGAATTTCTCGTCGCCCTTCATCATGGAGTTGCAGAAGTCGGGAAGCCCGTGCAGATACGGGTGGTGCACCGCATCGATCACCTTCACCAGATAGAAAGCGTCCTCGGTCTCGATGTCGTCATTTTCCAGGTTGATGACGACGTTCTTCTCGGCTCCGTAATCGGCGACGATGCGCAGGGTCTCCGCCGCTCGCCCCACGTCCGGCGCCACCCCATGCGGTCCCTCCACATGCAGCCGTACGCTGGGCGATCCCAATGCCACCGCCGCGTCCACCCATTTCTTCGAGTTAGCGATGGCGATCTTGCGCTTGGCTTCGGCTGGATCGTAGAAACTCGCCCCGACCTCGGTCGGAATGTTGATCACGTGCATCCCCGCCTTCTCCACCGCTTCGCGCAGCTCATGGAGGTACCTCGGCTCGAGTGACACGAAGTGCGAGTTCAGCGGCTCGATGTTGCGCACGTTGAACCGCTCGCGCACCATCGCCGGAAATTGCAGCAGCGTCATGCCCGGCTTGGTCTTGTCCCGGTCCTGGTTGTTTGGAGCGTCAATGAACGGCCGGAACGGATAGGAGGCCACACCGAGCCGGGCACGAGGATCGGTGGGAAAGGCGATATGAGGCTCACGAGCCGCAAACAAGGCGGCGGGACCGGCCGAGCCCGCTACCAGCGCGGTCCCAAAAAACTGGCGTCGATTCATGCCTGAATTGTACACGTAGGACAGGCGTTCCCGCCTGTCCTTTTTTCCGAAATGGCGACCGCTGTAGGGGCCGGGCATGCCCGGCCTTCTTGCTCTAATAAATAAACTTCAACGCAAACTGAATCTGCCGCCCCGGTTGCGCCGCTGTGTACGACCCCGCGCCAGGAGCATTAAAATTGTTGATCAGGCTGTTGTTGCGGAAATTCGCATGGTTGGTCATGTTGAAGAACTCCGCCCGGAATTGTAGTTTCATGCGTTCCCTCACCGCAAAGTCTTTGAACAGTGAGGTATCAAGCTGCAATTGAGGTGCAGTCCAAATGATATTGCGGCCCGAGTTGCCATAGGTTCCAAATGGCTGTAGCGTAAATGCCGCCGGGTTGAACGCGCTGCTCACAGCCGGGCCCGACAGATACAACGGCACGGCCACCACTCTATTCGGGTGTTCTTCCGTATCGCCGAGATTGTTGTTTTGATCAACCGACTCCGTGATCGTATATGGCAACCCGCTCGAATAGGATTGAATGCCTTGCAACTCCCAACCGCCGATTAGCGTATTCCCGATGCCATGCAGACTGGGCAATAACGCCTTGCCTTGGCCAATGGGCAGCGTGTACGAGACGCTGTTGACGAACCGGTACTTCTGGTCGTAATCCGACGGTCCCTTTTCCCATTCCGGATTATTGTTGTCCCGGAACGATCCGCCGTTGTGGAAACCCAGCGACGCCTGGGACTGCTCGTCGATCGATTTCCCGTACGTAAACGCGGTCAGGAAACTCAGGCCGCTCGAGAGGCGTTTCTCCAGTTTGGTTTGCAAAGCGCTGTACGTCGAACTGTCGCAGGAGCACCAGAACGGGAGGTCGGCGCCCAGATATGGACGTAGACGCTCCGCGTTATAATTCGCACTCGGGTTGCTCGATGCAGGGATCTCGTTGAGGTTGCGGAACTCGTAGAGATGTGTGCCCTTGGAGCCGGCATAAGCCACCTCCAACACCGTATTCCATCCCAAATCTTGCTGGATGCTCGCCTGCCAGTGCTGCACGTTCGGATTCGTGAAATTCGGGTCAATCGAAAACAACGAAGGAGTCGATGGATTGGCTAGAGCATTCACTGGAAATCCCTGCGAAAGGTTGCCGACGATCGGATTCAGAATCAAAGGACTCAGGGCGTTGTAATTCGATTGCTCGAAGAACGGCGGGTTGTTGCCCGGGTTCGGAATGCTCAGCGGTCCCGCCTCATACGAGGAGTAGAAAACGCCGTACCCGGCACGCAGCACCGTCTTGCTGAACAAGTTGTAGGCAACGCCGATTCGCGGCGCAAAATCGTGCTTCTGATCCGGCACCAGGCTGGCGGGAGCTCCGCGCGTCACTGCGATCTCCGGAAAGAAGTTCGGCGGCAAAGCGTCCTGCCGGCTCCCCGCGATCTGCAACGTATTGGTGAAGACGTCGAAATTCGCCTCGGCGCCGTATCGTTCCTTGGCGTGCTCGACGAACTCGTAACGTAGCCCAATGTTCAAGGTCAGCTTCCGGTTTACTTTGATGTCGTCCTGGACGTAATAAAACTGCCCCGGCTGTTGAAATTCATCGTTGATAAACGAAGAGAGCTGGGCCCCGCCCGATACCGCTCCGAGCAGGAAGTCGGCCGTACCCAGACCGGAGGTCGAGGCACTCTCCAAATTCTGTTCGGTGTACGTCCCGCTGAAGCCAAAATATCCCTTAGGAACCGGCGGCTGCAGGATCGAGAAGTCCACGCGCGGCTTCAGTTCTGCGCCGAACTTGATGGTGTGCCGGCCGCGGATCAGCGTCAGGCTGTCGATGAGCTGTTCGATCGCCTGCTTTTCCACCGTGGGCTGATATTCCGCGCTGCCGAAGCCGTTGAGCCCGCTCACGCCGAACTGAGGCAAACCACCGTTGTTGGAGGCGAATGGAACCCCCGGGATGCCAAGCTGTGCGGATTCGTTGATAGTGGAGTTGAACTGCAGCCGGTCCGACTCGTTTTGCGTATACCCTAGGCGCAGCTCGTTGATTAGCCGTGGAGTGAAAATGTGCGTCTCGCTCACCACAACGTTACGCGGCTTTTGCAGGAACACGCCCGACGAGAACGACGCCGCGTCCAGCGGTGGAGGAATGGCGCCCGGCGGTACATCCCTGGTGTTAGACCAACTGAACCGCCCGAAGATCGAATCGGAGTCGGAAATCCTGTGATCGATGCGCAGATCGAGTTGGTTCGTGTCGTTGGGTTCGACCGGATTGCTCAAATAATTATTTGCTGGCCCGAAATTGTTGAACTGACCGGGCGTGTTCGGCTCGGGGAACATGCTCAACAACTTGGCGGAAATCGGGTTCCAGCGCGATTGGGGAATGACGTTTCCGGCAAACGGTGTACGTCCCACCGCGTCCCCGGCGGCATTGATTGTCCCCGTCGTCGGATCGTAAATCGTATTGAACGCAACTCCGTTCTCGGGCGAAAAATTGCCCTGCCGCATGGCGTCCGTGGGTACCGTGGCCAAAAACGTGTCGCCCGTGCGGATACGCGTCCCCTGGTAGTCGAAGAAGAAGAACGTCCGGTTCTTGCCGTTGTAAACCTTCGGGATCAAGATCGGCGCCCCTACGCTGAAGCCGAACTGATTTTGCTTGAACGGAGCGATCGGCGCGCCGTTGGCATTGTTGAAGAAGTTGTTGGCGTCCAGGTCGCTGTTGCGCAGGAACTCGTATGCCGTCCCGTGCAGATCGTTAGTCCCCGACTTGATCGTCACGTTCAGCACCGCGCCGCCCGATCGGCCGAATTCCGCGCTCATCGAGTTGGTCTGTACCTTGAACTCCTGAATGGCATCCGGCGGCGGCCCGACTACAAAACTCGCCTGGCTGCTCAGGTCTTCGGAGAGACTATTGTTGTCCACGCCGTCCAGAATGTAATTGTTCTGATACGGCCGCACGCCGTTCGCACTGAATCCACCGGTGTTCTCGTCGCGCGCACCCGCAGGCGTCGGCGCGGTTCCGGCCGTCAGCACCGCCAACCTCGTGAAGAACCGCCCGTTCAGCGGCAGGTCGACTATGCGCTGGCTGTCAACCACCTCGCCGAGGTAGGACGTGTCCGTCTCCAGAATCGGCGCCGCCGCCTCCACCTGAACCGTGTCTGTCACTTGGCCGACTTCCAACTTCGCATCCACGCGAACGCGGTCCTGCACATTGACTTGAATATCAGACCGCACCGAGCGTTTAAATCCAGTGGACTCAATAGTTACGGAATATTTGCCGACTTCGAGAGGCGTCACCACATATTCGCCGGCCGTATCCGTCGTTGTCTTGACCGCAATGTTGGTACCCATGTTGGTGATCGTGACCGTGGCGCCCCCAATGATCGCGCCGCTGGGATCCGTCACCGTCCCAACAATTGAACCCGCCGTAGTTTGCGCCCCAAGTGGCGCCAACGAAGCAATCAGACACGTCACCAACCCGAAAACCAACAGCCTTTGCATGAATCTCCTCCAGTTCCGAAAATTGTACACGATCTCCCCCTTTTCTGGTAGAAAAAATAATAGAAAAAAACTAGATTGGGGCTATTAAAGTAACCTATATAGGGTGTACATGCCAATGACCTGCTGCCGGAGGGTTTGTGCCATTTTCGTTACAGTAGCATGTGGCCTAATACTACACTCTGACCCACCTCTTCCGGATCTCGCGCCCTCTGTTCGCTCTGTCTTCCCCCTCGGCGCACGAGCTGGGGAAACCGTCGAAGCCGAGTTCTTGGGCCACCATCTGAGCGATGTCATTGAAATTCGGTTCGCCCGTAAAGACATTCGGGCAGAGGTGCTTTCCTCAGACTTTTACACCGTCAAGGCCAGAATTTCAGTAGGGCCGAACGTTCCCACCGGCCTGCACGACTACCGTATCCGCACCAGCAACGGGACTTACGTCGGGGTTTTCCACATCGGCTCCCTAGCCGCACAGCGCGAGGTCGAACCCAATAACGATCTGGCGCATGCGCAGAAGATAGCGCTACCCACGATCGTGGATGGCATCGTCGAAGAGGCCGATTATGATGTGTTCCGCTTCCACGGCGACGCTGGCCAAGTTCTGATTTTCGACCTGCTGGCCCGGCGCGCCGGTTCGTGGCTCGACGCTACTCTCGGCATTCTTGACGAGCGGGGCAACGAGCTTGATTTCAACGACGATTATTACGTCCACAAAGACCCGCACCTGGAATTTCGCGTGCCGAAGACCGGCGATTACTTCGTGCGCGTCGCCGGCTCCGACGAAGAAGGCTCAAAATACAGCAGTTACCGCTTGATCGCCGGTGCGGTCCCGTATGCCTGGCGGATGCTGCCGGCGGGTGCGAAGCGAGGCGTTATCAACGAGTTGCGCATCGCAGGATTGAATCTGGAAAAAATCGACCGGCTGGTGCTGGGCGAATCGCTGGCGGAAGGCAAAGTGGTTTCCGCTCAGCCGGATGAGGTGACTTTCCGGATCACGGTGCCGCCATCGGTCGCGGCGGGGCGCTACGAACTGCATGCCTTTGCCGGTTCGCAGGAAGCGCCACTGACGATTCCAATTTTGGTGTCGGATCTGGATGAAAAACTCGCCACCCCGGCGCGAACTCGCGACCACCCACAACCCGTCTCGCTTCCGGTGGCGGTGAACGGATCGATCGATCACAAGCGCGCGGAAGACTTTTTCAGCTTCGAGGTCCAGGCGGGAGAACGGCTTGCGTTCGATGTCGATTCCATGAAGCTCGGATATCTCGACGATCCGGTGGTAGTCTTATACACCGCCGATGGCCAGTTCGTGGCCTCCGCCGACGACCGTTTGCAGCAGAACGGATCGCAACCGCCGAATCTCGATCCTTATCTAATCTACAAATTTGAAAAAGCCGGCCGGTACGTCGTGATGATCCGCGACTCGGCGGAACGTGGCAGCCCCAACTACATCTATCGCCTGGCGATCTACCCCATTGAGCCGGATTTCGATCTGAAGGGCCTTTCCCCGCAAATTACTCTCTACCGCGGCAAAACGGGAATGTTGCCGGTGCGGGTGCGGCGGCTGGGCGGTTGGGACCAGCCGATTGAGGTTTGGGCGGAGAACCTCGGTCCCGGCGTCACGAGCGAACACAAGATCGCGGAACCGGAGGACACGATCGTCAAGGACAATTGCGCGCTCGAGCGCAAACTGGATGGCACCGACGTTATGCTCCCGTTGCGCGCGGCTGCCGACGCACGGGCGGAAGTTCACGCCATTAGGCTGCACTCCCGCGGAACGATGGAAGGCAAGACGGTGGAACACACGGCCGAGATCCTTTATTTATGGGAATCGGTGGGCAAAATAACCGGCCCGACGGAAGATCAGCAAGTGGTGTCCACGGTTACCACGCTGCCGGCGGTGCTGCTCGATCCGCCGGAGAGCGTCACTTTGAGCCCAGGGAAGGTGGCACGCCTAAAAGTTCGGGTGCAGCGATTCGATGGCGGCAAAGAGGCCCTAAAAATTGGGCCTGATCCGGCCATTCCCGGTGTACAATTTGACAACAACATCGTCGAAGCCGGGTCGAGCCAAGTGGAGTTGCGCGTGAGCGCGGCCGGCCCGGTGACGGCGAAGTCATTCCGGCTGCGCGCGGGAGATGCGGTTTCGCCCGCGATCGAATTGAAGATGGAAACCACCGTGGAGGGTTCCCGATGACGGGTCGCCTATCGGTTCTTGTGCTCTCGGCCGCACTGGCGGCCGCCGCAGGAGAGAAACCTAAGCTAAGCTTCGTGAAAGACATCGTCCCGATCTTCACCAAGTCGGGATGCGCGAATTCGAATTGCCACGGGTCGATCCGCGGCCAGGCGGGTTTCAAGCTATCGCTGTTCGGCTATGAGCCGGACCTGGACTATGATGCCATCGTGAAGGCCCAGGACGGCAGGCGCATCAACAAAACCGATCCGGAGAAGAGTCTCATTCTTCTCAAGCCGACGTTCAGCATTCCGCATGGCGGCGGTGAGCGGTTCAAAGTGGGGTCGCTCGAATATGAAGCGATTCTCGACTGGATTCGCGATGGCGCCACCTACGACAGTGCCGGATCGCCGCGCCTGAAAACGCTGCGTGTGACACCGGAAGAGATCACGCTCATCGGCATCGGCACGAAACATCAGCTTTCGGCGATGGGAGCGTACACGGACGGATCAACCGAAGACCTGACGCGTAAGGTGCAATACACGGCCAACGATGAGTCAGTGGTGGAAGTCAGTCCGCTCGGTGAGATCAAGACGCGGCGCGCGGGGGAAATAGCCATCATGGTGCGCACGCTGGGAAAAGCCGTGGCGGCGCGGATTGCAGTTGTGGAAAAACCGCCGATGGAGAACTATCCCGATGTGCCGCGTAACAATTTTATCGACGAGCTGGTGTTCGCCAAGCTGAAACAGCTGAACATTGTTCCTTCACCGCTGTCGTCGGATCAGGAATTTCTGCGGCGCGTTTTGCTGGATACGACCGGCATGTTGCCGACGATCGAGGAAACGAAGGCATTTCTGGAGTCGAAGGACCCGGAGAAGCGCGTGAAGCTGATCGACCAGCTTATTGAACGGCCGGAGTTTGCTGAAGTCTGGGCCACGCGTTTCGCTGATTTGTTTCGCACGGGGCTGCTGGACCAGGGGTACAAGGGCGGGCGGCTGATGTACAACTGGCTGCGCAAAGCGGTGATGGACGACAAGCCGTACAACGAGTTCGCGACGGAGCTGTTGACGGCATCGGGCCAACTGAAGTTCAACCCGACGGCTAACTTTTACTACGTTACGGAATTCTCCGAACCCGAAAATCTGGCAACGAACGTGAGCCAGGTGTTTCTGGGCGTGCGCCTCGAATGCGCGCGCTGCCACAACCATCCCTGGGAGAAATGGACGCAGGACGATTTCTGGGGCTTCGCGGCGTTTTTCGGCCGGATGGGAATCAAGGACACGTACGAAAACGACGAGAGCCAGGTGCTGTTGAAGGTGAAGGGCGAGGTGATCCATCCGAAGACCAAGAAGCCGGTTTCGCCCAAGTATCTGGATGGGCCGAGCGAAGTGGAACAGCCGGACGAAGACATTCGGGAAAAGCTCGCGGCCTGGGTCACGTCACCGAAGAATACGTGGTTCCCGCGCGCCATAGTGAACCGGATGGTGAAACATTACCTGGGACGCGGCCTCGTGGAGCCGGTGGACGATTTCCGCGTGACCAATCCGCCGACGAATCAGGCGCTGCTGGATGCACTGGCGAAGGACTTCGTCGAGAACGGTTATCACTTGAAGCGCACGGCGCGGCTGATTCTGAATTCGCGTGTGTACCAGTTAGCGAGCGAGCCGAACGAAACCAATCGCGGCGACCAGATCAATTACTCGCGCTATTACGTGAAACGGCTGATGGCCGAGCAGCTCGCGGATTCGATTACCGAGGTGACAGGTGTACCGGAAAAATATCCAGGCTACATGCTGGGCACGCGGGCGATGGCGATTCCACAGGGCGCGCCTTCGTATTTCCTGGCAACTTTCGGACGCATGAAAGCGCGGGAAGTGATTTGCGAGCGCGACTCGCAGCCGGACATGGCGCAGGCCATGCACCTGATCAGCGGGGAAACGCTGGTGCGACAGACCACGGCCAAGGGCGGCAATCTGGACGCGTGGCTGGCGGATGCTTCATTGAGTAACGAGGATGTTTTGAAGCGGATCTTTCTAGCGTCGCTGGTGCGCGAGCCGGACCGGCGTGAAATCGAAGTGGCACTGCTGCCATTGAAGGCGAGAGGCGACGGCGCGCGGCGCGAAGCGTTTGAAGACGTGCTGTGGACGATTTTCAACTCGAAAGAGTTTCTGTTCAACCATTGAGGCGGATATGACAAACTTCGACCGGCGCTCGTTTCTTAGAGTTGGCTCGCTGAGCGTTTTTGGTTACCTGGGTTGGGGCGATGCGCTGCGTTTGCGCGCGGAATCGCCGGCGCCGGCTTCGCGCGATATATCGATCATCCATCTTTGGCTCACGGGCGGCATGAGCCAGCTCGATACCTTCGATCCCAAGCCCGACGCTGACGATCGCTACCGCGGGCAGTTCAAGCCGATCGCAACGAAGGTGGCGGGAATTCGCGTGTCGGAGCACTTGCCGCGCACGGCGCAGCTTGCAGACAAGTTCGTGATCATCCGTTCCATGACGCACAAGCAGGCGGCGCACGAAGCGGCGTGCAACCTGATTCTGAGCGGACATGATCCGTTGCCGACGATTCAGCATCCCGCGGTGCAGACAGTGATTGCCAAGGAACTGGGGCCGCGCAACGAGCTGCCAGCGGTGATTTCGATTCCGGGCGCAACGGGCAGTTGGGAGAAGTCGGGATTTCTAGGGCCGCAATTCAATCCGTTCAATGCGGGCAATCCGAACTCGGACAAATTCAAAGTGCGCGACATGGACCTGCCCATGGGCGTGGATTGGGCGCGCATGGACCATCGGCGAACGCTGCTTTCTGTGGTAGATGAAAAATTCCGCAAGCTCGACACCACCGGAATCAGCGCCAGCATGGACGCGTACTATCAAACGGCATTCGGGCTGATGCATTCGGCGAAAGCCAAGAAGGCGTTTGAGATTTCCGAGGAGCCGGACGCGCTGCGGGAGAAGTATGGGCGGACATCGCTGGGGCAGGGGGCGCTGCTGGCACGCAGACTTGTCGAAAACGGTGTGCGCTTCGTGACGGTGTCACGCGGGTTCAATACCTGGGACCATCATAAAGACATCTTCCCGGCGCTAGCGAACGATTTTCTGCCGGAACTCGACCGCGCATTTTCGTCGTTGATCGAGGACCTCGATCAGCGGGGCATGCTCGCGTCTACGCTGGTCATCGTTACTGGCGAATTCGGGCGCACGCCGGAGATTAATGCGATGGGCGGCCGCGACCATTGGCCGAATGCGTTCTCATTGGCACTCGCGGGCGCGGGCATCACCGGCGGCCGTGTGCTGGGCGAGACCGACGAGAAGGGCATGTTCGTGAAAGACCATCCGGTGGAAGTGCCGGACCTGGTGGCGACCATCTACAAGAAGCTGGGAATCGATTACAACAAGGAGTACGTGAGCAACATCGGCCGGCCGATCAAGTTATCGCAGGGGAAGCCGGTTGAGTTCTTGATGGTGTGAGCTGACCATCAAACCGGATAGTGCTCCACAATAACTTGGGGCACGCGCTTGTAATGAGAATCCGTCGTGAGAACCCGCAAGCCGTGCTGCATCGCGCCAGCGGCGATCCAGATATCATTAGTCGGTATCGGCGTTCCAGCCCGCTTTAAGAAGTTCACGATTTCTGCGTAGGCGAGCGCCGTTTCGCCATCGATCGCTGCAATGCTGACGCGTGCTGAAGACAAAAAGCCGATCAGCCCGCGCTCGTTTTCACTGCGGTGAGTCCCCCGCTGAAATCCTGCGTGCAGTTCTCCCAGTACGATGGGACTCAGGTAGATTTGCACGGCTTTGTTCAGTGCCGCTTTCATTTCCTGGTGTCCGCGCATAAAGACACAATACGCCGACGTGTCCAGCATCAACCGGCTCATTTCCACAACTCAGGATCGATTTTGCGCTGCGCAGCCAATTCCTTTTCGAACTCCGCTGCTTGGGCCTTTGTCCAGGAACCAGCCAGCGCATCCAGATCGCGATAGCGAGTCCGTTGGCGTCCGCTCTTGTTAGCGGCGGCCCGCTCCCGGAGTAAGTTGATCACGGTTCGATTCAGACTCGTTCCCTCGGTCCTCGCCTTTTCACGGATTGTGCGCGCCAAGTCTGGCGGCAGGTTGCGGATCGTGATTGCGTTCATGTCTATTTGATCTTACCAGTATGCATCATCATGATGCATTGCGATGCAACTCTAGGGCTCCCCCAGCTCCCGCAGCGCCTTCAACGCCACGGTGCTGTTCGGTTTCCGCGCGAGCCATTGCTGGACCACATCGCGGGCGCGGGGGCGGTCTCCGGCGCGGGCGTAGACGCGGGCGAGGTTCATGTAGAGCATCTCCTCGTCCGGGGCCACTTCGATACCGTAACGGAAGGCGGCAACGGCATCGTCCACCTTTTGCATTTGCATGTACAAAACGGCCAGGTTGTTGATGGCCGAGGCGTGGTTGCGCTGGGCCGCGATCGCGAGCTGGAACGAGGCGCGGGCTTCGTCGAGGTGGTTCTGGCGCACCTGAACGAGCCCGAGTTGGTTGGCGGCATCGGCGTTTTTGGGGTCGCTGGCGAGTGCGCGGCGGAACAGAGTCTCGGCGGCAATGTCGTCACCGAGTGCTGCCTGCGCTTGTCCCGCGCCCACGAGAGCGAATGGGCCAGCGGGATCGAGCGCCGTCGCTTTTTCGAAATCGGCCAGAGCGGCGCGATAGTTTTTCGCCGCGAGTTCGAGGCTGCCAAGGTTGTTCCAGGCATCCGGAGTCCCCGGCAGCAATTGGACGGCGCGCTCCAGATGCTCGCGCGCAGGCGCGTCGCGCCCGGCCTCCAGATGAATGTGACCGATGGCGAGATGGGTTCTGCCGTTGCCAGGTTCTTCGCGGATCACTTCGTTCAGGTAGACCAAGGCTTGGTCGGGATAGCCTGCCCAGAAAAATGCCGCGCCCAGCCGGTAATAGCTGCGACGCGGCAGATTGTGGTATTGGCCGCGGAAAGGCAGTGCGAGACGCTGGCGATCGCGTTCGCGCATCAGGCGCAAGTCTTCGCGCAAGCGGCTTTCGGCGGGCACAGCGGGGTAGACCTTGTGCGCGAGGCCGCGCTCATCGATGAGGATCAGCATGGGGACGAGAAGGCTTGTCCGGTAGTCGAACAGATAACGGCGGAACAGCGCATAGCACGCGGCTAGGTCGGGCGATTCGCGAGTGAGATCTAGTACGTGACCGTCGATACCGGCCGGTAGCGCTGCATTTTGGCCGGCCGTGAGGAGCACGAACCCGGGGCCTTTGCGGTCGTCAGGGATGGGCACGGGCTGAAGCAGCCACGTTTCTTCAAAGGGAGGCCGATTGTCGGGTACGACGGGCGCAGCCGCCGGCAATGGTTTCCGCGCGGCGAACGGTTCGCGACGGAGATCGCTCGATCCTTCATTGACGAAATAGCGAAACCCGGCATCGAGCGCGGGGAACTCTTGCGTGGAGCCGGAAGGCCAGCGGATGAGGATTTTTTCCGCGCGGGGAGAATCACCCAAGCCAAAGTGCAAAGTCTTGGTGTGTTGCGAAAGGTAGCCGGAGCCGGCTTGCACAAAACGCACCGTGCGCCCGCCCGCATGATGCACCTCGACCGAAGCGCCGATGGCGTCGCGGTTGGATCGAGTACCGGTCAAACGGAGGGACAAAGCATGGTGCCCGGTTCCCCAGTCGTTGCGCAGGGCGCGAACTTGCGGGCCGAGGCGGCTCTTGAGGAAAAGATCGAGATTGCCGTCGCCATCGAAATCGGTCACGGCGAAAGCGCGGCTGTCGCTGGCGAAGTCGATGCCAGATACGCCCGAGAAATCACGATAGCGCCCGCCGTGCCGCGCGTAGAGCACGTTGGGCTCGTGCCCGTTCCAACTGTAATCTTCGCGGATGAATTGGTTGATGGTATTCCACCCGGTCTCGTAGGCGGGCGCCGCGGCTTCGGCCGGTGGCGAGTTGGCGACGAGCTGGCGCCAGAAGAAGCTCATGGTGTCAATCTCGGATGCGTTGGTGATCATGCCACAAGCGATGTAGATCTCGGGCGCGCCGTCGTTGTTGAAATCGAATCCATCCGCCGACCATGCCCAGCGGCCCATTTCCACGCCTTCCCGGCCGCCGGCCTCTTCGAAGGTTCCATCGCCGCGATTGCGATAGAGCGAGTTGCCCTTGGTGTGGCGGCGGTACTCTTCGGCAAGGCCGTTTTTCGCCACGGGCGCGAAGTGCGGATCGCCGACGACTCTCTGGCCTGAGGCAGTCCACATATTGCTCACGCAGAGGTCGGGCTTGGCATCGCCATCGTAATCGAACCAGGCGGCGCTCATGCCGGGGCCGAGGTCCTCGACGCCAGCGTCAGCGGCAACGTCACGGAAGCGCCCTTGATTGTTCTTGTACAGATTCTTCTTGCCGAAATCGTTGGCGACGTAGAGATCGGGCCAGCCGTCGCCATCGTAGTCGCACCACACTGGCGCGAAGCTGTAGCGATTATTGTTCTCGTCGAGACCGACGGCCGCGGTCACATCTTCGAAGGAGCCGCTGCCATCGGCCGTTAGCTGATTGCGGAACATGAAATTCGGCGGACCGTTGCGCGCGTCATGGTAGGGAACGGGGTAGCGGAATTGGTCTTCGCTTTGAAAGTAGACGTAGCAGCAAAGGTACAGGTCAACGCGTCCGTCGCGGTCATAGTCGGCGGCGGCCATACCGGTGAAGGTTCCCTGCGGAGAAGTCTGAAAGTGGAAAGCGTCGGGTTTGTGTCGCAACGCGGTTCCGTCATTCAGGAACAGCAGCGGCCCGCCGGGCCTGAGCACGACCAGATCCTGGCGGCCGGAGTTGCGGAGATCGAGAAACAACGCCGCCGAGGAATCATCGAGCAGTGCGACGCCCCAGCGCTCGGTGACATCTTGCATAATGCCGTCTTCACCGAGTTTGTAAAGGCGATTCGGCAACCCGGCGGGCTGGCAAACGTAGACTTCATCGCGGCCGTCGCCATCGATATCGCCCACAGCAATTCCGTTACTGCCGTAGACGTCGATTCCGCACGCGGAGTCCAGTCGCGCGCGCCAGTACGGTGTTCCGTGCAGAAGCTGTTTTCGAAACGATTCGCTTTGGCCGAACAACTCCGGCGTGACGTCGCGGAACAAGGGCGCCGGTGCGGTAACCAGCGTTTCTTCGAGCGGCTCGAATTCGGAAAGCTTATCGTTGTGCCATGCCTGTTTCCAGAGGCCAACGCGATAGTTCAGCAGGCCATCGGCGGTGCTCGCGATTTCATAACGCACGCGGCCACCCGCGAGTACGATGAACCGAGCGCTGCGGATGCGGCCCAGTTTAGCAATCCAGGTTTCGAGACCGGCCTGGAAATCTCTACGTGCGGCGCTAAACTCGGCTTCGAACACTCCCTCGGCGATCTTCCTGTAGCGCGCTGGCAGGGGCGAGGCGCCGCGAAAATCGGCCACGAGCGGAACTGAGCGATCTTCGAACAGGCGATTCCAGCGCGCGGTAATGTCGGCCGCTTCTTTTTCGATGGCGAACTCGTCGTGCCCAGGCTCGATCTGGGGCCGAAGCGCATCCCACGGGCTGGCCTTGCGAAACTCGACAGGAAACGGCGCGGACGCGAGGCTTGAGCGTGCGGACCAAAGGAGACCGGATGCGGCCGCAGCTTGGAACAGATGGCGGCGCGTGAAGCGAGGCGTCACTTTTGGAGGATAGCATTGGCCCGGCGGCCGGATGCTACATGCGTTTCGCGGTGATCGAGCTGCTCCACTCGCCGCCTTCGGTGGAGATATCCAGCTTCATTTCGTCGCCGGTGACCGTTCCTTTGACGAGCAGTTTAACCGGACTGCCCTGCCACTCGGAATCGACGGTGAACGAAATGTTCTCACCCTTGATGGTGCCCTTGAGCGGGTGTTCCTTGTCCTCGGCGCCTGACATGGTGCCCGTGATCTCCGACCCGTCGGCCTTCAGGGTGAAGATGGTTTCGCGCTCGGTGCCCTCGATTTGCCCCTTCCATTTGCCGGTGACGTCGGCGGCGGCCAGCACCGCGGCGAGCGAGAGCAACAGCACGGCGAGGAGTATAGTGTGGTTTCTCTGCATAGGGCGAGTATACGCTCAAATCCGGTGGAACGCTTTCAGGATCTCGCGCATGGAGTATTGCAGCGCAATGGGCCGGCCGTGCGGGCAGCTCATAGGGCAATCGGTCGCGGCGAGCGCGCGCAGCAGCCATTCCATCTTGCTCTGATCGAGCCGCATGTTGATCTTGATGGCAGCGCGGCAGGCGATGGACGCAGCGATGGCGCGCCGTATATCATCGAGCGAAACGCCGCGCAGTTCGCCCTCCGCGGTCTCTAAGACCTCGAACAGCACCTTTTCGAGATCCGCAGTGCCGATGGCGGCGGGTGCAGCTTTCACCGCGATGGTGCGGTTGCCGAACGGTTCGGTTTCGAACCCCATCGACGCCAGTTCGTCGGCGATGCGCGCGTACTCGATCTGCTGCTGGGGCGTGAGTTGCAGGACCAGCGGCATGAGCAGGCGCTGCACCTCCACATTGCCGGCCGCACGCTGGTTGAGCACTTTTTCGAACAGGATGCGCTCGTGCGCCACGTGCTGATCGACAATCCACAGCCCGTCGCGGCCTGCCGCGATGATGAAGCTTTCGTGAAGCTGGCCGAGCGGCCGCAGGTCAGACAACGCGGAAAGTGACGAGGACGGCGGCTCGGCGCCTTCCGGAAAACTCCCGTGTGTGTCTGGAACGCGCAAGCGCGCGCCGGAAGGCGCAGGCGCGCTCGCCAAGGGAATCGAGCTGCTGCCGAAATCGAATCGCGGTTCGGGCGGGCGAGCGGGGCGCAGTTGAAACTCGGGCGCCGTGGGATCGATTTCGTTCGCGTCTGCGGCATCGGCTGCGGTCGGCGTCTCAACCGGCACCGGCTGCGAAGGCGCGGCTGCTGCTGTATCCATCGCGGCGTCCAGCGCCGCTTCGTTCTCCATCATCTGCGAGAACTCGGAGTACGGCATGCGCGCGGCGGGTTGCGGGGCGGGCGAAGCGGAAAACGCAGGCGCCGGCCTCGATTCGATCAGCCTCCCGCGGATGGCGTCACGGACGAAATCGTGAACGAAGGATTGGTGGCGGAACCGTACCTCGGTCTTTGAAGGATGCACATTGACGTCGACTTCTTCGTAGTCGCACTCCAGAAACAGCAGTGCAAACGGGAACGAGGCGTGCGGGATGAGATTGTGATACGCCGCCGAGAGCGCGTGCAGGAGCAGGCGATCGCGAATCAGCCGGCCATTTACGAAAATGAAAATCGAGTTCCGGTTGCCCTTCTGCACCTGCGGCCGTGAGACGAAGCCGCTTAGGCGGAAAAGCCGGCTGGATGATTCCTCAGGCTCCCGCAGGAATTCCGCGATGGCTTCCGAAGGCGCGACCGCCGGCGGCGGCAGCAAAAGCCGCTTTTCACACGCGCCCAGTTCGATCAGCTCATCCAGCGCGCCGGAGCCGAACACTTGAAACACGCGCTCGCGCAACGTAGCCACGGGCGTGACGTGCAAAAGTTCGTTCGTTTCACTCGCCAGGCGAAACGTCTTTTCCGGATGGGCCAGGCTGTAATGCGTTACGAGGGACGCGATGTGCGCCAGTTCAGTCTGCTCTGAGCGCAGAAATTTCTTTCGCGCCGGCACGTTAAAGAAAAGGTCACGTACCATGATCGTGGTACCCGGCGCGAGCGCGGCCTCCTCCGAGCGCAGCATTTTCCCGCCCGCCACTTCGACCCGCGTTCCCGTGGTTTCTTCCGGGGCGCGCGTTTCCAGCAGCAGACGCGACACCGAAGCGATCGACGGCAACGCCTCGCCGCGAAAACCCAGCGTGGAGATCGATAGCAGATCCTTCACGTCGCGCAGCTTGCTGGTCGCGTGCCGCTCGAAAGCCAGCATGGCATCGTCACGCAGCATGCCGCAGCCATCGTCGGCAATGCGAATCAAGCGCCTGCCGCCGCTCTCAATGTCAATGCGAAACGATTCTCCGCCCGCATCCAGCGAATTCTCCAGAAGCTCCTTGACCACCGAGGCAGGCCGTTCCACCACTTCGCCGGCGGCAATTTTGTTCGCGACTTGATCCGGAAGAACGCGGATGCGGCCCATAAGAAGGTGTTAGGTTCTAGGTGTTAGGTTCTAGCTGGCACCTAAAACCTAGCACCTAGCACCTATTGTAGTTGTATCCCCCGCTCATCCAGCAGTTCGCCGGTGCGCCGCAGCAGGTTCAGCACGGAGCGCTTATACGCGATGGAATTTTGCACTAGGGCCGATTCGGCATTCACCAGCGACTGTTGCGCCTGCAAGACGAAATAGATCTGGCTCGTGCCCAGCTCATACTTCTTCTGCTCGGCCGCCAGGTACTTCTGCGCGAAATCCAGCGCCACGTGTGCCAGCTTCACGCTGTTCTTGCTCGATTCCACCTGGCTCGCCGCGGTGAGCACGTCCAGCCGCACCGTCTGTTCCACGCCACGCACTGTCAGGGAGTCGCGTTTTTTTGCTACGGTGGCATCGGCAAGGTCGGCTGCCGCGGCGCGGTTGCGAATCGGCAACCGCAACTGCACGCCAAATTCAATAACCGGAAAGCCGAATCCGAACATCTGGCTCATGGCGTCGCCCAGCCCGCCTGGCACCACACTGACCACCTGCGAGTTGCTGCCGAAAACGTTCTGGAGCTGATAGAAGTCTCCACCTTGCCCTTGTGAGGTGTAGAAGCCAAGCAAAGAGAGGTCGGGCATGATGCTGTTCTTTGCGCTGCGAATCTGCAAATCATCCACGTCCAACACTTGGTTCGCCGCCTTAAGGTCCGGGCGGTACTGCATGGCTCTCCGCACTTCCGTTTCGACATCCAGTGGGCTCATGTCGGTCGGCACTTCGGTGCCCTCGGTCAGCACAATCGGAATGTGGCGAAACGCCGGGTCCAGATCGGCGCCCATCTGTTTGCGCAGAGCATCCTCGGACTGTTCGAGCGCAAACCGTGCCTGCAAGACCGAGATTTCCGCGGTAGCCTGGTTCTGCTGCGGTTGGTAGATGTCGAGCGGAGACATCGCGCCCAGCTCCAGTTCCCGCTGCGAGCGCTTCAGCGCTTCATTGGCGAGCTCCAGCCCTTTCTCCTGTACTTTGAGGTTGTCGCGCGCCTGCACCAGGTCCCAGTACGCATTTTCCGCGTTCATGACGAGTTGCATGACGGAGTCTCGCAAGTTGTACTCGGTTACCCGCAGCCGGCTGCGCGCGATCATGATGGGCAGCCGGTTGACTCCGGTGCCGCGATTCTTGATGAGCGGTTGCGTAAAACTGAACTCCAGTGCCGTGGCGATCGACGGGTCGTAATCCTGGTAACTGCTGTTAGTGGAAGTCTTGGTTCCGGAAAAAGAGACCGAGTAGCTGGTGCCAGTGGGCAGCAACTGGTTGTAAGAGAACGTGACCGGTTGCGTCAGCGTATCCAGCGTGGAGGCGCCTTGCAATACCGTGCTGGAAGGCGTCTTCGATCGCGTGCCGGTAAACAGGCCGCTCGCGAACGGATCGAACGCCGAAAAAGCGCGCGTGATGGCGTTCTCGGCCACCGATACAGTCAGTCGCGACACCGCGATGTCGGTGTTGTTGGCCATGACCAGGTTGAGATACGACTTGAGAGACAACTCCAGCTTCTTGCCCTCTTTGTCTTCCACCAGGTAATCCGGCAGGTGCACCGGGGCCCGCAACTCCACGTGGGTCACGGGCCGCGCAAGAATCTCATGAAAATACGATGGCCTTGGGAAAGAAGAGATCTGGGCGCACAAGCTCGGAGCGCCGATCACCAGAACAACGAGGAATCGGGATAACATAGTCAGTTTTCTATTCGTACCGGATGGCTTCAATTGGATCCAGCCGTGCGGCCTGGACAGCGGGATAGATCCCAAACAACAGGCCGATAAATACCGAGACTCCAAATGCAATAACGATCGACGATGTCGTCACGACCGTTGACCAGCCCGCCGCCGTGGCTATCAGTCGCGACAGCGTGAAACCGAAGCCAATCCCGATCAAGCCACCCACGATCGATATCATTACCGCTTCGGTCAGAAACTGGCGGACGATGTCGGCCTGCCGCGCGCCGATCGCCCGCCGGATGCCGATTTCGCGCGTTCGCTCGAGCACCGTGGCCAGCATGATGTTCATGATGCCGATGCCGCCCACTAATAACGAAATCCCTGCGATGCAAATCATGACAACTTTGAAGATAAACTGTGTGCGGCGCCGCTCCTCCAGCAAACCCGCCGGCACGATCACCGTGAAATCGCCGGCGTCTTTGTGGGTCGCTGAAAGGATCGCGCGCACAACGTTCGAAGTCTCGACGGAATCGGTACCGGGCGTGACCTTCATATAGATGCCGTCAATCTCGTCTTTCAGCCAACTCGTGTTGTCTTCGAACCGCCGCATCACGGTGTTGAGCGGCGCGATGACGAGATTGTTGCGGTCGAGCGCCTGCACGCCCTCGACATCGGTATCCGAACTGGCCTGCGGCGCCAGCACGCCGATCACTTGCAGCCAGACATCGTTGATCTTGACGTATTTTCCGATCGCGTCGTCGTACCCCAGCAGATTCACCTTCGCCGATTCGCCCAGCACGCACACCGGCTCGGAACGCAAGTCCTCATCGTCGGCGAAGAAACGGCCGGCCATCAACTTCAGGCTGTTGATCTCGACAAAATTCGGCAGCACGCCGATCAACTGCGGCGGCTCCTGTGCGGTCTTCGGCAGCACATGCTGCGGCTTGAAACGCTTCCGCGGAGTGATGGCCTCAATGCCTTGCACATTCTCCGAAATCGCGCGAAAGTCGCGAAAAGAGAGCCCGGGAGAAATCGCGCGCACTTGCTGCAATTCGTTCCGGTCGACGGCTTCGTGGGCTTCCACGATGATGTTGTTCACACCGAGCTGGTCGATGAAGCTCATCATCTGCTTCTCCGCGCCGGCCGTGATGGAAAGCATTGCCACCACCGCGCCCACGCCGAAGATCATCCCGAGCATGGTGAGCAGGCTGCGCAGCTTGTGCGCCAGCAGGCTCGAAAGCCCCATCGTCAATTCGGGAAGGTATCGCGAGATTGGGTCCACTTAGCTGCCTCCACTCGCGCCACCGGTGGGAACGCTCGGCGCCGGTTTGCCGCTCTTCTTGTCACTCGGCTTGGCGGTTGGGTCCGAAAGCGCGATCACATCGCCCGCCTTGAGCCCGTCGGCAATCACCATGGTCGATTCGCTGCGCCGCGCGAGCTTCACTACACGCTGCTCGAAGCGCCTTCCGTTCCGTACCCACACCGCCGGTTGCCCGTCTTTTTCAAAAACTCCTTGCGCCGGGATATGAATCGCGTTGGGAATTTTCTCGACGGTGATCTCGACGTCGGTCAGCAGGCCCGGCCGCAACAAAACCGGTAGCTGCGAGTCCTCTTCGGGTGGTGGGGGCAGTTTGGCGCGTTCGCGCTCTTCTTCCGTGCCGAATTCCGGCGGCAGCTCGGTCGCCATCTTGGCCATATCCACGTTTGCGTTTGGCTCGGGCATAACCGGCGGCGGTTTCTTGGCATTGTGCTCGGCCGTTTCCAGGATGCGCTTTACGTCCGCCGGCTTGGCGCCCAGAGCCGTGAGCAGTTGCTGCATATCGATGGAAAACACTACGTCGAACTTCTTGCCAGGGTCGCCGGAGAAGACATTCGCGCTGGCGGTCCCGCTCATCGTTTTGATTTTTCCGTGAAAGTGCTGGTCGGGTACCGCATCGAGCCGCATCGTCACATCTTGCCCTTCATGCAAGTTCGCCCGGTCCAGCTCGCCCACGCGCGCCAACACCTCAAACTCGGAAAGGTCCAGTATGTCCGCCACGGGCATGCCTGGTTGCAGCGTATCGCCCTCGCGAATGTCGGGAATCTGCATGCCGGGGAAGAAGAAACCCTGCGCGCGGTTCTGGCGCACGGCCACCAGGCCCGTCATCGGCGATAGCAGCTTCGTCTGCGCGATCCGCATCTTTTCGCGCTCCACGTCGATCACGCTCTTGTTACGCTGTTCGTGCAAAACCGCGATCTGCGCCACCGCCTGTTCGTGGCGTGACTTCACATCGCTTTGCAGTTGTTGCAGGCGCCGTTTGGCTTCTTCCAGGTTCAACAGGTTTTTCTTGGCGTCGATCTCCGCCAGCAGTTCATTGCGCTGCACCTCCAGTTCCGCCCGGCGCACGGCATACCGCGCCTTCAGCAGATCCACCTGATCCTGGTTATCGCTGATCGTAAGATCCGCCTGCGCTTTCTTGATCTGCTCGTCGATCTGCTCCACTTCGAGCTGTGTTTCTTCCAGCGAGGCGCGCCGCTCGGAATCGTCGAACTCCACGATCAGATCCTTCTCCCGCGCTAGTGCGCCCAGCGGCGCGATCTTGGTCACCTGCACGGTTCCGAACAGATTCGGCGCGGTTAGCGTCAGCGAACGCACCGCCCGCAGCTCACCCCGCGTGTAGGCGCGAATCACCACATCGCCGCGCAGCACCTTCGCCGTGGGCACTTGCTGTTGCCGTTCCGGCAGTTGCTTCACCACCATGTACGCGCCCCAGGCCGCGCCCAGCACGAACAACAGAATGACCGAACGGAACAGAACGCGCTTCACAGTTTCTTCCTGGCGCGCTTGGCCGCGTCTTCCGGCTTTTCAAGCGTCACGAGCTCGCCCTCTTTGAGGCCGCTCAGCACCACCAGGTCCTCATCGTTGCGCCGGCCCACCTCAATGGTCCGCGTCAGAAACTGTTGGCCCTTCTGGATGTAGACCATCGGCTTGCCGTTTTTTTGGAAGCTGGCTCGCACCGGGATGAGCAGCACGTTCGGCTCCTTGTCCACGATGATCTCCGCGGTAGCGCTCATGCCCGGCCGCAGCCGCGGGTCCAGTTTCTTCAGCGTGGCGCGTGCCGGGAACAGCTTCTCCGGTGGCCACGTCCGAAACACCAGTTGCGCGATGGGACTGATCCAGTCCATGTCCGCTTCGAACTCCTTCTCGGGAACCGCGTCGATGCGCACGCGGACCGCCTGCCCCAGCTTCAGCTTGCCGCGCTCCACTTCCTCCAGCTTCAGTTCCACGCGCATGTCCGAAAGGTCCGGAATCTCGGCGATGACGGCCCCGGTCCACACCCGGTCGCCCTCCTTGAACGGCGGCGGCGATTGGCCAAACGATCCGCCCGCGCGGAAATTCGGCAGGATGTTCACGATGCCATCGTTTGGTGCGCGGATCACCATCTTCGAGATGTAGCGCTTGGCCAGTTGTGTATCCCGCACCGCCTTGTCTTTCCTCTGGTCCAAGCGTTCCATGTCCGCCGCGTGCGAAACCTTGCGCGATTCGACCTGCGTCTTCACCTGGCTGAGCGCGCCTTCCGACACGCCAACGTCGATGCGATCCTTGGCGCCCTCAATTTCCGACAGAATCTCCGCTTTGCCGGCCTCGAGCTTCGCGCGTTCCACGTTGTATTCGGACTGCATCAGGTTCATGCCGTCCATCTCATCGTCGATCTTGTGCTGTGCCTTGGTCTGCACGATCTCGCTATCGGCGGTGCGCACGTCCGTGCTTTTCTCGATGAGATTCTGCTCCTGCTGCACGCCGTCAAACGCCACCACCACTTCGCCCTTCTTGATCGGCCTGCCCGTTTCCGCCAGCTTCACGATGCGCGGATCGGGCACCTGCGGCGCCGTCAGCAGCACCGACCGCACGCTGCGAATCTCGCCGCGCGTCTTGACGCTCAATATGAAATCGCCGCGCCGCACCCGCGCCACCGCAACATCCACTTCCGTGGTTCCCGTGTAGCGCTCAACGGCATAACCACCACCCACGCACACCGCCGCCACAGCGCTCCACACAAGCACGCGTTGGCGTGCCGACATGCGTGGGCGCCCCAGCTTCTGTTTCGGTTTGAGATCTTTGGACATGAAAGAATTCCGCGCCTGCCGCCGCTACGAGGGCGCCTTTCCGTTAGCCGGCCGCTCGGTTGCCACCACGTCTCCCGGCCGAACGCCGGAACGTACGGCGGCGGCCACGCGATTTCTCATCCCGACTTCAATCTCCCGGCGCTCCCAGGTCGTGCCTGTTCGCAGAAACACGAAGGGCTTGCCGCCGCCATCCTGAAAAATCGCGCTCAGCGGCACGATGGTCGCATCCTTTTCCTCTGCCAGCAATATGTCCGCACTCGCCGAAAGGTCCGGAATCACGCGTGGGTCAACCTCTTCCAGCTTCAAACGCACCGGAATTTCGCGCCGGAAGTCCGGCCGCCAGAACGACGGCTTGGTCATCGCGCCAATGCCGACCACCCGCGCCGGAAACTCCGACCCCGGGTACCCGTCCATGCGTGCCTTGGCCCTCCGCCCCAGTTGCAACGATTCCGCGTCCACCTGATTGAGATTCGCCGCCAGCACCATCGAACTCGGGTCCACAATCTGCATGAACGTTTGGCCCGGCCAGATCTGGTCGCCATTCTGCACCTGGCCGTACTCTCCGCCACGCCAGATGGATTGCATCACCGCGATGCCGTCCATGGGCGCGTGCACCACCATCCGGTCCAAATTCACCGTGGCGCGGTCCAGCTCCAGCTTCGCCTGGTTGCGCTCAATCTCCGATGCCAAAAAGTCCGCCTGCTGCGACGCATCCAGCAGCTTCGCCTCTTCCACCATTTGCTTATAAGTCGCTTCGGTTTCCCGCACCGCCAGTTTAAGATCTTCCGCCTCAATGGATGACCGGACCTCTGCCGTCTTCAGGTCCAGCAGCGCCTTGTCCCAATCCCCCTTTGCGCTCTCCACCAGTTGGTCGTGCGCCTTTTTGGCCGTTGCCAGGTCGGCATGCATCTTCTTGATATTCGCTTCCAGTTGCAGGACCGTCGCCTTGTAATCGTCCAGGCGATTCGACTGGTACTGCGGGTCAAACTCCGCAACCACCTCGCCCTTTTTTACGTGGCTCCCCGGCTCGGCGAGTTTCGTCAGCACCAGGGCAAAGTCCGACGCCCACGGTGTTGAGGCCGGCCCGCCTGTGCCGCCCGACCCAATCAGCCCGCTGCTCGTTGTGCCAAGTCCGTTCGATCCCAGCGCTGTGCTCGTAGTCGCGGTCGTAGTGGTGGTGCCCGTTGCCGTCGTCTGAGTCGCGGCGGTCTGCGCCGCCTGCCGGTCGCCAAACCGGTTTTGCGTGCCACGAATCGCGCCCAGGCTGGATGTCGTCGTCGACGTGGTTGCCGTGCTATTGATAGCCGTATTCGTGCTGGTCGAAGCCGCCGCAGTGGTAGACGATGTGGATGCCGATGCGGAACTGCCGCTCGTAACCAGCGACTTCGTGCCGCCACCCCCAAACGATCCCGAAACACTCCGGCTCCCGCGCAACCTCGGCGCCATAAGCGCCGCGAACCGCTCCGCCTGCACGACGCCGCTCACACGGATGGTTCGCTCCAGGTCGCCTGTGGTGATCGTGGCCGTCCGCACCACCACCACGTTCTCCTGGGTGGCCGTCTTCGCACCCGCCAATTCCCTCGCAACCCACGCAATGCCGGCCAGGCACACCACGGCGGCAAGGACCTTGCGCGTGCGATTCGGAACTGGGCCCCTACTTTTTTGAAGTGGCATTCACTGACGTGGCGCGGCTCACCCGTTATATTAGACGCCGGCCAACCCGTTTA
>Ga0326728_10007796_pt1 | contig 27139 bp, 29 predicted proteins | sample MB3enrmetagenome_FD_207602 | JGI IMG/M metagenome (GOLD analysis project Ga0326728, IMG submission 207602) | Lab enriched peat soil microbial communities from McLean, Ithaca, NY, United States - MB31MN | ecosystem: Environmental > Terrestrial > Soil > Wetlands > Peat | place: USA: New York...
ACGCGGTCGAGCGGATCAATAGGAAACCGACCTCAAGCGTTTCAAGCAGGGGCGTCTATCTTATCTCCGGATTGGATCCCTTTGTTCTGCGACGGCTTCTCGATGCGCGGCCCAGGAGCAGCGCCAATGTGTTGACCAAAAAGACCAAAAAAGGCCAGGTAAGGGCTTGCCTCGGGCAAGTACTTCTGGATCTGCGAAAGTCCGGAGAAAACTCGCTGGAAATGGATATCCTGGAGATGCCGGGTTTATGCTTCAGGCCTCGGGCTATTCTTGAAAACCTTGCTGGCGCACAGACGCCGGGACTTGAAAACTGCTTGATCTGCAAAATAGGCAAAAGCGAACTGGGAGATTTGGGAATTGAGAGATTAACGGATTAGAGGAACGATAATGTCCGCAGAACTAATAATTAACAGCAATCCATTTGAAACCCGTGTGGCGCTGGTCGAAAACGGACAAGTAGCCGAACTCTATGTTGAAAGAAGTTCAGACAGGGGGATAGCGGGAAACATTTACAAGGGACGGGTAGTGAGGGTCCTGCCAGGCATGCAGGCTGCTTTTGTGGACATCGGTCTTGATAAGGCGGCATTTTTGTACGTGAGCGATATTTATCGTCCGATGAGCGAGATCGAACGACTTTTTATCTCGTCCTGTGAACAGGAAGAAGTGGAAGCCAATCCGAACGAGGCTATCGAAAATGCCGTCTGCGAATACAACGAAGCCGATTTTCGCTACGGCTACAATGGCATTCCTATCGAGGACAGGCTTCAGGAGGGGCAGGACATTCTGGTCCAGGTGGCCAAGGAGCCTATCGGGAGTAAAGGGGCAAGGATAACGACTCATATAACGCTGCCGGGCAGAAACCTTGTTTTCATGCCAACGATGGACCGGGTGGGGGTTTCACGCAGAATCGAAGACGAAGCAGAGCGAAAGCGCCTCCGAGAGGTCATATGCGAAATAAAGCCGCCTCACCTTGGCTTTATTGTCCGCACCGCCGCTGAGGGTGCTGAAAGAGAGAAGCTCCAGTCGGAGTCGGATTTTGTGGGTAAACTCTGGCAGACCATTCAGCGCAGGTCGGAAAATGCTTCCGTACCTTCTTTGATCTATCAGGAGCTGGGTATAACGCTTCGAGCGGTCCGCGACCTTTTCACAAAAGAAGTCGACCGGCTCGTAATCGACTCCGAGTCCGAGTACAGAAAAATTCTGAACTTTACCGAGACCTTCATGCCTTCGCTCCAAAATGAGGTTGAACTCTACGAAGGCGATGAGCCGATTTTCGACTCCTATGGCATCGAGATGGAAATTCAGAGGGCGCTGAGCAAAAAAATCTGGCTAAAATCCGGCGGCTACATCGTAATAGAGTCCACCGAGGCCCTCACGGCAATAGATGTAAATACGGGCCGATATGTGGGCAAACGCAACCTTGAAGAGACAATCCTTAAGACAAACCTGGAAGCTGTAAAAGAGATCGCTTACCAACTGAGGCTTCGAAACCTCGGAGGGATAATTATCATCGATTTTATTGACATGGAAAAGGAAAGCAACCGGGAGAAGGTCTGGAACGCTTTGCGGGACGCCACCTACAAGGACAAAAGCAAATCAAATATCTTGCGTATGTCGGACCTCGGTCTGATCGAGATGACGAGAAAGCGCACCAAGGAGAGTATCGGACAGGTGCTGTGCGAGCCGTGCTCTTACTGTGATGGCGAAGGATACCTCAAGTCCAAGCAAACTGTTTGCTATGATGTCTTGAGAGACCTCGAGCGGCAGAGAAAGGATCTTTTCGGCAAGGAAGTCCTCGTCATGGCTCATCCCAGCGTTGCAGCGATGTTTTATGACGAAGAGCGCGCTGCTTTGGAGCGGGTGGAAGAGAGAATGCACGCGCTTGTCACCATCAAAGCAGACCCCAGCCTGCACCTCGAAAGCTACGACATTTCGCCTTTGGGCGAATAGGCAGAGAGTTAGCTGAGCGTTGGACGCCAATCCACACGTACTATGGAGCCGTATGCCCATGAACTGGAGTATCTCCAATAGACTGTATGATGAAGCCTGCAAGCTGATGCCCGGAGGAGTGAACAGCCCTGTTCGCTCAGGCAGGGCGGTGGACTTCGAACCCATTTTCGTTAAAGAGGCGAACGGATGCCGGATCACCGATGAAGACGGCAACGTTTATATCGACTACGTCGGATCTTGGGGGCCGCTTATCTTGGGTCATTCGCATCCAGGGGTCGTGGAAGCTTTGAGAAGGGTTGTAGACAAGGGCGCATCCTACGGTATTCCAACTCGAATAGAGATAGAGATGGCGAGAAAAGTGGTGGAGATGGTCCCGTCCATCGAGATGGTCAGGATGGTGAACTCGGGGACTGAGGCCGCCATGAGCGCGATAAGGCTTGCGCGGGGTTATACGGGACGAAAAAAAATAATAAAATTCAACGGCTGCTATCACGGACATGCAGACTCGCTTCTGGTGAAGTCCGGTTCCGGTCTTGTGACCTTCGGTATTCCCGGAACTCCCGGGGTCCCCGAGGAAATCGTGCAGCATACGATTTCCCTGCCGTACAACGATTTTGAGGCGGTGCGTAAAGTCATGATGAGCGCAGGGGAGGAAGTTGCAGCGATAATAGTCGAACCTGTGGCGGCAAACATGGGAGTGGTGCTGCCCAAAACAGGTTTTTTGGAAGCATTGCGGCAGATTTGCACCGAACACCGATCACTGCTTATTTTTGATGAAGTGATTACCGGTTTCAGGTTGGCGCCCGGAGGAGCGCAACAGCGTTTTGGCGTAATGCCCGATCTTACCTGCCTCGGGAAAATCATTGGCGGCGGGCTTCCGGTTGGCGCATATGGAGGAAAGAAAGAGATAATGGAACACGTAGCCCCGGCCGGCGACATTTACCAGGCAGGGACCCTTTCGGGCAACCCGTTGGCAATGAACGCCGGGCTGGCTGTTCTCAATATTCTCGACGATGGCGGGATATATGACAAGATTGAGGAAAGCACCGACTATCTTTGTGCGGGGCTTGATGAAGCGGCGCGCTCGGCGGGCGTTTCGGTGACGCTCAACAAGATAGGCTCGCTTGGATGCGGGTTCTTTACCGAAGGACCTGTTACGGATCTTGAAAGTGCTTCGAGGTCCGATACCAAAGCGTATGCCGCTTTCTTCCGTGAAATGTTGAAAAGGGGCGTCTACCTTGCGCCCTCCCAGTTCGAGGCTTTCTTTGTCGGTGCGGCGCATCGCAAAGAGGATCTGGACCACACTATCCAGGCCGCATTCGACTCGATGAAGGTCGTAAGAACGGGCGAATGGAAAAGTGAACCGGCGAATGGGAAGAACTGAAAACCGAAGACCAAGAACTAAAAAGGTTTGACTGAAAACGGCTTGTGTGATAGTAGGCCGTCTTGCGCGAAGACAGGATGAAAAAAGAAGATAAGAAAACACTTATGCAGGCCATAATGGCCAGCACCATTGGATATCAGGTAGCCTTCGCACCTTTTATCGGCGTAGCTATAGGGGTCTTCCTGGATTCAAAATTCGGGAGCTTTCCTTACCTGACGATTATATGGCTGATCATTGGAATAGCCGCTGCTGGACTCAACTACTATCGTTTCACGAAACAGCAGCAGGAAGAAGGGAAGGGGCCCGGGAAATAGTGAGGGAAGTGATCGAGAGTGAAAAACTCTTGCAGCGGATCGAGCTTGCCTCGGCAACATTACTGCTGGTTTTTGCGGCTGCCGCCCTTGTGTGGTTTTCATTGAAATGTGCCACGGGAGTTCTTCTGGGCGGTGGAATCGTCATTTTAAGTTTCCAGGTGCTCAAGTGGCAATTGAGACGTGCGCTCATGGTCCCGGGGAAGCTCCCCAGTAAGGCGGGGCTTTTTGTCGGCTACTATATTCGCTTCCTTGCGACCCTGTTTCTGGTTTTCCTGGTGCTCTACCTCGGATTGGCCACCCCCTTTCCGTTTCTGGTCGGCCTTTCGGTCATGGTTTTGAGCATGATTTTGGTCGGGGCGTTTGAATTTATCATGATGAAAAAGGGAGAAAGTTAAGCTTATGGAGCATCCTATCCTGTTCATTAACCTTCTTCTCGAAAAGCTTGGCATTCATGTGCCTGCTGAACCTCACACTTTTACGGACTATTTGCTGCAGCCCCACATTACTTATGCCTGGGTCATCATTGCGTTGCTCGTGATCCTTGGTGCTCTGGCCGTTCGAAGTATAAAAATGGTCCCTGAGGGCGGACAGAATTTCTTCGAAATGGTGATAACGGGCATTGAAGAATTCATGATAGGGGTCACCGGCGAGGAAGGCCGCTTCATGTTTCCGCTCATCGCCAGCCTCGGTTTCTTTATCCTCTGCAGCAATTACCTCGGGGTGATTCCGGGGTTTTTTTCGCCTACGGCCAATCTCAATACTACCGGCGCCTGTGCGCTGATCGTCGTAGTGATGACTCATGTGCTCGGGGTCAAATTCCACGGAATCAAATATATCAAACATTTTATGGGTCCGGTATGGTGGCTGACTCCGCTCATCATGCCAATCGAAATAGTGGGACACCTCTCCAGGATTCTGAGCCTGTCGATTCGTCTTTTCGGCAACATCTTTGGTGAAGAACTTGTCCTCGGAATTCTCTTTTTTCTTGCGGGACTTTACCTGGCGCCCGTGCCGATGATGCTGCTCGGGCTTTTTACGGGCTTTATCCAGGCTTTCATTTTCTGCCTGCTTTCAATGATGTATTTCGCCGGCGCAATAGAGCACGCGCACTAAGAACGGGAGTGAGCGCCTGAGGCTTAGACTCTTCGACGTTGAGCTCCTTTAAGTGTGGCGACAACTTGGTTGGGAAGGCCATGTTCGCATACCGCCAATTCATTTAACCAAAGAGACAGGAGGGTTTGTTTCATGAAGAAAGTTGGGCTTTTGACTACGCTTTTGGTTTTGGGCCTCACGTGCGCGGCTTTTGCCGCTGACGGCGGCGGGGATGCCAAGTCCTCAGCAGTCCAGTTCTTCCTCTACTCGGCCATTGCAGCCGGATTGGCCATTGCGATCGCCGCTCACGGGTGCGGTATCGGCCAGGGGATGGCTGTCAGGGGCGCCGTTGAAGGTATTGCCCGCAACCCCGAGGCCTCCGGTAAGGTTACCGTCACGATGCTGATCGGTCTTGCCATGATCGAGTCTCTGTCGATTTATGCTCTCGTCATCGCGCTGATTCTGATCTATGCTAACCCGATTTCGTCAGGGATCAGCGCCTTTGTGGGTCTGCCCAAGTAGGTTTCAAGGCGCGCAGTTAAGCAAAGGGCTACGCTTGGGGGCAAAAGTAAGAAGCAAAAAGCGATAGGAAGGCATATTGCGCTTTTTTGCCTTTTTACTTTTGCCTTTTGCGTTTTTGGAGGGCCGTTTTTTTTGCTTGACTTTTGTGAATTAACTCACATACTTGATGGTGTGCAATTTTTCCAAGAGGTGATGAAATGAAATTTGCCAAAGTCCCTATGGCTACAATCGTCAGACTCTCGATTTACATGCGCACCCTTAAGGAGCAGCTGGATAACGACATAGACGTCATATCCTCTGAGCGTCTGGCAAAGCAGTGCAGCGTGAACCCTGCCCAAATACGCAAAGATCTGGCCTATTTCGGCGAATTTGGAGTGCGGGGGGTCGGATACCGGGTGAACGACCTTGTCAATCAGATCAGGGACATTCTAGGGTTGAACCGGCCATGGAATCTGGCGATGGTCGGGATCGGCAACCTCGGTTCAGCACTTGTGCGTCACGGTAATTTCATAAAACACGGCTACATTTTCACCGCGGTTTTCGATACCGATCCCCACAAGGTAGGGAAAAAACTCCCTAATGGGCTGGTCATAAATCATATCTGTGAACTGGAAGATGTCATAAGAGAGCGAGAGGTCCATGTGGGGCTTATCGCCACCCCTCCAGGTGAAGCCCAAAGCGTCGCGAATCAGCTTGTTATCGCGGGAATAAACGGAATTCTAAATTTCGCTCCCGTTCAGATTCAGGTTCCGGACTGCTGTCATGTCGAAAATGTGGATTTTACGATCAAGCTTGATTCGATCGCCCATCACCTTTCATTCGGCGACTAATAACCGTGAAATCCCGAGTTGAACCGGAAACTCTTCAATGCACTCCCGGGAAGAAGGTGTGGCTCACCCAGATTAACAGTCCGAGAAGCACTACTCCCAGCGCGATGCTCCATCCTATGAGCTTCTTTTCGACCGGAAGAAGAGGCTCCCACTCCATCTCTTTGAGTTCATTCGCTAATTTCGGTTGTTCAGGCGCCATATGCGTTGCTCTCCCTCTATTGTGACAATCACCCCTGTCGCTGGCAACAGCGATTGGATATGATTCGTTCGCCTTAATTTAGAATTTTTCGATTTACTATCCCGCCAACGGCGGCTTTATGCCATGGAAAAAGATCCATGAGATGAACAGTCCGATCCAGATGATGAATCCGAAAAGCGAAATCACGTACACCGCGGCGAGCTTGCCAATGCCTTCTTCCCACAGTTTTTTGAAATTAGACACGAGACCGATGGTGAAGAAAGTCAGGGTGAAAAAGATCCCGCGGAAAACGTTGCTCTGACCGGTAGCCGATTTCGCCTGCGCCATGATGTTTTTGGCGCCGTCCAGCTCATGGTTCAAATTTGTCAGCCTGGCTTTGTCTGCTGCGATTGAGTTCTCAAGGTTCGCGCGGTCTGCCGGCTCAGACGCCGCTGCAAGCTGGGCCTCCCGGGCGCTGATTTGTTTGGTCAGCAAGGCAACGCTGTCTCCAATGGCAGTCACGTTTTTGGATGCAGGGACACAGATCCAGAGGATAATGGCAAACGTTACAACATAGCCGATTACGAACTTGGGGAATCTTTCCCAGATCTGCCCAGGGCGAAATTTTTCGCCAGGTTTGCAATCGATCACCGTGCACCATATGATGGCAAGGATAAAGGCCCATATTCCTATGAAGACGTCGATGAAGACTTTGACGGTCGTAGCGGCGCCCATGATCCAGCCTTCTTTGTAGTTCACTCCGTCGACCAGAAGAGCCTTAGCGCGAACAAGCCCGTCCGCGACCGCGCCTGAAGCTACTGCAGCCCCGTCCGTTTTGACTGCCAGTCCCATCCACGCGCCGGCCACCATAGGTTCGCGATAGAGGAATTTTTCAGCGAAAAAGGGAAGAACGAGCAACTCGACGACGGCGAAAATCACGACGAGAGAGGAAACCATTATGGGCACTATCGGCCTTGCCCTGATCGCACCGCCCGTGGCGATCGCCGCCGAGACGCCGCAGATCGATATGCCGGAAGCGAGTGGGGCGGCCCATTCCCTGCTGAATTTAAAGTATTTGCGGGCGATAAAATAGACCAGCGCCCAGTAAATCAGATAGGCTTCCACGATGGCGCACAGACCCCGGAACATGACCGCTGAGGCCAGTCCGAGTTTTTCGGCCGCGGTGACTCCAAGGAAGCCGCCAAGGATTACTATGGCGGTCTTGATATACAACTCGGGACGGACAGCCTCCTTGATCGCGGTCGCAAAAGAGGGGAAGAAATTCCCCATAATGAGGCCGACGAGAAGGGCGACGATGAAACCTGCTTCCGGCGTCAATTTCAAGGACCAGCCTACGCCGAATTTTTTCATATCCGGTGGGGTGGTAACCGCTATATGCGCCCAACTTCCGATAATCCAGCAAATATAGCTGATCCAGAAAACAATCGTAAAACCGATAATGAATCTTTTGATGTTCGCATGGAGTGCTATGGCGCCGACAGTCATAATGGCCGTGAGCGCGATGTAGGTGACGATGAGCGAACCCAGCCCTCCGAGGTCTTTGAACGCCGGGGAAACGGGGCTAAGCGCCTTGGATAAGCTGGTCCAGATGGCAGTTGTAACCCCCCAGCCCAGAATATCATGTCCCGCAAAAACCCCAAGGCTAAGAGCGAAAATAAACAAGCCTATCCATACAGCCAGCCAGTCTTCGCTGATTCCCGGCTTTTCATCCGGCGTGCGGGCCTCGGCGGTATCGGGCAAGCCCCCGGTGGGTTTGCCTGTATCAATACCCTTTCCACTCATAGGCATCCTCCTTTCCCATGCGATTATACATATTTAGGGCTTGGGTTCAAAAGACTATTTTCGCTGGGGGGCCAATGGAGGTTTCCGAACGGGCGCATGCGAACTATGAAGGGTTTGAATAACGATCCAGTGTTTCAGTGCAGCAGGAGATTTTGCCTCTCTGCTTCCTCCTTGGCCGCCTGACGGGCAACCCCGACTACCCGGCCGGCCTTCTCTTTAGTTTCATTTAAAATCTGCAAAGTTTTTTCTTTGATATTTCGTCGTGTTTCGTTAATGAGTTCGTTCTCCCGGAGAATCCCGCTTGTCAGGATGCCTATGAGCACACCGGTGGATAGTCCTATAAAGCCCGTTGTCAGAGGGTTTTCGTCCATAAAGCCCGAAATTGAATCCCTTACGGACCGGGATATTTCAGTTGCTTCAGCGCTTGCCTGCTCCAGCTTTTCCGTCCGCTCCGAGGGTTCCTTCCGTGCATCCGGCCCGACTTCATCTACCGGCGTGTTGGTCTTGCCGCCTGTCCGGCTCTGCATGCGCATGCCAAGCGCAATCAGGCAGCCAACCCCCAAACCTGTAAGAACAGTCTCCGTGGGGTGGTTCCTGATAAATTCCGTAGTGTTGTTTATTGCCTTTTCACTTGCTTCACTGATGCTTTGAGTTTTCATTGCTTTAATCCTTTCAGAAAATCTATCAACGACAGCCGAAACCAGGAGGCGCCCCGCTCTTTTCGGAGCGAGCAGTTCCCGTATGTTCCGGATGTCTCTTACAATACCGGCTTCGGCTTTGCGGATTTGAAAGATCAAAAAGTCAAGGTCAGGGGTCGATCCCGATAATGCCTTCTCAGGGAAAGTTTGCACAGGTCCGGATTCTACATTAGTTGATCCCGCATCCATTTTGCGTCCTCTCCCATGGTATCGATGGCGCGGCGGGGAATGAAGTCCGCCTCACCGAGTTTCTTGCTGCCTATGAGCATAATTATCGTACCGGTCAGTAAAACCGGAATTCCGACAACCAGTGCCGCCCAAACGGCCGGCATCACAGATGAAAGCGCAATCGCGCAAGCTGCGAGGACGAAAAGAAAACCTGCGAAGGCAATGGACGTGCCGACAGCTACCAGCAGCGAGCGCTTGATCTGCCTGGACAATATCGAAGAGATCTCTGCGCCGGCCAGTTTGACTTCACCTTGAACTAGATCGAATACATTTCTATACAGATCGGCAAGGATGTCTCCCAGTCGAGATCCGCCCTGAGCGGGTTCGAAAACAGGAGCTTCGCCGGCGGGTTTGTGTTCAGTGGCGCGCAAGATGCTCCTCCTTATCATCTTCCGGCATGCTTTCGAAAGATGACTCACGTCCCGGAAGAAATTCGCGATCGGATTGCCGCCCATCGGGAGATGAAAAGATCTGGCCCAAAAGGATTCCCGCAACTACTGCCGAGCTTAGAAAAATCGCCGGTTGCCTGCGAGCGAATTCCGCCGCTTCGTCGGCTATCTTCTCCGGATTGGTTTCCCTGACGTTTTTGGAAAGACGTCCAATGCTGTTCGAGGCGACTTCGAAAATATCCGCAAGCGAATCGCTTTGTTCTGTACGAAGCTTTGCAGCGGATTCTCCGAGAACCTCGGCAAGAGTATCGAGCTTCGCTGAAGCAAGGTTCAACCTCTCGGAAGCAATCGAACGCGATTCAGACTTTATTTCCCTAAACACCACTGAAACGGCTTCCCGTGAGTATTCCAACAATTCTTTAACGATCCTGGCTGCGCCATTTTCGACTTGAGGTCCGCCAGGCAAATTTTCAAGAGAATCGATATCTTCTGGAATCATTTGGGTTTTTCCTTCTCATATCGCTCGAGATTCAGAGAATTCACTTCACACAATAACGGCCACGTATTTATCGCCTAACTTCCCATTATTATTTTCTATAAATAATATGTTGAGCACGGCAATCTGAAGGGTCAACTCCATGCGCCCGGATGCCGGGAGGTCATATGAAGAAGATATGGATAAAATGGTGCTTTATAGTTTTGCCGGTTGTGGTTGTTCTTTTGCTGTACGCTGGACTTGGGCAAGCCGTATCGTCGGATTCGACCGGCTATGAGGGACCTAGCGATAAAGATCTCAGGAAGGTCCTGTCTCCGCTTCAGTACAAGGTCACCCGGGAAAACGGAGCCGAGCCTCCCTTCAAAAACGAATACTGGAATAACGATGAAGAAGGGATATACGTGGATGTTGTTTCAGGGGAGCCTCTTTTCAGTTCTTCGGACAAATTTCGTTCCGGCACCGGGCGCCCGAGCTTTACCAAACCGCTCGAACCGGAGAATGTGGTGGAAAATCCCGTCCGGGGGTCGTTTTTCACCAGATTTCTAATGAAGTTGACAAAACTTTTCACGAAACGCACAGAGATCAGGAGCAGACACGCTGACTCGCACCTCGGCTACCTGGTCGAAGACGGCTCTTCACCGACCGGAGTGCGCTACAGCGTGAATTCGGCTGCGTTGAGATTCATTTCCAGGGATAATCTCGAAAAGAAGGGCTATGCCGCCTATTCACGCCGCTTTCGGTGTGTGAGAACCGTGGGCCCTGTTGGGGGGAGTGCGATTGAGTCTTGCGGCAATATGGAGTAAGTTGAGAGAGGATGTTTCGAATCTCAAGGGCATTCTGCAATGCGAATAGCCGCCATAGTCAATCCCGAATCAGGATGGGGAACTGCCCGTGAGCAGTGGTCCAAATTGCATGCGTCGGGGTTGGCTGAGGTGCGGGTGGAGACCTTCTGGAGCGAATATCCCGGGCATTCGGTGGCGCTGGCTGCCGGCGCGAGGCGCTCCGGATACGATCGCGTAGTTGCAGTGGGTGGGGACGGGACGCTGTTTGAGATTTTGAATGGACTGTGGTGGGAGAGAAGCGGGCGCCTGCCCAGTGTCGGTATGGTTCCTTTGGGCACCGGATGCGACTACGTTCGAAACTTCGAAATAGGCCGGAGCTTGGCTGCGAGGTTCAAGACCGCCGTAGGGTCGTCCACAATCGAGGTTAGCCTGGGGCGATGCCGAATCCACGACGACGCAGGACCTAGCGAAAGGGTCTTCGCAATGGTTATGGGTCTGGGTTTTGATGCCGAAGTCGTCCGTCTCTTCCGGACCGGACGGTTCGGTCGCGCCGGTTGGCAGGCTTACGCTCTGAGCGTTTTGGGTGCTTTTCGGAGCCTGCGACCGTATGCTCTTCGCGGAGACATCGACGGGCGGACTTTCAACGTGAAGGTCCTCAGCTTCGGGACGGCTTTAGGACGATGTTTTGGCAGGCGCATGGAAATCGCTCCGCCGGCGTCCCCTGTGCGAGACGACTTCGAACTTGTTTGGGTGGAGCCGGTAGGGTTTCCCAGATTGCTTTTAACGATTATGCTCTCCTATTTTGGGGCACATTACAGACTTTCCTGGGTCAGGAGTACGCGCGCAAGCAGGGTCTTTCTGGACTCCTTTCCCACTCCGCCAATCGAAGCCGACGGCGAATTGATCGGGAAGACGCCGGTTGAAATCGAAATAATACCCCGGGCATTTTCATTCGCGGCCAAAGCTGTGAGGCGCAGGAATTCTCCGGAGCGACTTTTTTCGCAAAAGTCAATGGATCGGGATTTAGATGAATGATTCCTCGAACTGTGGGAGCACTTTTGCGAAACCCCCGGGTGAACATGAGCTGATCGAGGCGGTTGGGACCGGCGATATCGATGCCTTTGAAATCTTGATCAGGAAATACCGTAATTCAGTCTTAAATTTCATTTTTAAGTTCACGGGGGATAAATTCGGTGCTGAGGACATTGCACAGGAGGTTTTTTTGAAAGTCTATCTCGGGGCTTCCCGCTTCAAACCCGTAGGGAAGGTATCGACATGGATTTTCAAAATTGCCTATAACCTTTCTATGAATGAACTGTTGCGCAGGAGCCGATTTAGCCGGGTGTGCGGCCTTGATGAGCTCGAATCCGAACCTGCGGAGCCAAACGGCGCTTCTTTGAAAGAGCTTTCTCAGGAGGTGATGGAAGCGGTAGGGCGTCTTCCGGAGAAGCAGCGGGCCGCCTTGCTTTTGAGGGTGAATGAAGATCTCTCCTATGCTGAGATCGGAAATGTTCTTTCAAGCTCAGTCGCCGGTGTTGAATCGCTGCTCTTCCGTGCGCGCGAGAATTTGAAAAAAATGCTGATCGATGCATCCTAAAGATATAAAAGGGGAAAGGGATAGATTTCAAAGCTAATTTTGAGCATAAAGACGGTTCCAACCGGTTGTTGCAGAAAGCCGATTGGTTGAAGGTTTTGCTTCATTGACAGTTGCTATTAGCCAGATTTGTTGTAAAAATAGATGGGTTGAAGTGCGAGCAGATGCTGAAGGGGCGAGGCCCTTAGTCTAAACTTACCAAATGAGCTGGAGGCGACATGAAGTTCGAAGGTACGGAGCGTTATTACCTTAGCCCTGAACTGGGCGAGATCGTAAATATAGCCATTGCGATGGAAAAGCCACTCCTTCTGATGGGTGAAGCCGGGACCGGGAAAACACAGCTTGCTTTCGAAATCTCGCGGGCGTTTGGCGCAAACATGGAAGAGGCACGCTGCAAGTCCACATTCAAAGGGGAGGAACTTTGCTACGTCTATGACACGGTGCTCAGACTGAACGATTCCCGGTTCGGGAGTGGGGAAACGGGCCGAAACGTTAACGACATCTGGGATTACCTTCGTTTCGGACCAATAGGCAGAGCGTTTCTCTCCGAAGATAGAAGAGTGCTCCTGCTCGATGAGATCGATAAGACCGATTCGGATACTCAGGATAACCTGCTCGATGTTCTTGAAGATGGCTCTTTTATCATTCGGGAAATCAATCACAAGGTAGCGGCGGTTAACAAGCCCATCATAATCATCACCAGCAACGCCAAACGAGAACTCTCCGATCCCTTTTTGCGCCGCTGTTTTTGCCACTACATCCCTTTTCCGGGTCCCGAGGAAATATCGATCATCGTGCGACTGCACTTTCCTGATATAGCGAGCAGGCTCCTCGATGCGTGCCTCGCGGAATTCTACCGCCTGCGGGAACATGGGTTCGAAAAACCGCCTGCCACGGCAGAGTTGCTCGATTGGATAGGCGCAATACGATCCAGCGGGGCGGGCGATCCCGGCGCGGGGAGAGCGGTACGGCACATTGGAACACTGCTCAAACGTTCCCAGGATTTGTTGAAATTCAAAGGGATTACGCAAAGGAATCAATTCCGGTAGGTCCATGGTCAAAGAGCTCTTTGCTGTGGTTTTGCTGAGGGGACCAGATGATCTCATTTATCCAACAGTTGCGTGAGGCGCAAATCCCGATAAGCTTCAAATACGTTCTGGAGTTTTACCAGGGAGTACAGAAAGGCCTGGCGCCGGACATAGACAGGCTCTTCCTTCTTGCCCGCCTCATTTTTGTCAAGAAAATCGAGCACTATGATGCCTTCGAACGTGTCTTCGGCGCCTTTTTCCTGGGAAAAGCACCCAATCAAATGCCCGAATGGGAAGACGCCTTTGCAGGCAAGCCCTTCGAGCAGTGGCTGCGCAAAGAACTTGAAAAAAGGGGGATCATTTCTCCTGAAGATATGCGAACTTTTGATTCGGAGGAACTGCTGAGGCTTTTCTGGGAAACGCTTTTAAAGCAAACGGAGCAGCATCACGGAGGCGATAAGTGGATCGGGACCGGAGGACGGTCTCCGTTCGGCCATTCGGGGCGTGCGGGGGGAGGGGTCTGCGTATATGGGAAGGGCCTTCATGGAACGGCCCAAAAGGTGATCGATAAGAGAAACTTTATCAACTACAGTGAAACATCAACTCTGACCAAAGATAATTTGGGCCAGGTGCTGACTTCGCTTAAGAACCTCAAGCGCGCAGGACCGGCAACCGAGCTGGATATCGACGAGACGATAGCGCGGACCGCCAAGAATGGAGGCGAAATCGAGTTGGTGTTTACAAGGGAATTGCGGGATCGCTTGAAGCTCATAGTTCTGCTGGATAACGGCGGCTATTCGATGTATCCCTATCTGGACATCGTGAAAACGGTATTTGGCAAAATCCGGGACCATTTTAAGGAACTCAAATACTATTATTTTCATAACTGCCTTTACGGGGCAGTCTACCAGGACCTTGCGCGAAGCCGTCCGGTTCCGTGGGAGGCATTTATATCCCGTGGGTCCACAACGCACCTCATAATAATCGGCGACGCCAACATGGGTCCGTACGAGTTGTTGGCTGCGAGCGGATCGCTCTACTTCAACGCCAAGGATCGAAGACCCGGCCGTGAGTGGCTGAAGGAGGTCAGTGCGGCTTTTCCGGCAAGTGTCTGGTTAAATCCGATCAAGAAGGAACATTGGCCTTACGAGAGCTCCACAATCAAGGATATTGCCCGTATATTTCCAATGGAGGACCTGACGCTGGCAGGCATCAAAAACGCTGTCCAGATATTGGGACGAACGAGGAATTAGATTCGGATGCCGACGGGATTGCACGAAAAAGAGCCGTCCCCGACGGGTCCCCACCGCTTTCAGTTGGATCGGTGGGTAAGCTGCGCTCCGTTCGAGCGGCTGCTGAACATTACTATAACCGAAGCCCGCGATGGAGAGGCGACTCTTACCATGCCCTTTTTCATCGACTACGCCCAGGGCGCCGGATTGATGCACGGCGGGGCGCTGGTGACTCTTGCCGACACGGCGGTGGCCATGGCTATCAAGAGCGTACTTAAGCCCATGTCGAATTTTGCTACGATAAGCCTCGAATCGCGATTCCTTTTGCCAGTGACAAAAGGCATTGTGACGGCTAAAGCACAGATAGTGAGCCGGGATGGCAGGCGCCTCAAGGGCAAAGCCACTCTTTATGACGAAGAAGGGCGAGCGGTGATGGAGTTTTACTCCACCTTCAAGATTTCCAAAGAGTCTGTGAAAGACCTCACTCCTGACCCCACTTGAGCTTGGATCTTAGAGTATCGAAATGGCTGACGCCCGGGGCCTTTATCATGCGGAGGGGATTGGCGGCGGCCTTAACGATTATCTGGTCGAAATCGCGGATAAGGCACCCCACTTGGCCATCGCAGGTCAGGGTCACCTCCGTTGCAGGTTCGGCGACTTCGACCACGACTGTAACATTAGCAGGAAACACGATAGGCCGATTTGTGAGCGTGAAGGAGCAAATAGGGGTCAGAATAATGGTCCGGGCAGTCGGGAATATGATGGGCCCGCCTGCGGAGATATTGTAAGCCGTAGATCCCGTAGGGGTGCTTATGATGAGGCCGTCACCACGGTAATGTGTGAGAAAATGTCCGTCGATGGTTGCATGCAGGTCGATTATCCTCGCCAGCGCCGCTTTGTTGATGACCGCATCGTTTAAGACGCGGTGGCTGAAAATGTCTTTGCCGTCGCGTCTCACCGACACCTGCAGCACCATGCGTTCTTCGATCTCGAAATCCCCGGAAATTATGTTCTCCAGTTCCGAAAAACAGGACTCGGCACTTATTTCGGTCAGAAAACCCAACCCGCCAAGATTGATGCCGATGACCGGAATAGGTCTTTGCTCGATAAAACGGGCCACGCTCAGGAAGGTCCCGTCTCCCCCGATAACGACCACCGTTTCAACCGTGCTAGGGATATCAATCTTTTCGTAATCGCAGCTAATCCCTGAGTTGTCTATATTCTCTCTGAGAAAAACTTCCACATTGCGTTTCTCGAACCATTCTTTAAGCCGGCAGCCAAGCCGGGCGGCCTCGGGACGCATGCGTTTATAAATAATTGCCACATGGCGCATCAGTGCCCTCCAAAACACTTAAGCTCAAGCAAGCATAATCCGATAAAAGGAAAAGAATTGTCAAAGTCCTTCTGTTGCTCTAATTTGAAACTAATTTAGCGGCCCGTCAAGTCATTTGGACAGGGTGCCGACGGAGGATGATTTTGCTGAATTGGTCGTTTTCATCTCCCGCACGGGTGGGGGCCGATGAATTCTGAGCAGCGCAATTCAACGATTTCGCAGATGATCTTGGTGGTCGATGATGAACCCCAAGCCTGTGAAATTATAACCGATGCTCTGACCTCCCAGGGCCACCGGGTGGACACCGCCTGCGACGGAATCGAGGCCGTCGAAAAACTCCAAAGAGACAACTATTCGATTATAGTAACCGATATGGATATGCCCAAGATGGATGGCATGGCCCTTATCAACTATGTTGTCCAGAATCATTCCGACATAGACATAATCGCCATTACCGGGCATATAATGAAATATACGTACACCGAGGTGGTTGAGGCCGGGGCCTCGGATTTTATTACGAAACCCTTTTCACTTAATGAATTGGAAGCCAAGCTTAACAGGCTTCTCAGAGAGAGGCTTCTCAGGGAACAACTCTCGAAGCTGGCCGTTCGCGATCCCCTGACCGCTCTTCAGAATCGCCGTTCCTTCGAAGAGAACGCTCACAAGGAAGCTATCCGCACCATTCGCTATCGGCACAGCCTTTTTTTGTTCTTCATGGATATCGACAATTTCAAGCAATATAACGACCTCTACGGCCACCAGGCAGGCGACGCCCTGTTGATCGAAACGGCAAATATCCTGACCAATTCAATACGTGAAAACATTGACTCCGTCTACCGCTACGGCGGTGACGAATTCGTAATGCTGCTGCCCCACCTGCCTGCTGCCCAGGCTGTGGCCGTGGCCGAGCGTATTTCCAAAAAGTTCGACCTGTTGAAATTTGAACCGACAAGTCTTTCAATCGGGGTTGCCGAATTTGTCAAAAAGTCCGACTCGATACTTCAGGACATACAGGACATGATACAGAGGGCCGACTGCGCCCTTTACGCGGCTAAAAAAGGCCCTGGCAGAAACCGGGTTTTTGTCGATAAGAGTTTGCATTAGCAAGAAAATTATTCCGCTTGAAAACTGATGCTTAAAATTAATCTTGACACCCCATAGATGGTACTTTATATAGGGCTGGTTCCGCGAGATGGAATATGCGTTTAGCGGTAACTAGCCTAAATTGCTGGACTAGTTGGCGTCACCGAAAAAATGGCCCTGATTGAATTAATTGTGGGCCGAATCGGTGACATCATGGATTAACTCAAGTGCGAGACCGCTTTATGATGTGGCATTAAGTCCGCCCTAAGCTCTGGCAGAGTCGAGTCCATCATCGGATGGCTGAAAACGTGAATGCCCAGTAGCGTTTTCAGAAATGCTCACGGTGGCATCTCCGGCAGCGGGCGGCAGACAGCATTTATTGTTTGTGCAGGGAACTTTGGGTTCTCACAACGGGAGGTTACTGCCATGGGCAAGCCTGAATTCGGTTTTGGGGTCCATTTGATTTTGGATGGCTACGGCTGTAACAGTGCAGCGCTGCAAGACATCAACCTGATTTACGACTTCCTCGAAAAATACCCTTCTCAAATGGATATGACCAAAATTATGCCCCCCTACGTTTTCCGGTATTCGGGCGTTGTTCCGGAAGACTGGGGAATATCCGGTTTCGTGCTGATCGCCGAAAGCCACATAAGTATTCATACGTTTCCGGATAAGCAGTACATGAGTGTTGACATGTTTTCGTGCAAGCCTTTCGATACCGACGTGGCGGTAGAGACTATAAAAGAGTACTTTAAAATCCAGAAATGTGAGATCAAAGTGTTGGATAGGGGCCAGGAGTTTCCCAACACCATACGTGAGTCCGCGCAGGTAGTGCGCATGGATCGGATGCTGAAGCAGCGTTCGAGGTAAGACATATTCTTGTAGAGCACACAAAAGGGAGAGGCCTCGGTCTAGCCGAGCTCCCTTTTTTTTATTTTTGCGATTTTTGCCCGGCTGTAGGCTGACTTTTGGTCATGAAGGGCCCGAGAAGCCGGAAGAAGCAGGAGATTAAAACAAGGCAAGCGCCCCATGGAGATCGTGAGGCCTTCTCACTCAGCCCCGTCTTGATCCCCGTACACTTTCGCCAAATCCCCGTAGGCATCCACCCGGCGGTCTCTAAAGAAGGGCCAGTTGTGTCTAACCGTTTGACTTCTTGCCATGTCGATCCGGGCGGTGAGCACTTCATCCGCATCACGGCCTGCTTTAGCAAAGTATTCGCCCTGGGGCCCGACGATGAAACTGCTCCCCCAGAAACTGATGCCCTTGTCGGTTCCTTCCACCGCTGGTTCGAACCCCACGCGGTTTGCGCAGATCACCGGCAGCCCGTTGGCGATGGCGTGGGACCTCTGGATCGTTGTCCATGCATCGAGCATCGGCATTCGCTCGACCTCCGGTTCGCCCGTATTCCAGCCGATAGCGGTGGGGTAGAGAAGCAGTTCGGCGCCGGAAAGGGCCATGAGGCGTGCTGCTTCCGGAAACCATTGGTCCCAGCAGATCAATACTCCGAGCCTTCCCACCGACGTTTGAACCGGCCGGAACCCCAGGTCGCCCGGGGTAAAATAGTATTTCTCGTAATAGCCGGGATCGTCGGGGATGTGCATCTTCCGGTACCTGCCCGCTATCGAGCCGTCCTTTTCGAACACCACCGCCGTGTTGTGATATAAACCGGGGGCGCGGCGCTCGAAGACCGACGCCACGATTACCGCGCCGAGCCGGGCGGCGAGGGATCCGAATGCTTCGGTTGAGGGACCCGGAACCGGTTCGGCCAGATCGAATCGAACAGGGTCTTCAGTCTGACAAAAATAAAGGCCAAGATGCAGCTCCTGCAACACGACGAGTTCCGCCCCTTTGGAAACGGCTTCGCGAATGCCTGCCGCACTTTTTTCCATATTGGCTTTGCGATCGGCGCTGCAACTTTGCTGGACCAGCCCTGCAACGAATCTTTTCATTTCGAGGCCCCCTTCAAGTTGATCTGTTTCGCTTCGCTGCAAAGATCCAGCGCCTGCAGTGACTCTTCATTCGAGGACCCCCTTGGGTATTTGCATCGTTATACAATGCAAAGACCCGTTTCCCGTCAAAAGGGGAAGAGAGTGAACGCCGGTCGCCGCACGATCCGGAAATGCCCGCCCGATGACCTCGATTGCCGCGCGGTCTTTCCGACTCCCGTACGTTGGTACGAGTACCGTCCGATTAGTGACAAGAAAGTTTGCATAAGTTGCCGGAAGCCTTCTGCCCTCGTCGTCGCAAACGGCATCCGGCCAGGGAAGGCCCATGAGCCGATAAGGGCGGCCATCCAACGTCCTGAAGGATCTCAGTTCCTCAGCCATAGCCAGGAGCGGCCCGAAGTGTTCATCCGCCGGATCGTCGCAAACTGTATAGACAATGGTGTCGTCGGGACAGAACCGGGCCAGAGTATCCACGTGTGCGTCGGTATCATCTCCCGCCAGACTGCCGTTTTCGATCCACAGCATCCGCCGTGCCCCGAGGGTTTGACACAAGAATTCCTCTATGTGAATTCGGGACAGGTGTGGATTGCGGTTAGGGCTCAGCAGGCAGGTGCTGGTAGTTAATATTGTTCCCCGCCCGTCACTTTCAATGCTCCCGCCTTCAAGAACGAAACCCGTTGTCAAAAGCGGCGTCTTGCCGAAGACGCCTAGCTCGGCAAGTTTTCGACTTATCTGGTTGTCCAGGTGGGAAGGGAATTTGAGTCCCCAGCCATTGAAGCCAAAATCGAGCATAAGCGGCCTGTCACCCTCGAAGACCGTGATAGGGCCAAAATCCCTTGCCCAGGTGTCGTTGGTCTCCACCTCTACAAAGCGGATGCGATCCAAAGGCAGCCCGGCATCCGTCATGAATCGCCTCGGTTCGTCAACATCCGGAGCGGCCAGAAGCAGGTCCTCGAAGCGGGTGATTTCCCGCGCCATCTCGATTGTGACGGCTTGCACATCACTGAGATTGGACCATTCCGTACCTTTGTGGGGCCAAGCCATGAGCACGCCGTCCTGCTCTTCCCACTCAGCCGGAAACCTCCGTGTGGTCTCGATCATCGAAAGGCTCGCTTTTCTGCTTTAGTCAAAGTTATCATAGTCTAATTGAATTTTCATGGACAAGGAATAGCCTACTTGTTAAACTGGTATGCTATAGGTGGAATTTGAACGTGGCGCAGTAAGTATTTGCCCTCTAATCGACTCAATAACTGAGAGAAAGTGACCTAAAATTGGAAGAACGGTCAGCCAAAGGAATTCAGAATTGGCTCCGAATGTGCTTCCGGCGGCTTGCCGGCGTTGAAGATGCCGACGACATAGAAAAAGAAATACAGCAGATAATTGACGAAGGCGAACAGCGGGGACTGATCTCCGAGGACGAAGGGGAAATGATCCAGGGGATCTTTTCCTTTCGGGATACGATTGCCAGAGAGATTATGGTCCCACGCACCGATACGGTTTATGCCGAGGCTGAAACCAAGCTTTCGGAAATGATTCGAATCATAATGGAGAGCGGACACTCCAGAATTCCGATTTACCAGGATAATATCGACAATATCGTTGGAACGCTGCATGCCAAGGACCTGCTCCGATTCTGGGGTTCCGGCGACATGGCCGTGCGCGATACGGTGCGCCCTCCCTATTTTATTCCGGAAACCAAAAAAATCAGCGAAGTTCTTAAGGACTTGAGGGACAACAAATCTCACATGTCCATCGTTATAGACGAATATGGGGGCACCGCCGGCATCCTCACGCTGGAAGACATAATAGAGGAAATCATAGGCGAGATAATGGATGAGTACGACTCCGAACAGGAACTCATCGTCGAACATGATGACGGCTCCATCAGCGTGAATGCACGGCTTGACGTGGACAAACTGGAAGATTTTCTCCAGGTCGAGCTGCCGGAAGGCGAATTCGAATCCGTTGGCGGCTTTATTATAAGTCTTATCGGAAAGGTGCCCGAGGTGAACGAAACGGTCATCTACGACGGGCTTGAGATCACGATCGAAGCTGCAACGAGCAGAAAGATAGACCGGGCGCGCATCCGTAAGATCAGTCAGGAAGTTTCTGAAGAGCCTTCCGAAGAAGAACCCGACGGGCGCAGGCGGCAGGACTGAAGGAGGGGTGCGCGGAGGTTAGACCGACGCGAAGAAACCGGGCAATAACTGACGCGGAGAAACGTTAAAAATCTCCGCGTCCTTTTTTTGAGCAGTGTTATGAATGCGATATTTTTCTCGGTCTTGAGCGGCTTGTTGCTTTCAGCCGGGTTTCCGAAGCCTGCAATGTTTTATTTGTCGTGGGTGGCGTTGGTCCCGCTGCTTCATGCCATTCGGACAAAAAATGGAAAAGAGGCGTTTGCGCTGGGCTATATTTGCGGGCTGGTTCATTCTTTGACCTGCCTCTTCTGGATCAATCACGCCATATACCACTACGGAGGCTTTTCACTCCCGGTTTCCTTCCTGGTGCTTTTGCTTCTTTGTTCTATCATGGCGCTCTATCCGGCTCTTTTCGCCCTTTTGGCGCAAAGATGGAGCGATCAGCCCCTGCTCTATGTTTTTGGGCTGCCATTCGCCTGGGTTGCCATCGAATGGGCCAGGGCGCACGCAATTTCCGGATTTCCCTGGGCAAACCTTGGGTATACTCAAACGCCGTTTAACACTCTTATCCAGGTCGCGGACATAACCGGCGTCTATGGGCTTAGCTGGCTTGTGGTGCTCGGCAATACGGTCATTTACGGTTTTATCCGGAACTCTTGCCGCAAATCCGGCATTGCAGTTCTTTGCGTCTGCATTTTATGCGTCCTGGTCTACGGATACTGGCGTTCCAGGGAAATTGACGCCCTGCAGCAGCGCTCTGTCGCGCTGGATGTAGGCCTTGTGCAGGGAAACATCGCCCAGAATGAAAAATGGGACCCCGCATTCGTCGACGACACCATACGCACCTACGCCCGTCTAAGCCTGGAATGCGCCAAACAGGAAGCGGTTCCCGACGTGATCGTTTGGCCTGAATCGGCGATGCCTTTTTTCTATGGAATTGATGAGGATCTTAGTCCGAAGCTTGACAGTGTAGTCAGACTAACCGGAAAGCCGCTTCTTTTCGGAAGCATCGGCGTCGTACGGCAGGAAGGCGCGGTGCATTTGCTTAACAGGGCTTATCTTCTGGACGGGGACGCAACGCTTTTGGGCGCCTATGCAAAACAGCACCTGGTCCCCTTCGGCGAATATGTTCCTTGGTCGAACATTTTGTTCTTTGTGCATCATTTGGCCGCAGGCTCGGTAGACTTTACTCCGGGGACTTCCCCGGGACCGCTTCTTTTTGAAGGACCGCCCCTGGGAGTCCTCATATGCTATGAGGCGATTTTCCCTCAGATTGCCCGTGAATCCGTGAGGCGTGGAGCCCAGGTGCTTGTTAACATCACTAATGACGCCTGGTACGGAGACACCGGCGGGCCGTATCAGCACCTGCAAATCGCGCGCTGGCGCGCAATCGAATTCAGGGTTCCGCTGGTTCGAGCAGCAAATACGGGAATCAGCGCAGCATTTGACGCCGCAGGAAAGCAGTGCGGCGCCCTGGCCTTGAACACCCGGGGTTTTCTGACATGCGGCGTTCACCCGATGTCTTATCTTTCTTTTTATGCTAAATATGGCGATCTATTTGCGTGGTTCTGTGTTTTTGTGACGGTCTGCGCGCTTATATTCGGATTTGTCCGAATGAGAAATCCCAGGAGGGTGTCCCCATGAACATCGATATTTCGGAATTGAGGAATTCGCTCAAAGAGCTGTCTCAAAGAATTCAAACCCTTGGAGGATATCTTTGACATCGCGGGAAAAGAGGCGCGTTCCGCCGAACTTGAAAAGCTTATGGCCAAACAGGATTTTTGGGAAAACCCCGATTCGAGTCGCAATGTATTGAAAGAGCGCTCCGATCTCAGTGAGATAATCCGGACCTGGAAAAATCTCGCCGGGGAGATGGAAGATAACGAGCTTCTCCTCGAGATGGCGGTGGAAGAGCAGGACGAGGCTAATCTTCAGGAAGTTCAGCGAAAATTAAAAGAGCTTCAGGATAAATACAGGGAACTCGAACTGCGGCAAATGCTCAGCGACGAAAACGATGACAAGAACGCCATCGTCAGCATTAACGCCGGTGCGGGCGGAACTGAAGCGCAGGACTGGACGGAGATGCTGTTGAGAATGTACCTGCGATGGAATGAAAGGAAACATTTCAAGGTCGAGATGATTGATCTCCAGGAAGGAGAAGAAGCCGGGATAAAGAGTGTTACCTTCACCGTTTCGGGGCCTTACGCTTATGGCATGCTCAAGGCTGAATCAGGCGTTCACAGGCTCGTCAGAATCTCCCCGTTCGACGCCAGCGGCCGCAGGCACACTTCCTTTGCAGCGGTGCTGGTCTTTCCGGAAATAGACGACAAAATAGAGATAGATATCAAGCAGTCGGACCTTCGCGTCGATACGTACCGGGCGAGCGGGGCAGGGGGCCAGCACGTCAACAAGACCAGTTCGGCCGTGCGGTTGACGCACCTGCCCACAGGCATCGTCGTAGCGTGCCAGAATGAGAAATCTCAGCACAGGAACCGCGACATAGCGTTGAAAATCCTCAAGGCAAGAATTTATGAACGCGAAAGACGCGCTCAGCAGGCAAAGATGCAGGAAACCCACGACAACCTTGATGAAATCGCATGGGGCAATCAGATCAGGTCCTACGTCATGCAGCCCTACCGGCTGGTTAAGGACCACCGCACCAACGTCGAGAAAGGAAATGTGGATGGCGTTCTTGACGGCGAACTCGACGATTTTATAGAGGCATACCTGTTGAGTTCTATGAGCGCCAAAGAGGGGGCGCCCGGCGCCGCTTAGTTCAGGTCAGGGCGACGATTCAATTCGAAGAACGGCCCTGCCCCCGTAATGGCTCGCGGGTCTGGCGCCGAAATGGGCAGAAAGAAGGAAGTTCGTAGGGCGATTTCGGGAAGGATAGCTGCCGACGTCAAAACCGGAAGCCCGATTTCCCGGACTTCCGGTTGTTCAGACAAAAGTCACCCCCCGTAGTGCAGAGCTTATAAACTATACCCGACTTCGCCGTGGATTTCCTGGTCGAGGCCCGATCTTTCTTCATCGATGCCGACTCGCAGCCCGATTGTCTTTTCGAGCACAAAGGCGATGACGTAGGTGGCCGCCAGGCAGTAAACGGCTACTGCAATCACACCAATTGCCTGTATTTGGAGTTGCTTCGGATTTCCCGCAATCAATCCGGAGGCGCCCGCTGTGGCGAATAGACCCGTTGCAAGCGTACCCCACGCGCCGCCGACCCCATGGACGCCGACAACATCCAGGGAATCATCGTAGTTGAGTCTTGACTTCATCCGGACCCCGTAAAAGCAGATCGCTCCGGAGACAAATCCTATAATCATCGCGCATCCCGGGCTTACAAATCCGGAAGCGGGAGTCACCGCGCCAAGCCCGGCGACTACTCCGGAAGCAAATCCGAGCGCGCTCGGTTTCTTTATGATCAGCCATTCCATGAACATCCAGGAACATGCCCCGGCTGCCGCGGCCGTCATAGTGGCTGTAAAAGCAAGGGCGGCCGTTGCGTTCGCCGCCAGGGCGCTGCCGGCGTTGAAACCGAACCAGCCAAACCAGAGGAGCCCCACCCCGAGCAGTGTCATCGTCAGATTGTGCGGAACGAACATCTCACCGGGAAATCCGGTGCGTTTTCCAATGACGATGGCGATTGCAAGCGCCGAGATCCCGGCTGAAAGATGTACAACCAGGCCGCCGGCGAAATCGAGACCCCCGATCGCCTGAAACCAGCCGCCTCCCCACACCCAGTGCGCCAGGGGGTAGTAGACAAGAAGCGACCACAGCACGAGAAAGGCGAGGTATGACTTGAATGTCATTCGCTCGGCTATGGCGCCGCTTATGAGCGCCGGGGTGATTATGGCGAACATTCCCTGAAACATGACGAAGGCATATGTCGGAATTGTTCCCTTGAGCGAATCGATTGTTGTTCCCATCAGCATGAACTGGCTCAGATCACCGATAAACCAGTTGCCCTCGGTAAACGAAAGGGAGTATCCCACTACAATCCACAGGATCCCCAGAATGCCGAGCGCAGCGAATGAATGCATAAGAGAGCTAAGTACATTCTTCTGTTGCACCATTCCGCCATAGAAAATGGCAAGTCCCGGCAGCATCACCATGACCAGGGCCGCCGACGTGAGCACCCAGGCAGTATCCGCCGGGTTCATCACGGCTTCCTCTGCAGCCAGAACGGAACGTGCGAACAAGCACAGCCCCAGGGATGTCCCCGCCGTAACCAAAGCCAGCAAACCAGCATTCTTCAAAAATCTTGACACCATAGCAAATAAGCCTTTCATGTTTGATTAAATCGAAAATAGTGTGGGGATTCGACCTTAGGCAGGAGCAAGCTGCATACCCAAAGGGAGCGCCCGATCAAGTAGCTGATGTAAATGACATTTCTGAACCGTTCCGCCGGATGTTTCGGCGAAGATGCAACAATTATGTATTTTGATGGCAATTTGTCCCTTGGAGCGCAACAATTTTGTCCTATATTAACGCCAGGACCTGTCTTTCTTCCTAGATAAAACATTCACATATGTAGCGATATAACAGCGTACCCGACAAACATGGCGATTTGGACCGCTTTGTGCTATGCTCTCGCTTGCCGATAGTTACAAAGTTGAACCCTTTGGAAGTCTTTTGACGGGAATTACGGTACATTTGTGTACCGCTCCTTTTTTGTCGAGGAATGGCGGCTAATACGAATCTTTACCCAGAAGAGCGGAGGAAGCGAGATGACGAAAATCGAAGCCATAATAAAACCTTTTCGGCTTACGGAAGTGCAGGGAGCGCTTACCGCTCTTGGCATCCAGGGTATGACGGTGAGTGAAGTGAAGGGTTTCGGCAGGCAAAAGGGGCATGTGGAACTTTACAGGGGAGCCGAATACACTGTGAATTTCGTGCCGAAACTTCACATTATGACTGTTCTGCCGGACGAATTGGCGCAAAAGGCGGTGGACGCGATACAGAAGGCGGCTTATACAGGCAAGATCGGCGACGGAAAGATATTCATCTCGAAAGTCGACGAAGCGGTGCGAATCCGCACCAATGAGGTTGGGATCGAGGCGCTGTGAGAAAAGTGTCTGAGCGGGTGAATCGGGTGCTGGACGAGAGCGCGTGAGTGGGTGGGCGGAAAAGGTGTCATCTGTCCGCCCATTCACACGCAATTTTTATATAATCGTATATTCCCTCAATATCTTCGGCGTCAAAAGGCCAAAACTCGGGATCGCCTCGAAACCAGGTGATCTGCCGCTTGGCGTAGTGCCTGGTTTCGCGCTTGATCCTGGCGACAGCCTCCTTCATGGAGATTTCGCCCGCGATGTGCGCGGTCATCTGCCTGTATCCGATCGACTGCATCGATTTCAGCTTGGCTGAATACCCCATGGCAAGAAGCCCTTCCACTTCGCTTTTCAGGCCTGCTTCTAGCATTCGGTCGACTCTTCGGTCGATGCGTTCGTATAGATCTTTCCTTTCCCGGTTTATAAAAACTTTGACGGCAGGGCGAAGCTGCTCCCTGAAACCGTGCCGATCCTGCAAAGCTGACAATGGGGCGCCCGCGATATGGAAGACCTCGAGGGCGCGAATAATTCTCTGACGGTCGTTTCGGTGAATTCTTGCCGCAGATTCCGGGTCGAACCGCAAAAGGTCTTGGTATAGCTCGGCCAGCCCTTTTGTCTTTTCAACTTCGATCAGTTTTCTTTTCACTTCGGGATCCGAGGGAGGGCTCTGGCACAGACCCCTCGTCAAGGCCCTGATGTAGAGTCCCGTTCCGCCGACGACCAGAGGAACCTTGCCGCGCTCCTTCACTTCCTCGATTATGCGTCCCGCGCCTTTTAGGTAACTCGCGGCATCAAAAGCCTCATCGGGGTCCGCCACATCGATCATGTGGTGGCGAACAACCCGGCGTTCTTCCAGCGTCGGCTTTGCCGTGCCGATTTCCATGCGGCGGTAGACCTGCATCGAATCGGCGTTGACTATTTCACCTGAAATTCGCAGGGCCAGTTCGATGGAAATAGAGGTCTTGCCTGATGCGGTAGGGCCGGCAAGGATAATCAAGGGCGCGGCGAAGCGCGGTTGACTTACGGTCGCGTGGACGCCCTTCACCTCTTCGCCCATTTACTGCC
>Ga0326728_10007797_pt1 | contig 27131 bp, 19 predicted proteins | sample MB3enrmetagenome_FD_207602 | JGI IMG/M metagenome (GOLD analysis project Ga0326728, IMG submission 207602) | Lab enriched peat soil microbial communities from McLean, Ithaca, NY, United States - MB31MN | ecosystem: Environmental > Terrestrial > Soil > Wetlands > Peat | place: USA: New York...
GGAGGCCCACTGGATGGCTGGGCATTTCCACAGGTCCAGCCGTGCGCGGCAGCCGAACCAGACCGTTCCGTCGGGAAAGACCGCGTCGAGATACCATTTGTCCAAGCGCATGTTGGCGGAGAGCGTGGCACACCGCGGTTGTCCCTGCCAATTTGATAAAATCAATGCCCGGCACAAAGAATTCAATGACCTGCGCATGACGCCGGGCGCTGGACACGGCCAGCATCCGAAGGCCCCGGCAGATTGCGGATTGCTTTTCATCGCGAACGGGAAGACTCGACCGGAGTGGCAGGGTAATGGAGTGAAGGAGTGGCGCGCATTCCGGCCGAAAAAATACCTTAATTTACCTTTACCAGGCCTGATTGGAGTTGATTGTAGATGGCTGTTGGGGCGCAGTTTCCCGCCCCGCCAATTATCAAAGCGCATTAGGAAAAATGGCAATGCGTCCGTCTCGGATGGTAGAGGGCGGCGCTGCCGCGCCGCCCAAGAGTCCAGGGCAGAGCGGCAGCTCTGCCCTGCCAGGAAGGCGAAGAATTTTGTCCTGCGCCCCATGGGCGGGTTCCTGGAAAAGGTCCTCCGTTGTGGGCAGGTTTTTTTGTGCCAGCTCCTGAAGCAGGTTTTTGAATCCCCAGCCGCGGTAAAGGCGGCGCAACTCCTCCGCATCGCTCTCCCGGGCCGCCAATTCCTCCCATGGCAATTCATAAGGCATATCGTTTCTGAGCCTGATTAGTTGTTGGTTGCGCCGAACCACCTCCTCCGCTGCCTGCAGACCGGTCCGAACCCGCTCGGATCTCACTTCTGCCAGACGCTTATACATTACATCAATGGAACCAAATTGTCCCAACAAATCCGCGGCAATCTTTAAGCCAATCCCGGGCACGCCGGGGATGTTGTCCGACGCGTCCCCAACCAGGCTCAACCAGTCCACAATCTGCGCCGGCTCCACGCCTGTCTTGCGCCGGACTTGCGCCTCATCCCACAGGCTTTCCGTTTTGTCTTGAGGCACGAGCAGTTTGACCCCGCCGCAAACCAACTGCATAAAATCCTTGTCCGAACTGGCAATGACCGCCGCCAGACCCGACCCCGCGGCCCGAACCGCCAGCGCCGCGATACAGTCGTCCGCCTCGCATCCTTCTTTCATCCAGGAAAAAATCCCGGCCGCCCTCAGGTAGTCCGCCATTCCATCCAATTGCGGCGCCAGGCCGGCGGGCATCTCCGCCCGCTGCGCCTTGTATTGCGGCAGGAGGGCCATCCGTTCCGCCGCCAATCCGCCATCCCAAATCACCGCCGTGTGTGTGGGGCGCGCGCGCTCGCGCGCCTTGCCCAGCATGCGGATGAATCCATAGATCGCGTTGGTGGGGCGTCCCGAGGGCGAGGTCAGGGATGGGATCCCAAAAAACGCCCGGTAGGCATAACAGTGCCCGTCCACGATCAACAAGGGGCCGCCGGCGGGCGGGGGGGAGGATGTCGGGCAATTTTGCATTGGATGGCGCCGCGCAAAACAGCGGATCAACGAGTCTGCGACCCCGTGGGCTGGAGGGGGTAGGAGTTTTTGGCGAAAGGCATCTCCTCCTCGGTATGCACGCGATTTCCCGCCGGATCAATAATCGTCGCTGTGACGAAAATCATCAGATTCGCCTTCTGGCTGTAGGAGTACTCGCTCCTGAAGAACCGGCCCAGGAGCGGCAAATCGCCCAGCACCGGCACCTTGTCTTTCATCTTGGAGATGTTCTCCGAGATCAACCCGCCCAACATGACCGTCTGGCCGTCCCACAAATTGACACTGGTGATGACCATCCTGACGCGGTAGTGGGGCAGGGGCAATTGCGCGACCAGCGGGATGCCTTGCAAGCTGGACACCTGCTCGATGAACTGGCCGGGAGGATCGTAGCCCACGAATTCGGTCAAGGTGGGAATCAGGACGATTTGGATGGAATAGCCGTCGGCGGAAATGGTGGGAAGAATGTCCAGGGCGGGTCCCTCCGTGAACGGGGTGGTGGAGTAACCGACGATGGGCGCGGTGGAAGAAGAAGTCGTCGTGGCGGCGGCGGACGTCCCCAGCCCGGAAGTGATGCTGGCCAGGCCGCCGGGGATGATGTCTGGAGAGGTGACGATATCCACAATGTCACTCACCTGCACATGCGCCTGCCGCCCGCTGAGCGTCGTGACCCTGGGCGCGGACAGGATATCCGTTCCGTCCCGTTGTTCAATCGCCTGAATGGCCACGCGAAATTGCGGGTCCGTCAGGATGCCGGTGATCGTTCCCAAAGTGGCGAGCGACGGCGCGGAAATGGGGGCGTTCGGGGCGACGCTGCGCAATGCCGCGCCGGTGAGACTGCCGTCCGAAGCCGCCGGGGCGATCTGGCCCGGGTTCGAGCCGGTCGGACCCGCCCCGGGGAAGATGCCCGATGGATTGGCGTAGGTTGGGGTCCCTGTGTAGGAAGGCGCCGTGCCCCCTTCCATTCCAATGGAGCCGTTGTTCGCCGTAAAGTTTCCCAGATACGTCTGAAAGCCAACCCCCTTGGCGTCATTTTGCGTCACGGAGGCAAATTTGGTGTCAATCTGCACCTGCGGGGGAACCTTGTTCAGCAATTCCAAGGCCCGTTCCACTATGTCCAGGTCCGGCACCGTCGCCCGCACCAGGATGTCGCCAGTCCGCTCATTGAAAAAAGCGAAAGCGCCGTTGCTGCTCACGTTCACACCCGTGTTTGTAAAATACCGGAATACCAGAGAATTCATCTCCACCACTTCGTTCGTCCTGGTGACATACGGAATGCCGCCGCTGACGGTTTGGCCGCCGCCGCCACCGCGGCCGCCAACGGCACCGACGCCACCGACGGCGCCGCCAACGCCGACACCGACACCGATGGTTGGCGCCCAAGCGACGCTAGGATAAAAGGCCGTCCCCGGCGCAGCGTTCATCATGTTGGCGCCGCCGCCGCCGCCGCCGCCGCCGCCGTAGCCGCCGCCGCCGCCGCCGTAGCCGCCGCCGCCATAGCCGCCGCCGCCATAGCCGCCGCCGCCATAGCCGCCGCCGCCGTAGCCGCCGCCGCCGTAGCCGCCGCCACCTATGCCGCCAATGCCGCCGCCAATGCCGCCGTAGCCGCCGCCACCGATGCCGCCAATGCCGCCACCGATGCCGCCAATGCCGCCGCCGATGCCGCCGCCAATGCCGCCGCCAATGCCGCCGCCGCCGCTGCCGAGAATTCCACTCTCCGTGGCCTGTCCAATAATTTGTGCCGCGAAGATTCCCATCAAACCTTGCACAAAAGTATTGGGGTCCACATGGAAGGTGCGGAGCTCCATGGCCGCCGTGGCCTCCTGTTTCTTAAAGAACCACACCCCGTAATCATTGACGGAGAAGCTGAGGCCGGCGGGATAGCTGGCGCCGGCGGGATCGGTCTGCAACGCCACTTGACAAACCGCATCCAACAATTCCCACATCGTCACGTTGTTGAGGGGCGGACTGAGGGTGACGTTAATGGATTCGGCGGTCAAGGCCACCGGCGCCGGCGAGTTGGCGGTGGCCGGGTCCGCCGGCCCTATGTTCAAGCGTGTCCAAGCGGTGCTTTGCGCCGTCGCGGCGGCCTCGGCCGCCGATTCCGGCGGAGCGCCGCCGCGCGGATTCCACATGAAGTTGATGCCCGATTGCTCCATCAGGTCGGCGCCCATGGAAAAGGTCTTCAGGTTCCGCATAACTTCCAGCAACGGAACCGTTTTTTCCCAAGTGTCCGGCGTATGGTCATATTTGATTTCCTGCAGTTTGCGCATGATCTTCTGGCGGCCCAGGCCGGTGGTCACATTGCTGTTGGTGGCGTATTCGTTGCCGGGGTGCGGCAGTTTAGTCGCGGTGGTGGAGAGCAGCCACATCCGCTCCACCTGTTCCAGTTCGGTCTTGGTGTCCCTTTCGCGGTTGCGCGCGTCAGCCATGTAGCGGGCTTCCTTGAGCAAATCCAAATAGTAAGGCGCGGCCGTGTTGGAGGGATCCAAATCCAGCGCCTGCAAAAGCACTTTCTCCGCCTCGTCCAGATGTCCCATCTCGTAGAGGAGTCTTCCATTCTGCACCAGCGTGGCCGCCTCGGCATTGGTGGCCAGGAGGCGGGGCACCTGATGGAGCATGTCGGGGCTGGGCACCCGGCCCAGCCGCGCGGCCTCCATTTGGGCAATCTCATTGGTAAGGGTGTGGAGCCGCTTGTTTTCCGGATCAAACTTGAGGGCGGCATTGGCATGAAATCTGGCGTCGGCCAGATTGCCGCCGCTCATGTCTTGCCGGGCGAGAATTTCCCGGGTTTCATCCAGGCCGGTGATGATCAATTTCTTCTCCGCCTCCACGGTGGGATTTTGAAACTGCAACATCGGAAACAGATTCACCACGGCGTTCTCGTAAAGACTGGCCGCGCCCAGAAAGTCTTTCCGCTTCCGCGCCGCGTCGGCGGCCTGCAGGGTGGTTTGCAGGCTGGTCATCGCGGCCTGCCGGCGCGCCGCTTCCCGCACCGCTTGTTCCTGCGCGGTTTGGACGGCGTCTGGATTGTTGTTCTGAGCCTGCGCGGAGAAGGCCAGAAAAATGACGAGGCTGAGGGTGGTTTGGGCTGCTGGTCTCATGGTGTGGTGTCTCTTTGGAATATGTTCTCAGGGCTTACTGCCCGCCATTCCATTCCTTTTCTGTCTTTTGGGACGTCCGGGCGTCCTGCACTGTAACGGCGTTGCTTTTAATATCAATGATTTTAAACGTCTCCCGGGAAAACCGCAATTGATCCCCCACGTTCTTTTTCAGGAACACGTTGGTTTCGTCCGACCCGCTGTACTTCAAATCCGCCCCATATCCCGTCACCCGCTTGTACGGCCTGTTGGTGGTCACGGAGACTGTTTCCTTGGTTTCGGGTATGAACAACTGGAGGGCGAGCATGGAGGGGTTGTCGCGGGAGCCATTGGTGCCAAGGATGGTATAGGGCCTTCGCGCGGTCGGCGGCTCGTTGGTCCGGGAGAACTGAGGCTGCATCTTCGCCCCGGAAGGAGGCTGGGCGAGAATCCTGTAGCCTTCGCCCACTTGGGTTATAAAGCTGATGGTATAATAATACGGCGTGATCCGGGTCACCGTCAGGGCGTCCACGCCCGACTTGGTCATCTTGATCATTTTCCCGTCAGGCCCCTTTACCCAAGTCACCGGATTAAACAGATTGTGGTCGCCGCTCAAACTGATGGCCGGCGCGTTGGTCAGCTTCTGCAGCGCGACGCGCAACGGCGCCAGATTGGTTTCCACTCCGGGCAGCGGCCGGGCCGGGGGCGGTTTGACGAACCCGGAGGTCATTGACTTAATTGACTCATTGACGGACACGGACAGCCAAAATGCCGCCGCCCCAAGCCCCGCCAAAACAGCGCTCAAGATAATCTTCTCGAAATGTCTCTTGAAGAATTGCATCAATTGAATTTCACCGCATCCACCGAAAGCGTGATGTAAAGCAAATGCTGCTGCAGCGCCGTGGACGGCGCCGCGGGCGCCGGGGCGGCGGATGCCGGGGCTGTCCCTCCCCGGGCGGGGGCCGGCGCGCCTGACCCTCCCGCCGACCTGGCCCGCCGGAGCGCCAAGATCTCATCCATCGTGAGAACGCCCCCGGACGGGGGCGCGACCCGGGCCGCATCCGGCCTCCTGCTGGTTGGCGGGGGCGGAGGCGGGGGCGGGGCCGACGCAACCGGTTCGGCCGCGGGCGGATTCTGCCCCAGCGATTTCACGTCCGCGGGCGAGACCACAATATTCTTGACAATAAAACAATTGCCCGACTGGGCCAGCCCGTCCAGAACGGCGGCCAGCTCCCGGGAAAAACACCGGAATTCAATCTTGTAGGGGGTCTTGGTCTCCGCGGACGTGGCGACCTTGCTGGCGGGAAACGTGTCGTCCGGATTGAGAATCAGATCGTTGGTGGGGGACAAGGCCACGCGCCGAAACATGGCCAGCGAATTGATTTTGGCCCCAAACAGAATATTGCAAAGCGCCTTGATTTCGGTCAATTGCTGCATCCACGGCTCGATGTTCTCCAATGGATACCTCAGTTTGCCCCGCTGATCGGTAAATCCGAACGCCATAGTGTCGGGCAGCGCCACCGAGGCGTTGGTGGCCTGGGTTTTCAATTCGGCGATGGTGTTCTCCAGATACTCCGAGAACCCCTTCTCATCCTCCTTGGGATGGGGGGTGTAGGGGCTGAACGCTTTGTTCACCTGATCCTCAAACTCCGTCACCTGGCCCAACTCCGCCTTGGCTTGCTGGATGTGCTCGTCGGACGGGTAAACAGGCTTCTTTTGCAACGCGTTATACTGGGTCACATACCCCTGAAACTCGGTGTTCACCACCGCGTTCTGCTTCAAATCGCCCGAAAACAAGTAGCCGCAGTAACCGGTCAAAACCAAACCCGCCACCAGGCTCAGGAGAAAGAACAAATTGCGTTTGATCCAGGCCATACTTATAGTTTGAGCGGGTTCTTCAGGCCCACGGTAAGATCAAAGGTCGCCGTGTTGGTATCCGCCGGGTCCGCTTTGATGCCATTGGTTCCGAGCAGCACGTTGGTGCTGAAGGACAGCGAGGCCATCAGGTTCGACTGCACGGCAAACGCCAGGTCCTGGTTGGCGGACCCGGAGATTTTGTCCCGGTTCACCATCCGGCAAGTGACCAGAATGCGGGTCACGGAGTTGCTCAACGCTTTGGCCGCCTCCAACGCCGCCAGTTGCTTCTGCTTCTGCGCCTCGATCTGCTGGGGGGTTAGGGGGGCGCCGCCCCGAGGACCATTCGTGTCCGAAGTGGCAGTCCTGAGCCGCCGGTTTCTGGCCTCCCAGGAGTTGTCGCCCAAAGCGCTGGCCGTCCTGACCACCGGGGCCTTGTAAACCTGAAATCCCGTGTCCGGCTTCCCCCCGCCGTAGGCGCTGCCCGCGGGCAAATCAGGCTCAAAGGTCTCCACCCAGACTCCCACGTCAACGTCATGGCCTTGGTTCTTCTCCTTCAGGCTGGCTTGAACGTTGGTTTCCGAACGGAGCAGGGCCGCGCGCATTTCGCCCAGCACGTTCATCCAATAAAAGTGGTCCTCTGCAAGCTCGGTGACCCCTTGGGCGCCCGCCAGCGCCGTGTCGCGCTGTTTCAGCACCTCGGTTAATTCCTTGTCCTTCTTGGTCAAGCTGGTCAGCTTGGTCTTCAAATCATCGCGGTTGACCTGCCGCGCCGCGTAAATCCGCGCTTCGGCCACATGCAGCAGGAATACCGCCAGGGCCAGACTGAAAACGGCGGCGATGAGGTAGGGCTTTTTCTGCGCGAACCGCTGGCGCTGAATCGAGCTTTTGGGCATCAGATTCAGTTCCACAGGGCAATGCGCCAGATCCCGCAATCCCAGTCCCACCACCTCCCCAAACGAATGCGCGTACTTGGACAATTCCTCCAAGTCCAGCGCCGGGCCGATTTCAATGTTGCGGAAGGGATTAAAATAATCCACCGGCAGATTGAGCTTCTCCGCGAAGAACTGCGCCGTGTACGGCATGATGGAGGCCCCGCCGGACAAATAGAGCCGCTCCGGCGCCGAACCCCCTTGCTGGCCGCGGTAAAATTGGATGGTCTGGTTGACTTGGATATGCAGCCGGGTCATCACCTGGCGGGCGATCTTGGCTATGGCCGCCGCCTGGGGGTCCTCCGGCTCTTCGTAGGCCCCGCCCAGGCTGACCGAGCCTTTTTCCAGTTTCACCGCTTCCGCTTCCGGGAACCGGGTCTTGGCCTCATGCGCAAAATCCTGGGTGATGGAATTGGCCCCGATGGTGATGCTCCGCGCATACACCTTCCCCTTTTCAAAAAAAAGCAGATTGCTCGTCTTGGCCCCGATGTCCAGAAGCATGCTGCAGCCTTCCACGTCCCCGTAATTGTATCGAAACGCGTTGCACAAGGCGGCGGAGGACACATCCACCAGTTTCAGGCGCAATCCGGCGGATTCCCCCACCCGGAACAGGCCCTCAATGACTTCCGATTTGACCGCCACCAGCAGCACCTCCAACTCGTTGCTGGCCGAGGTGCCCAGGATTTGATAATCCCACACCACCTCGTCCAGCGGGAAGGGAACATTTTGCTGGGCCTCGTAGCGAATAATTTGCGTCACCTTCGATGTGTCCACCGGCGGCAGTTTGACGAATTTGGAAAACACATGAAAACCCGGCGCGCAAACATTGCTCTGGCGCGAGCTGAAGTTCTTCTCCGCCAGCAACTCCTGCAAGGCCTTCAGGATCGCCGCCTCCCGGCTCGCCTCCTGCGATCCCTCTATCCCCAGCGGCTTGACCCCGTACTGTTTGAGCCGCAAACCTCCGGCGTCGTTCTGTTCGAACTCCGCCATCTTCAGGCTTCCGGCTCCAAAGTCTATCGCCAAAAATGATTTCGAATTTAACATTGATTTCGCTCCTGCCGCCTCCAGCTCTTCCAGAATGTCACGCTCCCAGTCTCAATACAAATGAAAAAGTCCGTGCTGATTACCGCAAATCGCCACGGCGGTCAATTATTTTGATAAACATTTCTTTATACAAAGCTAAAGGTATGCCACCCCCCGGCTGCCTCCCGCTTCTCCAGGAATCCGCCTTCCACGCCCATTCCTCCCCCGCCTCGGGCCGCCCCGCCGGTTTTGCCTCATCATTTTCACGCAAAATGCGTGAAAATGCCGCCCCCAAAACTCCCCCGCCTTACCTCCCCAGCCGGCCCCGAAAATAGTCAATAGTCTTGACAAGTCCCTCGCCCAGCGCCACCCGCGGTTCCCAGCCCAACAGGCTCCTGGCCCGCGCGATGTCGGGACGCCGCCGGCGCGGGTCATCCTCCGGCAAAGGCCGGAAACTGATTTTGCTGCGGGAGCCGGCCGCCGCGATGATTTGGCGGGCAAACTGCAGCACCGTCAATTCCGCCGGATTGCCCAGGTTGACCGGATCGCTGGTCCCGCTCTGCATCAACCGGTAAATCCCTTCAATCAAGTCCGTGCAATAGCAAAAACTGCGCGTCTGTTCCCCGCGCCCAAAGACCGTCAGCGGCTGGTTCTTCAGCGCCTGGCTGACGAAGGCCGGCACCACCCGCCCGTCCCGCAATCTCATGCGCGGTCCGTAGGTGTTGAAGATGCGGGCGATGCGCGTCTCCACTCCGTGCTCCCGGTGATAGGCCATGGCCAGCGCCTCCGCGAACCGCTTGGATTCGTCGTAACAACCGCGCAGGCCGGTCGGATTGACGTTGCCCCAGTAGGATTCGGTCTGCGGATGCACCAGCGGGTCCCCGTACACTTCGGAAGTGGATGCCAGCAGGAACCGGGCCGATTTGTGCATGGCCAGTCCCAGCGCCTTGTGCGTCCCCAACGATCCCACCTTCAGCGTCTGGATCGGCAACTCCAAATAATCCACCGGACTGGCCGGCGAGGCAAAATGCCACACGTAATCCACCTCCATGTCAATAAACAGATACTCCGTCACATCCTGCTCGATGAATCGGAAATCCTGGTTCCCCGCCAGATGCGCGATGTTGTCCACGCTGCCGGTGACCAGATTGTCCACCGCCACCACCTTGTGGCCGCGCCCCAACAGGTAATCCACCAGGTGCGACCCCAGAAAGCCCGCCCCTCCGGTGACGATGGACACGGGTTGCGCCGGCTTGGCTTTCCTCCCCTTCTGTTGGATGAAGTTGCCCATGCGGCGTCCGTCAGCGCGCTCCCTTTCCCATCAATACCACCGGGATTGTCCGCCAGAGTATCTTGATGTCCAGCCATAATGACCAATGATCTATGTACTCCAAATCCAGCCGCACCCATTCCTTGAAATCGCTGACTTCATTGCGCCCGCCCACCTGCCAGAGGCAGGTCAAACCGGGCTTGACGCTCAGACGGCGCCGATGCGCCAAATCATCGAATCGGTTGACTTCTTCCACCGGCAATGGCCGCGGGCCGACCAGGCTCATGTCCCCCTGCAACACGTTGATGAGCTGGGGAAATTCGTCAATGCTCTTCTTGCGCAGCCAGCGTCCAAACCGCGTCACCCGCGGATCGTTGGCCACTTTAAAAACCGGGCCGGACATTTCATTCAGCGCGGCCAGCTCCTGTTTAAGCTGCTCGGCGTTGGTAACCATCGTGCGGAATTTATACATGGTGAACGGCCGGCCGTTCAGCCCGGCCCGCTTTTGCCGGAAAAATACCGGGCCGGGCGAGGTCAGCTTGATGATGATCGCCACCGGGAGGAAGATCAAGGGCAGGGCAAAAACCAGAAGCAGAAGCGTCCCCGCCACATCAATAATTTGCTTGACCACCCCGGCCCAGGAGGCCAGTTGCGGCCCGGAGCGAAACACCAGCAGCGGCCGCCCGCAAAAATCATCAATCGTGGTTTGCGAGATGCGCGTTTGGAAAAAATCCGCCACCAGCCACGCCTCGATGCCTTCCAACTCGCAAGCCTGAATGGCCTCTTCTATCCGCCCAAAAACCGTGCGCCGCGCGCTCAATACCACGCTGTTGACCGAATGCTCATGCAGAAAGGCAACCAGCGCCGCGGTGGAACTCATGTTCAAATCCAACTCCCCCACCACCTGCAGTTCCGGATGGATCTTCCGCATGTCCGCCCGCAAGCTCCCCGTTTCCGCCCGCTCCCCCACCAAAACCACTCGCTTGGTGAACTGGCCCGCTCCCAACTGGCTCCGCCGCCGTCGCAGCACCAACTCCTCTTTCAGGAACATCAGCAAGAAGCTGCAAAACCCGAAGAGCACTATCACGCCGCGCGATGGCATCCCGCGCACCAGATAGATCGCCAGGATCAGCCCAATCGCCGTCAGAAAGCAGGCCCTGGCCAGTTGCCAGGCCTTCTCCCGCCGCGGGGCAAATATCGCCTGCTGATAAAACCCCTGCGCTTCCAAAATAATCATCCCCATCGGGATTGCCAACAAAGCCAACGCAAAGTACTGGGGATAAAATACGGCGATCGAGTCCACTTGATACCCGTTCGGCACTATCGGCGCCCCCGCCAAATTGTAGCGGACAAAATGAGCCAAATCCTTGACGATGGGCAACTGCCGCAACCACCCGACGACAACATGCCAATTAAAGCGGATAAAATGCGCCAGCCACAAGCCCAGCGCAAAGACCATCCCGTCAATCCCTTTGTGAACCTGAACCCGGATTTCGCGGTCGCGACGCATTATTTTGATTGTCTTAACTCATCAAACGCCGGCGCCCTGCCGCGCGCCTGCCCGGAAATGTTTCCAGCCTGTAGCGGCGGTCTATGACCGTCGCAAGACCCCGGCGCCCTTCCGCGCCCCTGGCTGGAAATGATTCCAGCCTTGTCGGCCGTCATTTGCCGGCCCGCCCGCCCGCCACGGTTTGGAATTCGGGCACGGTCGTCTTTATGAATCTCTGCAATCTCTCGAAAGTAGCAGATTCCTCCCCGGGCTGGCAAGTGGCAAAATAGCTGATATAGGCCCACCGCTCCGTCACCCCTTTCTCCAGCACCGTCTTCCATAGGGACCACAGCCGCGCGCCTTCTTCCGCCGTGATCTTGTCCCCGGAAACAAACCAGTACACGTAAATGCCGTGGATCATCCGCCCGCTGGCCGGCGCCTGCGTGGCGCTGAGTTTGATCGCCGGAATGTCGTAGGCATACGGACGTTCCATTCTCAGGCTAATCCGCTCGGTATGGGTGACCGTCCAGTCTTGGGCTTGGAGGCAGTATTGCGGCTGGTGAATGCTCGTGTGGTCCCTTCCCATCAACACCACGCCCAACTGCGCCGCAAAGCCGCCGTTCCTGTACAACCGCCGCCCAAAAGTGGTGTCTTGGGGCAAGGCCGCCACTTCGTCGGGACCAATCGGCACCGGTTCGGATTGAAAGCCCGGCACATTCGTTGGCAGAACCACGCTTCGAGGCGCAACCAAATCGCCGTCAGCGCCATAAAGCCCAACCGGATCCACCTTGACGCCGGGCTTGCCCAGGTTCATCCGCCCCCGCAGTTCCGTCAACCAACCCGCCGTGGCGGCGATCATTCCCAGCGCCAGGCCAAACGCCACCCACTTGCCCCCCTTCATGGTGGCACGGACAACGGTTTCTCCCGGAGCCACCGCCCGGCCAGCAGCAGCATCCCAATTCCGATCATGTAGGTCACATATCCAAACCACTCGTCCACCAAGTTTCCCGCCGCCTGGCTTCGGTACGCGGCCGCCGCCAGAACGATCGTCGTCAACCGCGCCACGTTGCAAATCAGCGCGATCGGAACGGTCAGCCCGATCATCACCGCCCGTTTCCAAAACAACCTCATTGTCAACACCGAAAAAATCGTCGAAATCGCCAGCAACGCCGTGAAACTTCGGATGCCGCTGCACGCCGCCGCCACTTCAAAATGCCAGCGGCCGCTGAAATCCGCCAGCGTTGTCCCGATTCTGGTGACCCCTATTTGCAACACATCATGCGTGATGAAAGCCGTCACCGTCGCCGAGAAAATCCGCAATGGCAGCGTCAGCCCCTGCGCGAAGGTCCCTCCCATCGGCACACAAAATCCGAAAATGAAGAAGGGGAAAAAAGTCACCTTCAAAGTTTCCCATCCCCACACCAGCCCAACCAATCCCCAGGCCCCGAAGAACAAGGCCACCATGGAGAAGCGCGGCTGCTGCGCCACAAAACCCGCCACATGCAGCCCCAGCGCCAGCCCAACCGCCGGCAAACCCGGCCACCAAACTCCGGCCACCGATTTGGCCAGCCGTTCCCGCCGCGACCAGAGGATGGCCAGCACCACCAACGGGATGAGTTTTCCATGACCGGCATCGTTGGAGGGATCGTCCCATTTGGTCCACATCCAGGAAAACAAGGAACCGGTCCGCCCCGCAATGGTCGTCGTCCACCCATAATACTGGAAGAGCAAAACCCATGCCGCCAGCAAGGCCCCGAACACCGCCTTGTCCGGCAGCGCGCCCCACAAACGCTGCAACTCGGGCAGGAACCCTTCCCGGGAGGGTGTTTCGATGCTTGCGGTCGCGTCCATGGAGATTCAGACCTGCTTCCGCGCCATTCGGTTCAAGTTCCCGAAGCCATTTCCCTTTCAATCCACCGATACGTTTTTTCCATGCCGTCCCGCAGCCGCACCCCCGGCTCCCAGCCCAGGCACTGCTGGATGAGCGTATTGTCCGAATTCCGCCCGTTGACCCCTTTGGGCGCCTTGAGATTATAGACGCGCTTGAGCTTGACGCCGGCGATCTCCTCCACAATATCCACCAGTTGGTTGATCGAAACCAATTCGTGGCTCCCCAAGTTGATCGCATCCACAATTTCACTGGCCATGATGGCCTGGATGCCTTTGAGGCAGTCATCAATATACATGAAGCTGCGCGTCTGATGGCCGTCGCCCCAAATTTCAATCTCCTGTTTCCCCGACCGCTTTGCCTCAATCACTTTGCGGCAAACCGCCGCCGGCGCTTTTTCCCGCCCCCCGTCGTAAGTGCCATGCGGCCCATAGACATTGTGAAAGCGCGCCATCCGCGTCACCACCCCGAAATCCTCCCGGAAATGCCGGCACATCCGCTCGCTGAAGAGTTTTTCCCATCCGTAGCCATCCTCCGGCTGGGCCGGGTAGGCGTCCGATTCCTTCAAAGCCGTCACATTCACATCCCGCTGCTTGTCCGCGTTATACACGCAGGCCGAGGAGGCGTAAAAATAACGCTCCACCCCGAACCGCTTTGCCGCCATGAGCAAATGAGTGTTGATCAGCACCGAGAGCATGCACAGCGCCTTGTTGTTCTCGATGAACCCCATCCCGCCCATGTCCGCCGCCAAATTATAGACCGTTTTCGCCCCCTTGAGCGATTGCTCGCACGCCTTGAGCTTTTTCAAATCCAACTGCCAATTCTCCACGTCCTCAAAACGCTGGTACCACTCCCCCGGCGGTTTGATGTCCACCGCCCGAATCTCCCGGACCCCTTGCCGGCGCAGGTCCGCCACCAAATGACCGCCAATGAACCCCCCGGCCCCGCAGACAACGACTTTGTTTGATTTCATAAATAGAAGCGCACAGTAAAGGAACCGCCCAATTATTCAACCGCAATCTTCGCCATTCCCTTTCCACTTTTCCACGCACGGCGTCAGCGACGGAGGGGAAAGGCAGGCCGGGCCGTCCTCCTCGTGCGCGATAGCTTGGGCGACGGCGCCTGGCCGCCGCGGCGAACACGGAGTGCGCGCCCTGCCAACCCAAGACCGGCGCATTGCCAAAAAGCCGCTCCCCATGGGCGGGGAAACCGCCCCGTGCATCGCAATTCAGGCCCAATAATTGGCAAGATATGAGAAGCCTGGCGCGGGGCGGAAATTGTAGTCTCCAAAAAATATTCAGAATGATGTTGACGAAATGGTCAAGCCTAACGCATAACGCACACCCATGATCCTATGAGCCAAACCACTCAATTCTTGTTGTCGCAGGCGGATATTCCCAAGCAGTGGTACAATCTGCTGGCCGATTTTCCCCAGCCGCTTCCGCCGCCGCTCCATCCGGGCACGCGCCAGCCGGTGTCGCTGGAGATGATGACGAAGATTTTCCCGGAGAACTTGGTGAGGCAGGAAATGTGCCCGGACCGGTGGGTCGAAATCCCGGAACCGGTGCGCGAGGTCTATGCGCTGTGGCGGCCGACGCCGCTGCTGCGGGCGGCGCGGCTGGAGCGGGCGCTGAAAACGCCGGCCCACATCTACTACAAGTATGAGGGCGTCAGTCCCGCGGGCAGCCACAAAGTCAATACCTCGGTGCCGCAGGCTTTCTTTAACAAGGAGGCGGGCACCAAGAGGCTGGCCACGGAAACCGGGGCGGGCCAATGGGGATCGGCGCTGTCTCTGGCCTGCCAGATGTTTGGACTGGAGTGCAACGTCTATATGGTCAAGGTCAGCTACCAGCAGAAGCCCTATCGGCGGATCCTGATGCACACCTGGGGCGCGACGGTTCATCCCAGCCCCAGCGATCAGACCTCCTTCGGCCGCAAAATGCTGGCCGAAGACCCGCAATGCCCCGGCAGCCTGGGCATTGCCATCAGCGAAGCCATCGAGGATACGGTGACGCATCCGGACACCAAGTATTCGCTGGGCAGCGTGCTCAACCACGTTTGCCTGCACCAGACGGTGATCGGCCAGGAAGCCATCCGGCAAATGGAAATGGCGGGCGAGGAGCCGGAATCCATCTATGCCTGCGCGGGAGGCGGCAGCAATTTCTCGGGACTGGCCTTCCCATTCCTGCAAAGGAAAATCAAGGACAAGAAGAATTATCGCATCGTGGCCGTCGAACCCTCCGCCTGCCCCTCGCTGACCAAGGGGGAGTTGCGCTACGATTTTGGCGACACGGCGGGGACGACCCCGCTGCTCATGATGTACACGCTGGGGCACCAGTTCATGCCGCCGCCCATCCACGCGGGCGGCCTGCGCTATCACGGCATGTCGCCCATGGTCAGCCACGCCTTCAAGCTGGGGCTGATCGAAGCGCAGGCGATCCACCAGACCAAGGTGTTTGAGGCCGGCATCCTCTTCGCGCGCACGGAAGGAATCGTGCCCGCGCCGGAATCGGCCCATGCCATCGCGGCGGTGATCACGGAGGCGGAGCAGGCGCGCGAGGCGGGAAGGAAGCGCGTGATCCTGTTCAATCTTTCCGGGCACGGGCTGCTCGACCTGAGCGCCTACGAAACTTACCTGCTCGGCAAAATCCAGGATGTCTAAACCAAATAACTGTCAACACGAACACAAACAATGAAAGATCAAATCAAACCAATGAAAAACCAAATCATTCGCAGTCTCCTCGTCGTCGCGCTGGCGGCCGTTCCCGGCGCAATCCAGGCCCAAAACGACGCCCATTACGGTGTCGGCTTTGAAGGGATCAAGGGCTCGACCCTCCCCCCGCCCGGCTTTTACCTCCGGGACTACAACATTATCTATGTGGCCAATGACATAAACAACGCGGCCGGGCACAATATCGCCCCGGGCAATTTCCAGGGGCTGGTGTACGTCCAGGTGCCGCGCCTTATCTATATCTCCGATATCAAAGTCCTCGGCGGCTACATCGGCGCGGATCTTGTGCCTTTATTCGAATACGTCAGCCTTAAGAACGCCCCGCTTCCTAAACCACCATACGGGCCTGGTGGTTTATTCACTGGCAGCAAGTTTGGAATCGCCGACGCCTACACCGAAAGCACGCTACAGTGGCATCCGGGACAATTCGACATCGGGGCCGCGGTCGGCGTCAATATGCCCACGGGCACTTCCGGTCAGCCGGACTCCCCGGGACTCGGCTATTGGGGGCCGCAACTGACGCTGGGAGTCACCTGGTATCCCGATGAGGCCAAGACCTGGGCGGTTTCGGCGCTGAACCGGTATGAATTCAATAGCGAGGACCGCGACCTTCATGCCTTTCACGTAACACCCGGCGAGGCCTATACCCTGGAATGGGCCGTCAGCAAGACCCTCAAGGACGTCAACCAGACCTTCAAGGCGATTGATCTGGGTGTGGTGGGTTATTACCAGCAGAGGGTCACGGCCAGCACGGGAGACCAGCCGGTTGCGGAGATGTTTTATCCATATAGCCGGGTGGCGGCGATCGGCCCGGAAATCAACGTGGATTTTCCATTCGTGATGGCCTCGCTCCGGTATAACTATGAGTTCATGGCGGACAACCGCATGCAAGGGAACACCATCACGCTCACGCTGACAAAGAGATTCTAACCCGGATATTTCATATCCTTGGCTGGACATGCCACACCCTCAATGGTAGGGCGGCGATGCCGCGCCGCCCTGAATTTGGGCGAAGCAGCATTTCCGCCCTGCCAGACTATGAAATTGCGGGCTAATGGGGATGGCCGCCCGGTTTCCCGGTTTCAATGCCGGGAGGCCAACCTACCCCGCCCGTCCCTGCCAAGCCCATGGCAACCCGGCCAGTCCTTGGGCGGGCGAAGGCAGGCAGGGCGGGCAGTCCCCTGCCCGCCGCGGCGCGGTGTGGATGGACGCATTGCAATCCATAAGGCCGCAAGGCCGGTGAGTCCGCCAAATTCAGCCTAGTAAATCCCAAATAATGGTTAGCCATTCACCTGCACTCTTGTTTTGCTCAAAGCATGATTATTGGCATTCATATCGCAAAAAAGGGGCAGCCATTCCTGCCCGGAAATGCCGCCGCCTGGTCTCGGTGGTGCGAACTTATGGCCAGGCTGCGCCGGGCCATCGAGGCTGCCGTCCAAACCCATGCGCCGCTGGGGTACCAGAATGAGACGGGGTTTCATTTCGGGGTGGAAGCCCTTCCTTTTCTTTCCGGTTGGAGCATTTGAAGGATCCTTGGGAAATCTCGCGGGTTTGGCAGCATGGGTGGTTTGGCTCCGCGGGAGCGTCGCCCTGCCTTCCCCGACTCGGCGACGCTCCTGCGGAGCCATCTCCATCCAGAGGCTGGTACCCACAAGAAGTGTCGAAGATGCTTCTGCACGCATTGCGTTTTGACGGCCTGTTGATGCGGCCTGAATGGATGGATTGGCGCGGTCTTGGGGTTGCGGCGGCCGGACCGCTCGCGGACTTGTTCGATCTCCACCAGGATGTCCGCCATTGGGATGTCAAAGATGCAATTTAGCAGGGTGATGAAACAGCCATTTTTTGCAAAAGCCGCGGGAGAATAGCGATTGATAACCAACAACCGGCATAAGATATAGTTGACACACAATGGGTTTTTTAACGCCTTTTTTAGATGCTCTGAAAATAATCATACCGGCATTGAAGTCTTGCAATGCCGGTATGATTATTTTAGCAACGCAGCCGGGCGTGTCGAGAAAAAAGTTTGGGGACAGCAAAGCCAGCCGCGCCTTTTACTTGCCGGCGACGGTCACGGCGAGCGGCTGGGCGCGGCAGGCGGCCAGTTGCTTGACGTAACTTTCCCAGCCGCTCGCGTTGGTAAAATCTCCGCTGCGGTCCGAACAGGCGCCAAAGTAATAGACCAGCGGCTGGCCCACTTCGGCCCGGGTGATGGCGAGCATGTTGCGGATGGGCGGCGCGCCCTCCACCGAGGGCCGGGTCAGCGGCGCAAAGGCGCTTTCGGGCAGATTGGGGTTGTCATTGGTGAAGGCCGTGATGCTGCCGGGCTTGAGAATGATGGCGACTCCCATGGCGCCTTTGGGCTTGTCTTCGGGCTGCCAGCAGGAAACCCAGCCCGCCTTCAGATCGAAGGCGGCCTTCTCGCGGCCGGGCCGCTCGGCCAGGACCACGGCCATGGTGAGGGGCGAGTTGTCTTCGCTGGTGAAGGTGGTTGCCACGCGGCTGAACCAGGAGTTGGCGTCAATGCTGATGCGCTCGGTCATGGCCACTTTCCGCCCGGCCGCATCGGCGGCCCAGGCATCGTAGGTCAATTCAAACTCCGAGCGGACCGGCCCGGTGGTGATGAGGCGCCAATTGCGGTAGTTGCTGGAAACGTAAAGTTTTTTCCCGTCCCAGATCCCCGTGCCGCCGCGGGCGCGGCTGTTGCCGGCGCGGTAATCGTCCATCTTGGCGCCGATATCCATCCTGACCGGCGGCGGCGGCGTGGCGGGCAAGGCCCAGCCGGGAAATAGATAGTATTGACGTGTCTCGCCCGGCGCCAGGTCCACCTGGAAAACCAGGCTGTCCGGCCTTTGCCCCGGGTCCGGGTCCGGCGCGGACACGTAATGTTGCGAATCCAAAATGCGCGAAGAAACGCCGTCCATCACGGCGATGTGGGTCTCGGCGGGTCCGGTCAGTTCCAGGGACTGGAGGATCATCTGGGCCGGGTCCCGGTCATTGAGTTCCACCGTTTCGCAATCGCGCCGGAAGGCCGACGGATTGGTGACCTGGACCACCGCGGCCTGGAACTCGTTGTTTTCCAAAACCGCCAGGCGATAGACTTCGCTGCCGGCCAGCAAATAGGCGCCCACCCCAAAAATGTCGGTGGAGGTTTCCGGAAATGTTTTTGGATCCGCCCCAACAGGCTGGACGCCCTTCAGCTTTCCGTCCGCCTCCACGCAGCCGTTGAGGGCATTCCACGCCTTCTCGACGGCGGGTTGGAAGGCCGCGCGATCCAGCAAACCCTGGTTCACGCCCCAGGCCAGCGCGCAGGTGTAAAAGCCCGAGCCGCTGGTTTCCTTTTGCGGATACTCCGACGGATCCAGCAGGCTGGCGCGCCAAAGGCCGTCGGATTGCTGGCAGGCCAGGATTTTCGCGGCCATTTCCTGAAACATCAACTCGAAACGCGGACGGCCCGGATGATTCATCGGCAGGTATTGCAGCACGCGCGCCAATCCCGCCATGACCCAGCCATTGCCGCGGCTCCAAAAGACCTTTTTGCCGTTGGCTTCCGTTTTTTGAAAATAAGTGCTGTCGCGGAAAAAGAGATGTTCCTGCTTGTCATAAAGGTAATCCGCCGCGCGCCACCAATTCGTCACCGCAAAATTCATATAACGCTCGTCGCCGGTGGCGGCGTAGAGGCGCATCCAGGCCGGCGGCGCCATGAAGAGGGCGTCGCACCAGGACCAGTTTTCCCTGGCGCGCGCCTGCGGATTCACAAAAGCCAGATTGGTCGCTTTCGTGGGTTTGGCGAGAATGGCGTCGAACCGCTCGCGCAGCGGTTTGATCATGCGCGGTTCGCGGTAGAGCAGGTAAAGCTCGGCGTAGGTCTGGCCAATGCACTGGTCGTCCGCGTCATACATGGCGGGGCCGGGCTGCCATTGATTGGTTTCGCCGGCCGCCAGCATCGCCTCGCGGTATTTGGGGTTGCCCGAAATGCCGGCCAGCGCCATGAAGCCGGCATCGCCCGCGGCGCAGGTCCACTCGGTGCGGCTGTGCGGACTGGGGTGGGCAAGCTGCCAATCGGCCACGCGCTCCATCGAGGCCAGGACGGACGCCGGCGTGATGGGCGGGGCGTCAGCGGCCTGAACCAGCCCGCCGACGCAACAAGCGCCCACGATCGCGAGGAAGGGGATGACACCCATCGCGGATTGCGGATTGCGGATTGCGGATTTGCACCCATCGCCCACGGCCGCGAGGAAAGAGATGCCACGGGGTAATGAGCGACAGGAAAATATAAACTTCATGGAAAACGCATTCCACTTTTTGGGCCATCCTCTCCTAATCTTAATCATAATCATAATCTTAATCTCCTTCGTGCGCCAGCAATCCGAATGGGCCTCTATGAAACCCGCCGGCATCGAGATTTAGGATTAAGATTAGGAGCGAGATTACGATCAAGAACCGGAAAACGCCACCCCAAAAAATCACATGCGACCAGGCGCAGAATTCAATTGAAAACGCGGCGGCGGGAATTATGATGCAAAAACCATGATCCAGAACACCATTCGCCGAATGCCGCGCCCGCCGGAAGCCGCGCGGATGACCACCGAAGAATTGCGCGACACATTTCTCCTGTCCGGCCTCTACGAGCCGGGCGAACTCCACGGCCTGTTCACCGATTTGGACAGGCTGGTCGTAGGGGGGATTGTGCCCTCGCGGGAGCCGGTGGATCTGCCAAACCATCACGAAACCGGCCGGCCTTTTTTCCTGGAACAGCGCGAATTGGGCGCGATCAACACGGGCGGCCCGGGCCTGGCGCAGGTTGACGGCAAAACGCTGGCGGTGGATTCCCTGGCCTGCCTGTATGTCGGCGCTGGCGCGCAAAAAGTGGCCTTTGCCAGCAAGGACCCGGACAATCTGGCGAAGTTTTTCTTTTTGAGCTGTCCCGCCCACGCGGCCTTTCCGGCGGCGGTGATGACGCGCGGCGAGGCGGCGGCGGTGGCCTTGGGAGGCCAGGCCGGCGCCAACCTGCGCACGATCCGCAAGTACATTCATGCGGGCGGCATCCGCAGTTGCCAGCTCGTCATGGGCTATACCGAACTGGCCGAAGGCAGTGTCTGGAACACCTTCCCGCCGCACACCCATCATCGGCGGACGGAGGTTTATTTTTATTTCGACCTGGACGAGCGCGTGCTGGTTCACTTTTTGGGCGAGCCGGCGGCCACGCGGCATTTGTTCATCCACAATGAGCAGGCGGCTCTCTCGCCGTCGTGGTCCATCCATGCCGGCTGCGGTTCCGGCAACTACAAATTCATCTGGGGCATGGCCGGCGAAAATCAATCCTTCGACGACATGGACCATGTGAAGCCCGGCGATTTGCGCTGAAGAAAAACCAGGAACCCCCCATCTGTGAAACCATTCGCCAACAAAGTCATAGTCGTCACGGGCGCCAGCCGCGGTTTGGGGCAGGCCATCGCCGTCGCTTTCGCGCGCGAAGGCGCCAAAGTCGCCGGGGTGGCGCGCAGCGACCAAAGCCATACTGCCGCGCAAGCCCGCGAGGCCGGGGGCGAGTTCCTCGCCGTGGCGGCGGACCTGGGCCGCGGCGGGCAGGCGGACGCCGCCGGCCTGATCCAAACGGTCTTGCGGCAAACCGGGCGGATTGACGCGCTGGTCAATAATGCCGGCATCATTCGGCGCGGGGCCGCCGTGGATTTTTCCGAGGCGGACTGGGACGAGGTTCTGCGCACCAACCTGAGCGCGCCCTTTTTTCTGTGCCAAGCCGTGGCGCGCTGGTGGCTTGCCGGCGGGCGCGAGAAATCCCCCGCCGGAGCCAGGCTGAAAATTGTCAACATCGCCTCCATGCTTTCTTTTCAAGGGGGCGTCTTTGTGATTTCCTACACCGCCGCCAAACACGGCCTTGCCGGCATCACCAAGGCCCTGGCCAACGAATGGGCCAGGGAGCGCATCAACGTCAACGCCATCGCCCCCGGCTACGTTGCCACCGAGAACACCCGCCCCCTGCGCGAAGACCCCAAGCGCAACCAAGCCATCCTGGATCGCATCCCCGAAGGCCGCTGGGCAAAGCCGGAAGACATAGCCGGCGGCTGCGTCTTCCTCGCCTCCCCGGAGGCCGATTACCTGAACGGGACCATTCTGAACATTGACGGCGGCTGGCTGGCGCGCTGAGACGGCAATTCACCCCCTCAGCCATGCCAGCTTCGGTCGCGGTTCTGAGTCGTTTTCAGAACCGCATTCGCCACGGCGACATCCTCGGCAATCTGAAAGTCGAACATGCCCACGGCGGCGAAATCGGCGCCGTTTTCGAAGGCGTGCTTGAAACCGGCCCTGGGATTGATGGCCCCCGCCGCCAGCACTTTATAGGCGATCCAGGGGCGCTCCAATTCGGACATGAAAGCGATGGTTTCCTTGGGGTCCATGCACCAGTAATTGTCCACGCCGTAATTATCAATCACCTCCTGGAGTTGGTCGGGCCGGCGCGTGGACCAATAATTTGTATCGTGCAGGGTCTTCATGTAAAAATCCGGCGCAAGACCCGCTTTCTCGATGGTCTTGACGGTTCGCAACTCGTGGGCCGCAATCCCGGCCACCATCCCTTGCGCCTTGACGTTCGACAAGAATTGGCCGATCAACTTCATGCCCTCTTCCCGCGTCCAGGCATCACTGTTGTTGCCCCCCAGAAAGGCCCCCACCGCGCCGGCGTCCCTGGCCCGTTGCACATCGGTTTTGAGGTCGCTCTTCTCCGGGGTGATTTGAGCCAGGAACTGAATGCGGCCCCCCTGCGCGCGATATTTCTCGTAAAGGCTCACCGCCTTGGCCTCCCCGGTATGAAGCAGCATGGCATTGATCCCGTGCTGCTCGCAGAGGGACCAGGTTTGCATGATCTTCTCTTCGGTGAAATAGTGCTGGAGCAACGAGGAGACGTAAATCAAATCGCGGCTATGAGCGTAGCCGTTGATGAGATTGCCGCCGCAGATCAGACGGCTGACCTTGACGTTGCCAATCGCGCCGGTCGGCAGCGTGGCCCTTGCGGAAGGCGCGGCGGCGGACGGCGCGGCGGCGCTCCCCTGGCCCGCCAGCGCGTATTCTTCCAGGCTCATGACCAGCGGGGCCGACAAAGCGGCCGCGGCCGATTTTTTCAGGAAACTTCTGCGATTGGATTTAGTGTTCATAAACAGGGCATAAGCCAGGCGGTTATGTCATCGGCCGGCGGCGGCGGGACACTGGGGCGGGGCCATGCTCTGCGCTCCACCCGTTGCCACTGGCCCGTGATGCCGCCATGCTGGCGATGAGCGCGCCGTAAGTCAAATCAAAAAAACGGCGAGGATTTGGGCGAGGATTTGGGCTTGACAACTTTCCTTGCCCGGAGCAAAATCACGCCGGATGAAAGGCCGCATAAAACCATGACATCTAGTTATCCAATCCCCCGGAGAGAATTCCTGAAAACCTCGTTGCTCGGCATCGCCGCGACCGGCTTGGGCGTGTCGTCCCTGGATGCGCAGGAGCGGGCGCGCCCGGCGGTGGCATCCGCGCCGGGCCGGCCGATTCCGCGACTGGTCAAGCAGGACGGCAAGTTCCGTTTGATGGTGGACGGGAAGCCCTTCCTCATGTTGGGCGGCCAGGTGGGCAACTTCTACGCCTACCCCGATATGGTGGAGCGGGCCTGGTCCGGCTTCAAGGCCATGAACCTGAACACCGTGGAGTACCCGGTCTATTGGAACGTCATCGAACCCGAGGAGGGGCGCTTCGACTTTTCCGGTTTCGACCGGATCCTCGCCGGCCTGCGCTCCCAGGGACTGCGCGCCATCCTGCTGTGGTTCGGCACCTGGAAGAACGGCGCCATGGACTGGACGCCCAACTGGGTCAAAGCCAATCCCCAGCGCTTCCCCAGGGTGATGGATTCCGGCGGGCACCCCATCCGGTCGCTCTCGCCCATGTCGAAGGTCACCCTGGAGGCCGATCGCAAAGCCTTCGTGACCCTGATGCAACATCTCCGCGAGGTGGACGAAGCCGACCGCACCGTGATCATGGTGCAGGTGGAGAACGAGCCGGGTTCCCTGGGCAGCGCGCGCGATTTCTCGCCGGAATCCAACCGGCTCTTTGCCGGCCCGGCGCCCGCGCCTCTGGTGGCCGCCCTCAAGAAGCAGCCGGGAAGCTGGAAGGAAGTTTTCGGCCGCATAGCCGACGAGGCCTTTAACGCCTACTACCTGTCCGGCTACATCAACGAAGTGGCCCGGGCGGGCAAGGAGGCCTATCCGCTGCCGGCCTACGTCAATGTGTGGAACGGCGGCTACGACAGCAACGATAATTTCGAAAAATTTGACCGTCCGGGCGAGACTTATCCCAGCGGCGGCGCGGTGGCGCACATGCTGGACCTGTGGAAGGCCAACGCGCCCGCCATTGACGCGATAGCGTCCGACGACTATCACCAGGATCCCATTATCTTTCTGAAGGTGCTGGACAGCTACAAGCGGCCGGACAACCCGCTGTTGATCGTCGAGAACGGCGGCCCCATCGCGGCGCGCGGCGTCTTCTACGCCATCGCCAACTATGCGGCGATTGGCTACGGTTACATGGGCGGGGATTGGGCGGTGGAAACGCAGGGGCCGGATATGGCCCCTGTGGGCGCGGACTTCCGGCTGCTGCAAGGGGCGCTCCCGGTCATCCTGGAGTTGCAGGGGACGGAGAAACTCAAGGCCGCGATAGAGGAGCGCGGCACGGGGGCGCGGAACCTGATCTTCAGCAACTACGACGTGCTGGCGCGCTTCCACCCTCCCGGCCGGCAGGCGGTGGCGGCGGTCAACGCGGGACCGTTTCTCGCCACGTCGGCGGAGCCGTCAAGCCGCGTCCTCGTCGCCGAGCTGGGGCCGGACGAATTCCTCATCCTGGGGTTTGGCTCCTCCGTGGAATTCCGGCCGGTGCAGGGATCGGACTACACAGCCGCGCAACTGGTCTCCAATGAGCAGGGCGTGTACGAGGACGGCGTCTGGAAGACCACCGCGCAGGGGCAGACGGCGCAAGGCGACTACACGGGGCCGATTGTCAACCTGCCGGCGAACGGGGCCTTGGTGAAGGTCAAGTTGATGAAATACTGAGAGCCGGGTAATACGTCAGTGACGGAGGGGGAAAAGGTAGGGCGGGCAGTCCTCTGCCCGCCGCGGCGCGCACGGAGTGCGCGCCCTACCAGCCAAGACTGACGCATTACAGAGCCGGGCGCATTTCAGTTGCGGTTTTCGTCCCGTGCGCATAATTGCGCCGCGCGCTTCCCAGCCCCCGCCACTTTCGCGCCACTCTTCCAGGCAGGTCATCCGCCAATCCTCCGGGGAGAAAAAAGGGAGATTTTCTGACAGATTCCAGTTGACATACTGTGTATGTGTTGTATTTTCACCATTGAAAATGATGTCACAGGAACGCAAACAGATCATTCTTGGCCCGATCTCGCCCGCCGCCGGCGGGACGCTTTACCAGCAGATCGTGGACCGCTTGAAGCGCGAGGTGGGCGCGGGCCGCCTGGAACCGGGCGCGGCGCTGCCGTCCTTCCGCCAACTGGCGGAGGATTTGCTGGTCAGCGTCATCACCGTCAAGCGCGCTTATGAGGAGCTGGAGCGCGAAGGCATCATTTACCGGCGGCAGGGCCTGGGCACGTTCGTCGCCGACCGCGGCCCCGACCGCAGCCGGGAAGCCAAGTTGAACGCCGCGCGGGAATTGTTCCGCGACGCCGCGCGCGAGGCGGCGGAAGCCGGATTATCACCGGCGGAAATTCTGGAACTCGCCCACAAAGCCATCAAAGGAAAATAATATGAACGACAACGCCATCGAAATCCGCGGGCTGGTCAAAAAATATCCGTTCTTCCAGCTCGGCCCGCTGGACCTGAACGTGCCGCGCGGGGCGATCTACGGGCTGATCGGCCCCAACGGCGCGGGCAAGACCACGGCCATTGACTTGATATTCGGCATGGGGGAGAACGACGCCGGGCAAATCCGCGTGCTCGGCTTCGATCACCGGACCGACGCGGTGGCGCTCAAACGGCGCGCCGCCTACGTGAGTCCTGACTTGAATTTCCAAGTCTGGGGCAAAGTCGGCAAAGTCGTCCGTTTCGTGCGCGGCTTTTATCCCGAATGGGACGACGCCTACTGCGGCACGCTGATGAAGGCGTTTCATCTCAGCGACCGCGACCGGGTGGCGACGCTTTCCTTCGGCGCGAGAACCAAGTTGAGCCTGCTGCTGGCGCTGGCGCGCCGGCCGGAAATTCTGATTCTTGACGAACCGATCACGGGCCTGGACGCCGTCTCCAAGCAGCAGGTTTTCGGCGAGTTGCTGAACGCGGTGGAAGACGGCAAGCGCACGGTGTTGATTTCGTCGCACGGCTTGAGCGACCTGGAGCGGTTCACCGACCATGTGGGCATGCTCAAGAACGGAAGACTTGTCCTGGAAGGGCGCACCGACGAAGTGGTGGACCGCTACCGGCTGGCGGAGTTTTTCAGCAGCACCGTCACAGATTTCCAGCGCTGCGAGGGCCTGAACATTTTGAAGCGGAGCGAAAACCGCTGGCAGGCGTTGCTGGACCAAAAGAGCGGCGCGCAGGCGTGGCTGCAAACGCGCGGCGCGGAACAAATCTCGCTGACGCGCCTGACGCTGGAGGATTTATTCGTGGCGCTGTTCAAAGAAAAGGAGGCCGAATGAACCGGCTGATTTTGGATTACTTTCGCCGCTGGTGGTGGGTGCTGGCGCTGTGCGGGGCGCTGGAATTCGGGCTGGGCGCGTTCATAGCCAGCCACGCGAAAGAGAACTTCGAGTTTTGGGGATTGCTTATTGCCATGTGGGCGGGCGCGAATCTGCTTTTGATGGATTTGAAAAACGGGATGGCTCGCAGCGTGGCGGTATTGCCGCTGACGATGGAACAAATCGGGCGCAGTTGGTGGCTGGCGACCGTCGGCATTCCGGCCGTCGCGCTGGCCGCGCTGCTGTTTTTGGGCGCGGGAACTTTTTATTATTTTCATCCGCAGCAGGTTTTGCCCGCGGACCGGCTGGGGATGGCGAGCCTATTCAACGTGGCCTGGCTCGTCGTCGGATTCATCTGTTCTTCCGCCACGCCCGGCGTTGAAGGGAAGGGGTGGCAGCGCGTGCGCACCGTGCTCTTTAACTTGCTGGCGGTGATTACGCTCCTCGTCGGAATGCTGTATTTCCAGAATGCGGCGGGAAAGGCCTTCAAGAGAGCTCTCCTTTTGGGGATTGGCGCATTGTTGACAGTCGAAAGCTGGGTTCGCGCCGAACGATTTGTCCTGGGCCGCGCCGGCTTCCGCCTCGTTGCGCCCCAATTCAAAGGCGCCCGCGGCCGGCCCGGCGCGGCCGACGAAAGCTTTCGGCG
>Ga0326728_10007798_pt1 | contig 27130 bp, 20 predicted proteins | sample MB3enrmetagenome_FD_207602 | JGI IMG/M metagenome (GOLD analysis project Ga0326728, IMG submission 207602) | Lab enriched peat soil microbial communities from McLean, Ithaca, NY, United States - MB31MN | ecosystem: Environmental > Terrestrial > Soil > Wetlands > Peat | place: USA: New York...
TTGTGTCCCATGCCTTCGAGCATGGTGTTCACCGCCTCGATTATGGTCGCGTCGCCATCCACGAAGAGTATTCGTTTACCCATTCCGTCTCCCTTTTTTCAGAAATAACACGGGTTGCCCATTGCGCACCATGCATCGGGTATTTCTCTGCAAAGACCGATAGAAATCGATCGAGCTTGTCTCGACCACTTTTGTCTCATGAAGCTCGTACCTTCCCTCGGTCATGGCGTCCAGGCGGATGGCGCAATGAATAACGATAAGTGTCCCGTCAACGCCTGCGTCGATCTTCGACAAGTCGGACTCTTTGACGTTGCAGATGAAAGCCCCCTCGCCGGTACTCAATTGTACAGCCACCATCTGAGGTTCCACGGCCGTGTGCTCGATCATGATTCTCCTTATTGTCGGGTCCTTGCAGGACCACATTTGGTAGCGTGAGCTGACTTAACGGACCACGCGCATCGAGGGCGGGGCACCACCCATTTATCAGGAATGGCATATACGGCCGGCCAAAAGATCAGGGACTGTTCGTAACCTCTCGATAAGGTTCAACAACAGTTGCCCGGCATGCCGAGAATGGCCCAATCGGGAGACCGGAGCGATTCGGGAGAGCGCTGTTTCCAAAACGATGCCACATATCGCCGATTTTCGATATGAAGAAGCTTTATTGTACCACTTCCACACGGATTACGCAAATGGAGTGTCCCTTTACTGAAGGGACTTTCCGCGTATTGTCTTGTTGAGGGGGCCTTAGGCTTTCCGAATATCCTCGACTCATCGGGAGAATGCTCGACCAGAGCAGCCATCCCCTTTCAGCAATCGATTCCTTTGCCGATGGATCGTGCCATGACGATGACCCGAGGGAAGCATCGATTCAGAGAGTGGACTTATAGAGTAAGGCCGAGGAGAAGGCCTCCTCGTGCGTGCGGGCCCTTTCTACAAAAGGCAGGGCAACGAATGGCTGGAGACGGGATATGAAAAGTCTGTTCATAGCAGGCAAGTGCGAGAGAGGGGATTTGAACCCCTACGGTTTAACCCGCTGGATCCTAAGTCCAGTGCGTCTGCCAGTTCCGCCACTCTCGCACATTATATAACTGTAATAATATCAATATCTTATTTGCCGACAACCGGCTCTTCTCCATCTCTTGGTCGCCGTTGTCAACAAAATGGTCAACTTTTTTCTTTTTACCCGCCCCGTCCAGCAGGTCTCTCATGAAATTCTCGAAAAGCTGCACCGCAAGACGTTTGTCGTCATTGTCAACTACGTTGTATGGGGCATTCAACAAGGACTGACATGATATTTTCCCAGTGGATAGAAGTATAACACAGGTCCCTACGTTTGAGAACGGCAGAGCCAGGCTTTTCCATGGCAGGGCCTTCTTTCCCGCCGGACCCCGCGTCCGCCTGACCTTGCCAGCGGGAGGCCCACGGCATGGGCCGTCACACAGCGCAGTAGCGGCCACGGAGGTGTGCTCCCGCCAGGAAACCGGCCGCGCCGAGCAATGGACCTTGAGGCATACAGGCGACTTTACTCCTTCCGCTGTCTGGCGAGGCGCTTCACGTGGCGCCTCTCGCAGCTCTTGGGCGCATCACCCTAAAATCCCCCCAGCAGGGGGAGGTATTCGTCCACTCCATCTTGATACACTATTGGCAGGCTCGATAGACTCTGCGCCGTCATCCTTGATGCAACCTGTCAGAAGGCAGCGTCTTTTCGGCTCAACGGCTCTGTGGAGGAGGGATACAAACATGGAGACAGATATTGTCGTTATGGGCTCGGGCGCTACAGGTCTTTCAGCCGCGGTCACTGCCGCTGAAAGCGGCGCGAAAGTCGTTCTTTTTGAGAAACAGCGGTCTCTCGGCGGAACCTCCAACTTCTTTCAGGGAACCTTTGCAGTCGAGAGTGATATGCAGCGCCAACGATATATCACGTATAGCAGAGACGAGGCTTTCAAAGGCATTATGGAATACAGCCACTGGCGGGCAAACCCGCGGATCGTGCGAGCCATTGTTAATGAGTCGCGAGAAACCATCGCCTGGCTGCAACAGGAAGGCATCGCGTTCACAGACGCAACAATCAACATGCCAAATGCCCCCCGCACGTACCATACGATCAAGGGGTACGGAGAGACGTTCGTCAAGACCCTCGTGACCAAAGCAAAGGAACAGGGCGTTGATATAAAGCTGGGGGCGCCGGTAAAGAGAATTGTCATGAAAGGGCGGCGCATCAATGGCGTCTTTGCCGAGCAGGACGGCGCCGAGACAGAGGTTGGGGCGAAAGCGTTGATAATTGCGAGCGGAGGCTACGCGAACAATAAAGAATGGATCAAGAGATACTCAGGCTTTGACCTTGGCGTCAACCTGTTCCCCCTTGGCAACGTCGACAAGATGGGGGACGGCATTCGGATGGCATGGGAAGCAGGCGCCGCCGAAGAGAATATCGGCACGCTGGAATTGTTTGCCCGGGGTCCGGTGGGACCGGAGTTTGCCCTCGGGAACCCGTTGGAGATCGCAGCCACGCAGCCGGACCTTTGGGTCGATGCCCAAGGAGAGAGGTACTGCGACGAATTCATCGGTTTTTATGACAGCTCAACAGGGAACGCGAGCGCAAGGCAAAAGGCACCGTTCACATACAGGCTCTTTGACGATTCCATAAAAGAAAGTCTTCTTGTGGAAGGGATACATAGAAATGCAGGGATGGACAATCCTCCGGGTAGCCGACCCCTTCATCTGGACAAGGAGCTGGCCGCCGCTCTTGAACGGAAAAGCACAGAAGTATTTGCCGCGGGGACCGTTGAAGAGCTCGCCGTCAAGATGAAGGCAGATCCGGCCACTCTTGCCTCTACGGTTCGCGAGTACAATGCTTTCTGCGAAAAAGGTCATGACGATCTGTTTGCAAAGGACCGAAAGTATCTACGGCCGCTTAAAGGCCCGACATTTTACGCGATCAGGGCCCGGACAGTCTGTCTGGGTACGCTCGGAGGAATCAGAATCAATCACCGGATGGAAGTTGTCGACAAGAAAGGCGTACCGATTCCCGGCCTTTACGCAGGCGGTTTCGATGCGGGCGGGATGTGGGGCGACAGTTACAGCATAAACGCGTCCTCGGGCCTATCATCAAGTTTTGCCATAAATTCAGGACGCATCGCCGGAAGGAATGCCATGGCCTATTTGCGCGGGTTTTCGGACGAAGAGGCTTAAAATAGCAGAAGGACCGAATGCCGAGGATAATGATAGCTCCCAGTCGATACATTCAAGGTCCGGGCGTTCTGGCGGATGCCGCGAGATATCTCATCCACCTGGGGTCGAGGGCCTTCTTTATTTGTGATCCAGCGGCCTGGTCTGCGGTAAACGAAAGGATCACGAAGAGTCTATCCGACGGCTGCATAGAATACAGGTGCGAACTCTTCTCCGGTCTGTGCACAAGGAAGGCTGCCGCACAATTTTCAGAAAAAGCGCTTGCATTCGGGCCGGACGTGGTTGTTGGGCTAGGAGGGGGAGTTGCGATCGATACAGCAAAGGCGGTCTCGCAGGAATTGGGATCGAATTTGGCTATCATTCCTACGGTGGCCTCCAACGACGCGCCTTGCAGCGCCCTTGCCATACAGTACAAGGAGGACCATACGCCCGATCGTCTTCTGAGATTGAAGAGAAGCCCGGATCTGGTGCTCGTCGACTCGAAGGTCATTTCGGAAGCTCCCGTGCGATTCTTTGTAGCCGGGATGGGCGACGCCCTGGCGACCTGGTTTGAGGCGTTCACCTGTATGAAATACGGCGCAAGAAATATGCCGGGAGGTTTGCCTACGAATGCCGCGCTCACTATGGCGCGACTCTGCCTCGACACCCTTATGGAGCACGGCGTCGCTGCAAAACTCGCGGTCGAGCGTAAGATCCTGACGGCTGCAGTTGAAAACACCATTGAGGCAACCATCATGCTGAGCGGCTTGGGATTTGAAAGCGGCGGCCTCTCCTCGGCGCACGGCATCCATGAGGGCCTTGTGGCGATGGAGGAAACAAGGGGCATGATGCACGGCGAGCTTGTCGCATACGGGACACTTTGCTTCCTGGTAATGGAAAACTATTCTACCGCCGAGATCGAAAGGGTGATCGGGTTTTGCAACGAAGTGGGATTGCCGGTGACCTTAGGCCAGGTAGGGATCCGCGATTCTTCTCCCGAGCATATGATGCGGGCCGCCGAATTAGTCTGCGCTGACGGTCTCACGACGCACGACTCCTATTTTAATGTCTATCCTGAGCTGGTTTTAGGCGCTATCCTCGGCGCCAACGCCCTTGGAGAGGCAAGTCTAAAACATCTTGCAAAATAACTCATATGTGAGGACTGTTTTCCAGACTTTGCCGTACCCCGAGTGCGCAGCGCCGGGATGCGATATGCCTCTAGAGCAATTGAAGTCCCCTTGCCCGCCGGATTGCCTGTCCCCTTGAATCGGCGTTCAGCTTTTCGAGTATGTGTCTTGTATGGGTCCGCACTGTCTCCAGGGAGACGGATATCTGGACCGCTATTTCTTTGTAGCGGTATCCGGCGGCCATGAGCTTCAACACTTCGGTTTCTCTGTCCGTCAGCTCGGAGTTGCCCTTCCGCCTTGGTGGTTTTGCTACAGACCGCCTATTTCCGTCTAGGCGGCAGGCGGACAACACCTCGCTGAAATGCGCAGAAAGACGCCTTTCGGAATTCTCTCTTGCCAGATCATTCAAGAGAGGAAGAACTGCCGCGGAGTGATCGATGAACAGCCGGACGTACCATTCGGAGTCGGCAAAAGCTAGTGCCTGTTCCAAAATACGTCTCGCTTTATCGTCTTCTCCCAGCATCCTATAAGCGACGCAACGGTACAGGTCAATCTCAAGCACAGCTTCCATCATCTGGCGCTCGACGCAAAGCACGCTCAACTCCTCAAGAAGCCGAATTCCCTTCTGAGCGCTTCCCTGGTTGCACAGGAGATCTACCTTGGAGAGACAGTCGCGAAAAAAGTGCAACGAGAACGGCCGATCCATAGTCGGCCCATCCGGATCGGATTGCCGGGCGGCATAAACGGCGTTGCCCCGCTTGATCGAGAGGCTCACGATCCGAGGATCGGGAGAGCCGTTCGTGTCGGCAGTGCCGAGCTCTTTTGACAAACGCTGTGCCTCCTGCACACGTGACTCTGTTTCTGCTTCGTCTCCTTTCGCGAAATAAATCAGAGAAAGAAGCACATTGCCTTCGACCGCATCTCTCGCGAACTTTACCTGCTCTCCGTAGGAAGCTGCACCTTTGGCATACTCCAAGGCCTTCTCCATATCGTTGCGATGATAATGAACCCAAGCTATCGGCAGGTAGAGAAGAAAACGCAAGGGGCCGGCCGACAAACCCTTAATCCTCAAAAAATCGAAGGCTTCTTGCAGGATCGCCTCGGAACGGCGAAGTCTGCCGCGTATCCTTTCGACATTCGCCATAGATCGGTACCAGAATACCCTTCCGAAGGACGTACCGGAAGCCATAATCAGGGGTAACGCCTCTTTCAGAGCGTTTTCGGCCGAGGATAGGTCCCCCTGCAAGATATGGCTCAGGCCGATGAGGATCTTGATGTGCCCCGAAAACAGCTTGTTTTCGGGAGAAATCATCTCGAAAGCCTTGTTTAGCCTCTCAACGTCGGCGTGCACCGGATCTCTATAGAAGTATCGAAGAACATGCTTGAAGTAGATGAAGAGGTCCTCGCAAAGCGCCCTTTTTTGGCCCTTGTACCTGTCAAACGCCCTATTTTGATCGCTTTCGATGTGGTTGATCACCGCCTCGATTTCAGAGAACTGAAACGCTTCGATCCTGTGGCCGCAATCATACAGCCGGAGGAGCGTGCGCTCCATGAGTATCTTATGGGGCAGTATCGCCAGCCATCGGCGGCCGGAAGCGTATTCGTAACGGTCGTTGACGAAAAGCAGGTGCTCTTCCATCAGGTCCGCAGCGAACTCGAAATCTCCTGATGCAAACGCGTTGCGGAATGCGTCCTCCAGGTATCCACTTTGCGCGAACCAGAGTGCCGCTTGGCGATAGATCTTCATCAGCCTTTCCGGCGAAGAGGCTTTAGCCCAATCCCTTAGAGCCTGGGAAAAGAGATGATGATAGCGATACCAGGTGCGCTCGGCATCGAGGGGGATGAGAAAGAGATTGTTTCTGCAGATGCTGTCAAGGATATCTGCGTAGTCGGCCATACCGGTGATTTCTCGGCAAAGGTCCAAGTTGAATCGATCGAGCATTGCCGTTATCTCGAGAAAGTCTCTCACCTTTTTCGACTGCACACTGATGACCTCGTCGAACAGATAGCTAGTCGCGTCCGAACGGAGGCTGCTCAAAGCAGCACCTAAATCGTCCCTCGTTCCTTTGGTCTTCAGCGACAGGCCCAGGAGCTGCAAAGCCCCTACCCACCCCTCCGTATGTTGCGAGACTGCCCGGATTTCCTCGGCAGTGAGAGCGACGGGAATAGTCTCCTGAAAAAACTTTCGCGTCTCCCCTTCCGTGAATCTCATATCCGACGCGGAAATCTCGACCACTTGATTCCTCACTTTGAAATGGGGAACACAGAAGGGAAGGCTGTAGCGAGTTGTCACGACGATGTGCATCCGTGAGGGCATGTGATCAAGGAGACGGACGATCACATCATGTATTTCCGGAGATGAGATGAAATGATAATCGTCGAGGACAAGATACAAATCATGGGTAAGACTGAGGAGGCATTCGACGAGATAGCAGACGACTCCCTGTCTCGTTATCTTCCTGCCGTCCCGAAGCCATCGCCCGTAAGTCGATGCGAGCTGATCATCGATTGTGTGGAGGGCCGCAAAAAGATAACGGAAAAAGAGGTCCGAATCGTTGTCTGCCTGGTCAAGGGAATACCAGGCGGCGAGCAACTTATCCCGCATGATCCATTGGCAGGCGACGGAGGTCTTCCCGGATCCCGCAACGCCGGAGATCACTATCAAACGGGCGTCCCTTCCTTCCGACAGCCGGTCGAGGAGATGAGCTCTTTCGACCATCCTCGACTTAAGGGGCGGCATATTCAGCTTGGTGCTGATGAGCCCGTAGCTCCAACGGGAAGGAAACTCGTCCGACCGATTATCTCCCGAGGGGTCCATAGATTCATCTAAAAGGGGCCGGGCGCGAGATGTCCATCGCCAGAGCCGGCATCCGTGAAATGCAAAGCTTCACGGCCCGTTTTGGATTAGTTTTGTAAAATTCTCAATTATTTCGCCTGTCAAAGCAAGGACAGTATAGCATAAAGCGGGCGGGCGAAAAACAAAATCGAAAACGGTGTTCGGTCTCGCGGCATATATGATCTCCCCGACCCCGCGCCTTTTGAGCACGGGGTCGGGGAGGCTACGCGTCTATTTCTTGACAGTCAAGGCCTCGTATTCCATCTTGCCGCCCTTCATGATCTGCGTGAATGGGACGTCCCTTATCATCAGGCGGTTGATCCCTATGAGCTCCTTTCCCCCAAATCTCCCCGGACCATAGGGGGTTTGGATGTTCTTCGCAGTCTCAAGGACGGCCACTACGCGGTCAGTGTCGAAGCTTTGCGCCCGCTCGATGCCTTGTAGAATGGCCCAGAGTGCCTGAAACGTCATGACGTGGTCCATGTTGAACTTTTCTCGGGTTTCCCTTTCGATAACCTTGCCGTATTCCCGTACTATAGGCAACGTCTTCGGGCTGTCGAGGTACGGAGTTGCGTGGCAGATGTCATAGGCATAATTCGGATCTATCATTGCCTTGAGCTCATTGTTGTCGCCTAGAGAAGCCACGGCGAATACGGGACCCGTAAAACCGTTTTCACGCGACTGCTCTATGATGCCCTTGGACCAAGGCAATAGGGCGAAAAGACATTCGATGGCGTCCGGTTTTTGGGCCATGACCTTGACGAGTGTGGGATAGAAATCCTCCGTGGGGATCTTGTAAGGCTCATTGATAACCACCTGCAAGCCGTGCTGCTTGATCTGTTTCTCCGCCTCATCGGCCAGCCCCTTGACGTTGGGCTCATCAGGATGGATAATGGCAATCCTTTTTACATGAGGATAGAGCGTGGTTATCCTGTCGTACACGTAACGGCAATTGAAAATAGTCTCTTCCGCAAGGAAGCTGTAGTGGTCCGGAGGGCCGAAGTTCTCTGCGTTTCCACGATTCGGGCACATCCGCAAGACCTTTGCCTGCTCGCAGTCTTTGCCCATTGCCAGATCGTTCGGCGCGAATATCGGTGAAATTACAAACTTGATACCGTCTTGTATCAGCTTGCTTACTGCGGCTACCGCGCCGGGTGGCGATGATTGATCGTCCGCGGTCACGATCTCGATGTTGTATTTTTGACCGTTGACTGTGATACCCCCCCTTTGATTCATGAAGTCAGCCGCGGGCTTCGCCGCAACAACCTGAGATTTGATGCCGGCCGCCCAAGGACCCGATAGTGAGCTTACAAGACCGATCTTAAGCGTCTTTGTCTCGGCGAACGCACTCCCCGTGAGCAATGGACAAAAGGAAGCCAGGGCAATGACCACTGTCATGGCGGCAACGACGACAAGGATTCTTGTCATTTTCATCTTATCTCCCTCCCCTTCAGTTTGTTTGTGATGACTTGACCACCCGTTGATTCCCCTCAAGATCAGCCGACGTTCTTCCTGCCGTCTTGCAGGACCCCGCCGAAAAACTATGAAACAAGCAATTCACTCCGGCATAGTCAGGCTTACCACCTTAACCTGCGTATATTCCTCCTGACCCATTATGTCGTTTTCTTTGCCGTAACCGCTTTGTTTGAACCCACCCCATGGCAACCCGAAGTCCAGGTCGCCCATGTGCTCGTTTACCCAGACGGTTCCGGCTTCCAGGGCGTTGGCAAACTTCCTTGCCTTGGCAATATTCCTGGTCCATACAGAGGCCGATAATCCATACTCGTTGTCGTTGGCCTGCTCTATGACGTCATCCTCGGACGAGAATCGCATAAAGCACGCGACCGGCCCGAAGATTTCCTCCTTGGCTATCGTCATATTCTGAGTGACATCGGCAAAAACAGTGGGCATTACGAAATAGCCTTTATCGAGCGGCGGATCGACCGGCCTCTTGCCTCCGAGAACCAACGTGGCACCTTCTTTTATACCTATCTGAATGTAGCGTTCTACCTTGGCCCTATGTTCTGCGCTGATGACCGGCCCCATCTGGGTTTTTGGGTCGGTCGGATCACCTACCACCAGAGTTTTGGCCGCTGCAACAAACCTACTCACGAATTCGTCGTAAACGCTTTCGTGGATGTAGTACCTGCCGGGGCAGGCGCAGACCATGCCGCTGTTAAAGAAAGAAGCAAATGCTGCTTTCCCCACGGCGGCGTCCACATTGGCATCTTGGAGAACGATGAAGGGATTCTTGCCCCCCAGCTCCATGAAGAGGCGCTTTACCGTTCGGCTCGCGGCTGCCATTATGGTGGCGCCGGTGTCATGGCTTCCCGTAAAGGCGACCATGCCCACATGGCGATGCGACGCAAGGGCTTCCCCCACAGTATTTCCCGGGCCGGTGACGACATTGACGGCGCCCGGAGGTAGGTCGTGTTGGGACAGTATCTCAGCGAGCTTGAGAGCCGGCAGAGCACATATGCTTGGAGGCTTTAGCACACACGTGTTTCCTGCGGCGAGGGCCGCTGCAATCTTTGCGCTCACCATGAGGGGGAAATTCCAGGGTGTGATGCAGGCGCAAACCCCTATAGGTTCACGTTGAAAGTAAGCCATCGTATTATTGTGATGTTTGATGACGCCCTCTGCGGTAACCGACTCGCCGACTAAAGCCGCATACTTGAAGTGCTGCACCACCATCTGAGCGAAAACATGGGCTACCGGGATTGGCGAACCATGGTCAAGGATTTCGGATTGCGCGAGGTCTTCAATTCCCTCATTGACCGACGCCGCAATCCGGTTCAAAATTGCCGAACGTTCCTTCGGACTCTTTCTCGACCAGATGGGAAAAGCCTTGCGGGCAGCCTCAACGGCCCTATCGACGTCTTCGACCCCGCCCAACGGAAGTCGCGCGATTACTTCCTCGGTAGCCGGATTTACATCGGTGTAGGTCTTGCCGGAGGCAGATTCGACCCATTGTCCGCCAATCCACATCTTGTAGTTCTTCATGTACTTCCCTCCCTGGCATTGCTCTAGGCGTTTTGCGCCCCTTACATATCCCCCAAGGCAACCGGAGGGCCGATGCGCTCTCCGCCGTCCAGCACCATGGTTATTCCGGTAACATAGCTGGATGCTTCGGAAGCCAGGAACAAGGCGGCTGAGGCCGCGTCTTCGGGTGCCCCGATGCGGCCTGTCAAGGCCCGGTTCTTCTCCATTATTTTGGCCCAGGCAGGCTCCTTCCATAGGGGTTCGGCGAACTTCGTCTTCACGAGCCCCGGCGCAATGGCGTTTACCCGGATCCCGTACTGCCCCCAGTCCTTCGCCATGATCTCGGTGAGCATCGTCAGGCCGGCCTTGGTGACGCTGTAAATCTTCGACCAGGGAACGAGCCCCGCCAGGGAGCTTATGTTGATGATGCATCCTTGGCCCTGTTCCCGCATGCTTCTGCCGGCGAGCTGGCACAGGATGAACGGCCCCTTGAGATTGACGTTCATTAGCGAATCCCACACCTCTTCTTCGACATCCATCAGAGAATAGGTAGGAAAATTGACGCCGGCGTTGTTCACGAGGATGTCGATCCTGCCAAACTCGGATATGACCGTTGCCACCAGCTTTTTCAGGTCATCCACCTTGCCCGCGTCGGCAACTATCGGCAGCCCGACGCGGCCTCTGTCCTTTACTTCCGCCGCCACCTCTTCAAGCTCCGGCATCGTCCTGCTGCTCACTGCAACATTCGCCCCGGCATCGGCAAAGGTGAGCGCTATCGCACGGCCCATGCCGCGGCCTGCGCCGGAGATGAGAGCCACCTTATTCTTCAACAGGAATCTGGAAGTACAATCCATGCTTTTCTCCTTCCTTTGTCGGGAGGGGATGGCTCCCCACTCCCTTAAGAGCCGGCCAGGCTGATGACCTGGCCTATCATGTAGCTGCACACATCGGAGGCCAGGAAGGCAACCGCAGGCGCCAAGTCTTCAGGGGTACAGAACCTTTTGAGCGATGTGCTCTGCCGGATCATCTCGAGAAATTCCGGTGGAGCGCCATCCACCAGGCCGGTGAGCGCAAGGCCGGGGGCAACCGCGTTCACGACGACCCCCATTGGCGCTACTTCCTTCGCCAGGGACTGAGTGAAGGCAACCACACCGGCTTTTGCTGCGCCGTACGTCGAGATAGTGGGAAAACCCATGCCGCCCGAGGTGTTGATTATCCTGCCGTAATGGCGCGCTGTCATGTGAGGCAGCACGGCTTGGGCAACGTTCATCTGCCCATAAAGGTTCACGTTGATATCGATATCCCAATCCGCCCGTGTCATTTCCATAAAAAGTTTGTTCTTGCAGGTGGCCCCCGCGTTGTTGACCAGAATGTCTATCTTGCCGAACGCATCCAGCACGGTCCGAACCATGGCGTCCACTTGGGAGCGATCGGTCACATCAACCTTGACGGCAAGTGCGCGGCGTCCCGTCGCCTTTATCTCATCCACCGTTTTCTGCGCCCCGGCGACGTCGATGTCTGCTGCAACAATGTCGCAGCCTTCTTTTGCAAGCAAGAGGGCGATGCCTTTCCCGTAGCCTATCTGGCTGGCGGCACCCGTCACCAGTGCGACCTTATCGTTCAGTCTTAGGTCCATCCCATCCTCCTGTTTTCACATTTCGACGCTTTCCTAAAAGACGCCTTAGCTCTTGCGGACCGGAACCGTATCTATGGGCAGATCCATCATATACTTCTCGTCTTCCGGGTCGAGCCGCCTCCACGCCCACAACTCGTCCGGCCCCCAGGGCTCATGATAACGGCCCATGAATTCCCCATAGTAGACATCGCCCAGTGTTTGTTTGGTCAGCTTGAGCATCAGTGCGAACTCGGCCAACCTTCTCCCCGTGTAGAACATGAACCTGAAATAGTCAGGATTGTTCTTGACCGTATTCTCTGCGCCCTCGCGGATACGCCGCCAGGATGGTCTTCGCATGAGGGTTGCGCCGTGTCCCTGGCTCACCGGCATGGCTTCAAGGATTCTCACCGACGTGTTCATATCGTTGAGACAGGTCTCCGAACCCATGCCCGGACCTTCGTCGGTACAAGTGAGAACGCCGATGGGCAGTCTGTTGTTGTGGTGATGGAAGGGCACCCCATGGAGATTCTCTCTTCCCCTGCCTATGCATTCCCAGAGGAGTCTGAATCTGCTGTTATAGGTGCCGAGCGACGTGGGGGAACCGATGAGCAGTCCGTCCGACTCCTGAATCTTCGGGCCCAGTATCCGGTGGTAGTCCTTCACACGGCATGCGGCGTTGCTCCCCAATCCGCTTTGGTCCGACGGCTTTCCGCCGAAAGGTATGCACGGCCGATTGTCGCAGTTGTAGCAGCGCTTAAGATCCTTGTCGGCAAGCTCGACGAACTCTGTTTCATAGTCGGCAACATGGCTCACCCGCCTGCCGAACTTGTCTATGATCTTGAGCGTGTAACGGACCATCCATGCAATGTCGCTGTTCACCCTGTTGGAACAAGAAAGTCCGAGGATCTTTATCTTAAGTTTTTCCATTGTCGCTCCTCTCATTCTTCACAATGTCCGGCCTGCGCGCGCAAGGGTGCTAGCCCCTGAAGGTCGACGGCGTGAGATTCATCATGTATTCTTCATCCGCTGCATCGAGACCGAACCAGTCTCTGCCGGCATCACCGTGAGGCGGCGTATAGTACTGGGCAAACTCGTCGGTGTAGCGTTTTCCGAGTTGCTTCTTCGCGATGGCAAGCAGTACCGTTATTTCAGCCACCCTCCGGCCGACGCACACGCACTGCCAATGTGAATACTTGTCGTTTTTGATGCCGATCAGCTTGCCATCGTCGTCTGCCGCCAAAGGCCCGTAGGGCGGACCGGATATGCCGCAGGCCCCGAGTCCGACGGAAACGGGTATCATCTCCAGGTATCTCGTCACGTTATTCATCTGCTGAAGCGTGCTCTCGTGCCCCCCGATAGGCATGGTGCCGACCGTGACCGAGGCGACCGGCTTGTTGGAGAAATAGCCCTTCCAGATCCCCGCCTTCAAGCGCTCCATCACCGTCATAAAGAGGCTGGTCACCGTTCCGGTGTAGACAGGACACCCGAGCACGAATCCGTCCGCTTCCGCCACTTTGGGCATGACCTTCTTCGCCAGGTAATCATCCGTTATGGGGCAAGCGAACTCTTCGGGCGCAGAGACGCCCTTCCAGGACGCTCCATTATTCGGCCGGCACGGATAATCAGGGCACTCCCGGCACATCTCGATCTTCTTGATTGCCAGGTCCATGAATTCCGTTTTCACTTCGGCCGCATCGCTGAGCCGGCGACCGAACTTCTCGGCCGCTTTCAACGCGTACTCTACCATCCAGGCGGTGTTTCTGCCCTTTCGGTGCGCTAGGGATAAGCCTAGAATCTTCACTTTCACCTTTTCCATTTCCTGACCGTCCTTTTCGAGAAAATTGGTTGCGCCCGGTTCCGCATAGGCTCACACGATTCGATGATCAAAGCTAGTCAAAAACCCCATCGCTGAATAGTTCAACGAACTCGTCGTCGCTCATTTTGAGCACCCGCTGACAGATGTGCTCAGTATGTTCCCCCAATAAGGGAGCTCGCCGCAGCTCGTAGGGAACGTCGCGCAACGAAACGCCGACCCTTTGGCACACGGCTTCTCCCGTTTCAGGATGCTCAAGTTGACAGAGGGAATTCCGGTGTTTCAATTGCGGGTCCTCCCACAGGTCCCTCCCGTTCTCGACTACGCCAGCGCTCACCCCGGCGTTCTGCATCGCTGCCATTACCTCTTCAGGGGGATGAGCAACGGTCCAAGTTTCCACCAGGGAATCGAGTTCGGCCGAATGCTCCACTCGACTGACAACCGTAGCGAACCTGCTTTCTTCGGTCCAGAGAGGATTGCCAAGGACCGCGCAGAAAGCCCTCCATTCCTTATCCGTAAAGACAGCAAGCGCGCACCACCTGTCTTCCCCGCGACACCGGTAAACCCCGTGGGGCGCCGCGTAAGAGCACCTGTTCCCTTGCCTGGCGGCCTCTCTCCCGTTCACCAGGTAGTCCAATATCCGTGGCGCCGACAAATGGATGTTGCATTCGTATTGTGAGAGGTCGAAATACTGTCCTTTTCCCGTTCTGGACCGATAATCCAGGGCAGCCTGTAAGGTGAGGGCGCTAAAAAGGGCTGCAACGACGTCGGTAAAAGGACCGCTTATTCCCGACGGGGCACGGTCGGGCCATCCGGTAACGATGTTAAGCCCTGACAGCGATCCAAGGGTCACGCCGTGTCCAGGGTGTCTTGACGACGGGCCGGTTTGTCCCTGCATGCAGGTGCTCAACATGATTATGTCAGGCTTTATCTCCTTTAAGTCATCGTAGCCGAGACCCAGCTTCGGGAGCGTCCCAGGCGTCCATCCGTCAATCACTATGTCGCTTTGCGACACAAGTTTCTTTGCTATGTTCACTCCTTTTGGATGCTTTAGGTTAAGGCTCATGTTGTAAACGTTATTATCTATCTTAGAATACATTTGGCTCCGCTCCAGACCCGGGATGTTATCTCGGAAAGGGGGAACCATCCTCATTGGATCCGGCCTGGAGGGGCTTTCCAGCTTTATCACCTCAGCCCCATACTCTGCGAGATATTTCGCGCTATGAGGACCGACCCCCAGAAAAGCAAAGACAACCACCCGAATGCCTTCAAAGAGATGTATTTCATTCGGTCCTTGACCCATGTTTTCGACCACCTGTAATTGCCGCCTCAAATAGCTCCCGCTTGCCTAAGCGTCGCCAGCTTTTCCTTTGAAAAACCGAGCTCTTTCGCGTAGATTTCTTCGTTGTGCTCCCCGATAAGGGGCGCCCGTCTTCTCGTCGTGCAGCCGGTCTCCGATGCCTTCACGAAAGCCCCCGGATAGGCAATGCGCGCCCCCAACTCGGGATGGTCCAGTTCCGTCCAGTACCCTCTCGCCTGTAACTGCCGATTGTTCACTATGTCCTCAGCGTTGGCCAGAGGGTAGAGAATGATGTTCCGCTTGATCGCGCCCTCATAAAGTTCGGCCTTGGTGTGACTCATGAAGAACGGTAAGAGAGGTTTTTCGAAATAGTCAACCTCATCCTGATTCAACTTGTCCCAATCGAAAGAACTCCAGTCCTGCTCCTTGAGACGTCCGCACTCGATGCCTTCGCGATCCATCCATTCCACCAGGGCCCGGTTGCCCTCAGCTCCCGTTTGACCGCCGAAGTAGAAGAAGGTGACAAAGCCGTCCTTGCAGGGCCAGGTTATGCGGTAGGAAACATTCGGTCTCACGCTGAAGGCACCCGAGCGCTTCGAGATCATCTTGCTGCCCCCCCAATATGAGGCCGCATCCCAGCTTGCCGTGAGCACTTCATCCTGAAGGCTCACAATGACTTGAGTGCCCCGTCCCCTGATGCGCCTCCATCGAAGAGCCATCAGCGATCCCAGAGCCGCCTCTATCCCTCCCAGGAGGTACGAGGCAGAAAAGCCCGGGACAACGGGAGGACGGTCCGGCTCCCCGCAGAGGCCCAACAAGCCGCCCATTGCCATGGCAACGATATCGGAGGCCTTAAAATCCCTGTAAGGACCGGTGTCGCCGAAAGGCGTGATGGAAGCGACGATGATTTGATCGTTGAGAAGGCTCAACTCTGAAAACCCCAGCTTCAGCTCGTCGAGATAGCCCGGGGCAAAGGATTCAATGACAAAATCGGCGCTTCGAGCAAGCTTTCTGAAGATATCCTGCCCATCGGCGGTCTCGATATCGAGCGTTATGCCTCTTTTGTTGGCATTGAACGCAAACCAGTGGAGGCTCTTTTCCGGATGGTAAACGTCGTGATAGAAGGGCCCAATCTGTCGGGCCCTATCCCCCCCGGGCTTTTCGATCTTTACAACGTCACATCCGAGATCGCCCAAGATCTTACCGCAAAACAGTCCTTTTTCGTCAGTCAGGTCAAGCGCCCGGTACGGCGAAAGCATGCCTTCAATCGACTGCCGTCCATCCTGCAATTGGCGTCTCCTCAGTCTATTTTATCCGATGCAAGACCCACATCGTCTCCTTCGGCTCGACTTTCATAGCCGCCCTGACAGGCACCGTGGTAGCCAACCGAATCTCGACAAGGGCTTCGTTTCTTTGATTCACGACCTGGTGGCCCATTACCAGCACCCCTCTGTCCGGCTTGTTCTGGGAAACCCTGACAGATAAGATCTTGAAGATCGTGTAAAGAACGTCTCCGATCTTGGCAGGGGCGATGAAGGTGATGTCGTCGCCCAGATGGCCTGCATAGGGCACGAAGGGTTTCTTGAGGTTGAAATATGCGCAGTCCCGCAAAGACATGCCGACAAAATCCGCGGCCAGCATCGGCGGCACGATCCTCTCTCCGAACAGGCTTTCCCTGGCATAGACCGGATCCATGTAAACCCGGTCGTAGTCGCCCATGAGGCTCATGTAACTCACCACATCGCCCTCGGTAACTACCCGTCCTCCCGATTTTTCACCCTTTCCCGCCGCAAAGTCTTCATAGTAGTAGACCTTCTCGTAGTCGGGGTTCCACTCCTCGTACTCCCATGCGGTACCAGGCTTAAATGGGGGTTTGACGCCTATGGCGTCTCTCATTCTGACCCCTGTCGTCACCTCGCCTTCGGCAGCTATGCCCCCTTGTTGATTCACGAACTGGAACGCCGTCTTGACGATGCCGAATCCCGGCACATCGGGGTCTTCAAGCTTCTCTTTGATAGACCAGTGAAACTTAATGGTGTCTCCCACGCGCAGACCAGCCGGAAAGCGTGAGGTGAGGCGTCGCAGATACGCCGTAGAGATATCGCGCCCCGTAAGATACGGCGCATGCCACGACAGCAACCCTGTGGCCAGAGAATTTGTGAAGAATCCGTGGGCTATCCGTTCCCCATAGCCGGTGTCGGCCATCATGCTCAGATCCATGTGGGGTGGGCAGAAATCTCCGCTTAAACCGGCAAACTGGACCAATTCACCCGCTGTAAAGGTCCGACCGCATGTTTCGCCGACTTCGCCCACCTGGAAGTCCTCAAAATAGACGATTCCTTTTTTCATTTTCTTCTCCAATTACCCAAGCCAGCCTCGCCTTCTCTTGACAAATCCGCCTTAAGCCTCCCTGCCCATCTCTCCGCCCTCGTTAGATAGGCCTCGTCCGCCTTTCATAGGCTCCTTCAGCCCATCGTTCAGAGAATTGCGTTTTGTCCCTCCTACCCTTGCCACCGTTGACGGATTGATTTCAGTCTTCGGCCGACAATACGTTCGAGCCACCGACCGACATTCAGCAACTTGTCGACGTTGAACCCCGTTCTTACGCCCATGGCCTCGCAGATCGATACAAAATCCTCGGTGGGCGTCAGGCCCATGGCCGGCGCGGCCCGGACGTCTACGGGCGGTCTCAGGTCTGAAGAGACGCTCGGAACAAGGTCCATGATACCCGGTTCCGGCCCCCCCTGCAGCCCGCCCAGGCAGATCTCGAACCTGGTTATACCCGCCTGCATGGCCGCGATGCAGCATGGGACTCCCCACCCATAGGCGTCGTGAAGATGAAAGGTGTGCATTTTGGGGTCCGGGTACTTGTCCAGCACCCGGCAAAAGTATTCGTAAACCGCCTTTGGCGATACCTGCCCCTTCTTAGTCCCCTCGCAATGGGTCAGGCGGTCCACTCCCAGATCCATCCATCTCTCGGCAAAGCTCTGCGCCACCTCAGCCGTCACCTTGTCCCCATTTTCAAGACACGTCCAGCAGCCGCCGATGCCCCCGGTTATCTCTAGCCCGGCTTCCCGGGCCACCCTTACCATGGGCGTCATTACTTTCCATTGGTCTTCAGTGCTTTTGTTCACATTGGCGTAGTTGAACGCATCGGTCGTGGCAATCAGCAGCTCCACACTGCCAGGCCCGCATCCCGTTTCCTTGAGCTTCTTGATTCTTTCCAGAGCTCTCATATTGAGTGCCGGCGCCTGAAAACTAACCCCTTCGGGCCGTCCGAGCCGAACGTAAAGTTCTTCGCAATCGCGAAATTGCGGCATGATTTTGGGATTGCCGAAGTTGCTGACCTGAAAGTGCGTGCAGCCGGCCTTCATGAGCTCCCGCACAAGCCAGGCCTTCGTTTCGGTAGGTATGAAAGTCGGCTCAGCCGCGAACCCTTCGCCGACGATCTCCTCAATAATCGTTACCTCGGCAGGTAGTTTCCAGAGGCTTGAATAGTCTTCTTTCATGTTCAGATTCCCCTCCCGATCGAGTATGGGACACGAACCGATTCGGCTTATGATAGTGTAGCAAGGCGGAAGAACTGAGCGCCTCCCCCTCTAGGGGGGATTTTTGGGGGATGTCGAACCGAGTGTCTACCGACGGGGAAGCCAAACGGGCATCAAGCCACCCATCTGCTTCTGCATAGTGTTTGCAGATACCTAGTATAAGGTACGCACATCTTCCTCATTTTGAATTGCTTTCGATACGTGCAATAATACAAACGGCAACCCACAGCCCATAACGTTCTGACGGGTGGCCGAGGAGAGAAGTCCGGGGGATGTTGGGACTGATTGACCGCTCCCCGAGATATTCAGCCCCTCGACGCATCGGCAGTGGGCTAAACTCGGCGAGAAGACATGGGCCGTCACCCTCCATGACCACTATGTGGTAAATTTTTGGTTGGCATCTGCCCGTTCTAGGGGTACGCTAAATTAGAGATAATGATGAGCTTTGCAGATGATGGTGTCAAAGGCGACACAACTACAGCGCACGTCGCAATAGGCCAAGGATGAGACGGGGCCACATCGTTGCCGTCTTAGCCGCATTGTCGATCGCTGCCGCGTCCTTCCTCACGCTCCACCTCTACCGCCAGGGAACCCGCGAGGTTCTTTCCCGGTATCAAGAGCAGCAGAGCTTGCTCGCCGGCCATCTTGCCGCACAGATAGAAGGCTTCTTCGAAGCCCGATCCTTGAGCCTGGAAACTTTGGCATTCCTTGTGTCTACGGAAGGGAAATCTGAGCGGGTAGAATCCATCATCGATTATCACGCGCGACAAATCGACAAGACTTACGTAAAGGCGGTCGTCCTGTACGACGCCCGGGGAAAGGTCATCTATTCGACGAATCCTTCGACGACTGCGCCGAGCGACCCTGGTTCGGAGCTCTTCTTGTGGGCCTGGAGAAAAGAGAACAGGAGCAGCTTATTCTTAAAACCTGCAACGCACGCTGGTTCGCCGCTGATCTTTCTGTTGGCAACGCCCGTGTACAGGCAGAAGAAAACGCCGGAAAGCTCACCGGAAACGGAGGAATTTTCTGGAGTCCTCGCCTTCGTACTCGATGTCGAGAAGTTTCTGAACAGCCGCTTGGGTTCGAGACGGCCGAGGATAGGGCTCGACCAGATATGGCTCATAGACAGGGAGGGAACTCTTCATTTTCAACCTGACCGTCCCGACATGGTCATGAGGAGCGCGAGTCGCAAAGAAATGGGCTGCACTTCTTGCCACCCATCTTTCAACTACCTCCAGGAGATGCTCGCAAAGAAGGAAGGCGTGACCGAATACCAGGTAAAGGGCGAGCCGAGAAAGATCGCCGGGTTCGCCCCCATCTCCTTCGGAGGACTTTCCTGGGTCGTCGTTGTCACTGCTCCCGCCGACCGCTTGACCGCCTTCGTATGGAGAAGTCTCAGAGACCATCTGTCTCTCCTCTTTATCATCCTGGCGATGCTCACAACGGGCTCCTATTTCATTATTAGGCAGGAAAGAGTGAAAACGCGGGCGGAGGAAGAGACTCGCAGGTGGCAGCAGCTCATAGCCGTCCAGGAAACTGAGCGAAAGCGAATCTCCCGGGAGCTTCACGACGAGCTCGGTCAAGGTTTGACCGTCATGAAGTTCCATGTCAACTACATCAAGAACCGGCTCGATAATGAGCAGGTCGACCTGAGGAAGGAGTGCGACGACGCTCTCGAACATACCGATCAGGTTATTGAGAATGTGAGGCGGCTTTCGAGAGACCTGAGCCCCACCATTCTGGAAGATTTCGGGCTATCGGCGGCGATCAGGTCGCTGGCGGCAAATTTCGGTAAAAGGCATGGGATTACGGTGTCTCTGGATGTTCTCGATCTTGATACTTTGATCCCCCGTCGCTCCTGCACCCTCGCCTACCGGATTATGCAGGAGGCGTTGACAAATGTCGCGAAGCACGCCCATGCCCGGAGCATTTCCCTTACCGCCGCCGAAGAAGAAGGAATCGTCTGCCTCAGCATTGCGGACGATGGGGCCGGTTTCGATATGGATGAGGCGGCCGCGAGGGGACCGGGCGAGAAGGGGCTCGGTCTTGCCACGATGAAGGCCCATGCCGAAATGCTCGGAGGAGCCCTGAGTATCTGCTCGGAACCCGGAAAGGGGTGCCGGATCACTCTCACTCTCCGCACGGTAAACGATGACGGGACGGGGTCATAGAAATGTACGGAATCGTGCTTGCGGACGATCATGTTCTGGTTCGCCAGGGTCTCAAGAGGATTATCAACGGCACAGAGGATCTCGCGGTCGTCGGTGAAGCAAACGACGGCCTCGAGCTCCTCGAGCTTCTCGGCAGGGTAAGCCCCGACATGGTTGTCCTCGACATCTCTATGCCTCGTCTCAGAGGAATCGAGGCAATTCAGGAGATTAGAAGGATTCGTCCGAACGCCCGGGTCCTCATTCTCACGATGCACAAGGACAAGGAATATATGTACCAGTCGCTTTCCTCGGGAGCAATGGGCTACCTTCTCAAAGAGGACGCAGACCAAGAGCTGTTCGCCGCCATCGGGCGGATACGACAGGGAAAAACCTACGTCTCGCCCCACTTCTCGGATCAGGTGCTTGACGACCTCGTGCAGGCAGGAAAAGGAGAGGGGAAGCTTTCTCCGGAGACCGACGCGCTCACCGTGCGTGAAAGGCAGATCGTCAAATTGATTGCCGAAGGCCGTTCGAGCAAGGAGATAGGTGATCTTCTCTTCATCAGTCCCAGGACCGTCGAGAACCACCGAGCCAACATAATGGAGAAGCTTCATCTCAACAAGGTAGTCGACCTGGTGAAATATGCCGTTCGAAAAGGATATGTGTGAGGCCTGAAGAGGCTTTCCTGAGCCGGGTTCGTTCAACATAGCGTTCCGCAGAATTCATTCCCGTTACCGACCGACTCCATCTTTTCCTTCGCTACGCTAGGCTTTCGCTTTAGGAAAAGATTACGCAGGGGCAATCGCTACTTTATTCTGCGGAACGCTCTAGGTATTTCTACCTACTTCACAGTGAGTGTTTCTGCGGATTGTGATGCCCCCGCCTGAGCTGCAACATTATAGTTAGACATGGAAGGGGATAGGGATGGATCGGCACAAGATTATTCTGTCCAGTCCCAGCCGCCGTTTTCGCCGGCGTCTTTGCCGGATCATCGAAACGAGGCCGTATGCAGGTATCGCCCTGGATCCGGGGGCGGAATGTAGGTCGGGGAACGCGAGGCCGGCTCAGCCCCTACGCGCGATAGAGACGATTCGGAAGGGGGCGGCCGACGTTCCACCAGTTCTCACTCAAGACGCGCACGTCACACGCATTGCAAACGTCGGATAGAAGACGAGAAAGGAGGAAGAAATGACAACAGTGAAGGACATCCTGAACCAGAAAGGGACACCCGTATGGTCGGTGGGAGCGCAGGATACAGTGCTTGAGGCGCTCACGATGCTGGAGAAGAGGGACGTAGGAGCCTTGGTCGTTGAGAACGCTTTCGGCCGGGTAGTCGGGATTGTTTCGGAGCGAGATTATGCCCGCAAAGTGGAGCTCAAGGAGAGAAGGGCGGGGGAAGTGCTGGTCCAGGACATAATGACCCCCGTGAACGAAGTATTCGGCGTGAAGCCCGAAACGACAATAGAAGAGTGCATGGTACTCATTTCGGAAAGAAAAGTGCGCCATCTGCCCGTTTTCAGTGGGTCGAGGGTTATGGGGCTCGTTTCCATCGGGGACGTGCTCAAGCTGACAATTGAGGAGAAGGAAGAGGAAATAGAGCACCTGAACAGGTACATCGCGGGAGGATACGTGTAAACTCAGCTTAAGCGCCCCATATCTCCTCATGCCGGATCACTGCGCCACTGAGGCGAGGACAAGATGGGAGGATGGCGTACGTAGTCGCACATCGGGAAAGAATGGGCAGAGATAAGGAGGCGAACCGTTGATCATTAAGTGTCGCACAAAAGGCGGCTACGCTAAATGGGGAACTATTGGGTACAAAGAGGATGCTGACGAAGCAGAGCTGCACGGCGATGCTGATTTCGTCGAGTTCTTTTCAGTGATAGGCCTGGGCCGCGCAACATACACGCCGTCGGAGGGCCTCAAGTATCTTCGAGCGCTCCTGGCGGCATTCTCCCATTCTTCAATGATCGTCATGATCAGGGATGCAGATCCCTGGTTGGACAATATGTGGAAGAGAGTATGATTGCTGCTGCGATTCCACATAACATTGTCAGTGATGAGAGTTCATGCACGTCGGGCTCAAGATACCTTTCGCCCGTTCCCGTGACACAATTCGACGGCCGGTTCCATCTCTGCCTGTCGGAGCCGCTATTAGTTCAGTTTTTAGGACGGAATCCTGGTTCTTGGAGTGAAGGGAAGATCCGCACAGACCGTTCCGGTCACAATCGCCTAGCGTAAGCTATCGATATTGCAAAGAAAGAAGTCTGCATGGGCGAAACCGCCATGATCGGCATGGATCTTACCCTTATTCCGCGAGGCTTGCCTAAAACACGGATGAGAGACCGAATGAGCTGCATTCCCTCCACTGACCAAGACGAGGCGGCAGCCACGCCTGACCACTTCGCACAGTATGTCCGCGAGATATCCCGGCACGCCCTTCTCTCCAAGGACGAGGAGCGGGAGGCGGCGGAGCGGATACGCCTGCACCAAGACAAGAAGGCCGAGCAGAGGCTCGTCACCGCCAATTTGAGGCTCGTTGTGAAGATCGCCTGCCAGTATGGCCGGTACAAACCGAACCTTCTCGATTTCATCCAGGAGGGCAACCTCGGCCTCCTCGAGGCGGCGAAAAGGTACGATCCCGCAAGGGGGCTCAGGTTCTCGACTTACGCGTCCTTCTGGATTCGCGCTTACATTCTCAAACATCTCATGGACTCCTGGAGCGTGGTAAAGATGGGAACGACCGACGCCCAGCGGGCGCTCTTTTATCGTTTCAGCCGAGAGAAGAACAGGATCGAGAGATCGGGAATGGAGGCGACGTCCGAGCTCCTCGCCGATGCCTTCGGCGTACGCGCCTCTGACGTGGAGGAGATGGAGTCGAGGCTCGGGAATCCCGACGTATCCCTCGACGAGCCGTGCTTCGGAGAAGGGGATACTCTCATGGATACTATCAGCGCCGGCGAGGACGTCGAGGAGATCGTCGCCAGACGGCAGGAGAGGGACCTCGCCGAACGGTGGCTCGGCGAGGTCAGGGAACGTCTCAACGAGATGCAGCGCTTCATCTTCGACAACCGCATCGTGGCGGAGGAGCCGATGACGCTCAACGAGATAGGGGAGCGATTCCGCGTCACGAGAGAAGCAGTGAGACAGATGCAGGCCAAGATATCGAAAGCGCTCGTCAAGAGGCTCCGGTCGAAGGCCCATCGTTTTCGTGGGTCCGCCCTTGACCGGACGAGACGGCAGTCGCCGATGTCCAAGTGGCAGTAGAGGAGCCCTTCTTGCGAGGGATCGGCACCTTTTTGGGCATTATTCTCCCCCATCTTCTCTGTTTCTTCGCCGTTGCCTGCTTGAGGAACATTTCGATTTTCCAGGGGGGGCGATGCGTTTGGCTCGGTTCATCATCGACGGACGTCGCGTAGGACCGATACCACAGCGGACTTTAGTTGCCGACCCTTACCGCATGCTTCCTTTCTCCCGGGAATCTGTAGAATCCATCGAACCGGCTTGGGAGCCACTTGTAGGTGACTTTCTCACCTGAGCCTTCCTCCTCAACCCGCCCTCCAAACCATGAAGCTTTCAAGCGGCCTTCGCTGATGCGCATAGATCCGGTAATGATCGGAACGGTGCATGTTTGCAGGAAGTTGGAGGGTCATGTATGATGAGAGAGACAGTTAGCCATCGCTTGCTTTGGAAGCGCGCGGGACCGTAAAGGAGAGGAAGCCATAGGCAGAAACTGAACTACGTCCTTGCTCTCCGGGGCAAACGAAGGGAGGGTGTGCACGAAGGCGTGAACAGCGGGCGAGTCGGAAGCGCGGTCGGCGTCGACCGGCCGCTTTCAAAAAGAAGTGCGACGCTGCTTGAGCGGCGTCGAAGGTAGCTTCGAAGGGATGTGACCGGATATGTGCGGAATTGTGGGGGTGACGGGGCATGCCGTTACTGAGCGGGCGTTGCGGCGAGCCATCGATTCGCTGCGGCATCGAGGGCCGGATGGCAGCGGCGTGTTCCTGGATCCCAAAACCCCCGTCGCCTTAGGGCACGCACGACTTGCCATCATCGACTTGGTGACCGGGGCACAGCCGTTATATTCGGAAGAGAGGGATATCGTCCTTGTCTGTAATGGCGAGATTTACGATTTCGAACACTTGCGTGAAGAGCTGATCCCGCTGGGCCATGTGTTCCACACGCGCAGCGACTCGGAAGTGATCATCCACCTCTATCAGCAATACGGCCTCTCCTTTGTGGATCACCTGCGTGGTGAGTTTGCCTTTCTCCTCTACGACCGGCACAACCGGAAGCTCCTGGCTGTGCGCGATCGATTCGGGATCAAGCCGCTCTTCTTCAATAATCAGAACGGCCGTCTTCTCTTTGCGTCAGAGGCCAAGGCGATGATGGCGACGGGCTTGCTCACTCCCCGTCTCAGTATCGAAAGCATCCGCGATCATTTTAGCATGGTGATCCCCGACTCGATGTTTGAGGGGGTCGAAGCTGTTCCCCCGGGGTGTCTGCTCATTGCGGACCTCGAAGAACATACGCACGAAATAAGACGTTATTGGGACTGCGACCTGCCCCCGGAAAACGACAGAGGTGAGGAAAGGGACTTTGGCCGCTGCCTCGAAATTCTTCGGGAGGAATTCGACAGGGCGGTGCAATTCCGCCTCAGGGCAGATGTTCCCGTCGGCGTCTATCTCAGCGCGGGGATCGATTCGGCGATTGTCGCGGCCACAGTCGCCAAATACCACCGCGAAAGGGTGATGGCATTTAACATCTCCTTTCCGGAGGACGAGGCGTTTGACGAAAACCGGCTGTCCCGGGAGATGGCGGCCAAGATCGGGGCAGAGTTCCACTCTGTCGAGTGCACCCCTCAGGCACTCCTGGAAAACATGGAAGAGTCTATCTGGGTGACGGAGCTGCCCTTCGTGAACTTCCACGGTGTCGGAAAGTTCATGCTGTCACGTTTAGCCCGCGAGCACGTGAAAGTTATCCTCACCGGTGAAGGAGCCGACGAGGTGTTCCTCGGGTACATCTTTTTTCAGCCCGGGCAGGGCGGGCTGGCCGATCAGATCGTACACAAGCCGACGGAGCGGGAAGAACCGAGGCGCTCCCAGACGGGCGCGGGACTGGAGACACTTGGAATCGCCCCCATATCGGGGTATTTCGATCTGCTGTCCCCGAAAGCCCAGAGAATCATTCTCTGCCTTTTCCACAGAAGACATTGGGCCCGACTCATGGCGTGCGATGTGCTGCAAAGGCTGAAAGAACGGAGCGATCGGAATCAAGTGGAAGGGCGGCCACCTGTCAGGAAGATGCAATATGCCTGGATCAAGAATATGCTTGCCCCTTACCTCCTGACTATTCTTGGCGACCGCGCAGAAATGGGACACTCTATCGAGGGCAGGACCCCATTCCTGGACCATTACCTCTTTGAGACAGCGCGTCGTATCCCGGACCGCTTCAAGATTCACAACGGTGTTGAGAAGCATGTGCTGCGGGAAGCCTTCAAAGAGAGGGTCACGGAGGCCATCTATGCCCGAAAGAAGTGGCCGTACTCGGCCCCACCCCTGTGGATTGAAAAAGGCCGATATTCAAGGCTGGATTCCCTCTTGGGGAAGTATCTCAGCCGCGAAGCCATCACGAGGAGCGGCATTTTCAGTTATTGGCGAATCCGTGCATGGCAGTGGTTCTTGAAGCTCGTCTTCTTCGACTGTCGGTTCAAAAGAGTGCTGAACAACGGGTTTCTGTTGATCCTGACCGTCCAGATCCTCGATCACCTCTTCGTGCAGCGGTTCGAAGAGAACCTCAACCGCACGGTGCTCTAGGTCGGCGTTGCATCTTTCAGCGGGTAATCGATAGATCCTATCAAGCACGCCTGTGCAACCTTCGTGGGTGTAAGCATTATTTTAACTATTTGTAATAATTACAGAAAGACCCTTACACCTACAAGTGCGGCATGGAGCAGGTCGATGGAATCTATCGATCACCATCTCAAAGCCGCAGCCGAAGGTTACCCGTCCAGCAGGTTCCTGATCGTCCGTGCGATCTCTCTCTTCGTGAGGGGCTTCATGGCGAAGGCCTTGATGCCTGCCGCCCTGGCCTTGTCGGCATCGACTACGTAGCTGAAGCCCGTGCACATGATAATAGGCATATCCGCCCTGATAGCAAGGACCTCTCTGGCAAGCTCGATACCCGTCATCTCGGGCATGGTCTGGTCGGTAATGATGAGGTCAAATCGCGATGGGTCAAGCCTGAAAAGGGCAAGTGCCTCCCTGCCGTTCATCCGGGATATCACCTCGTAGCCGAGCTCCGCGAGGATGTCTTCACCCATTTCCACGAGGGCTTCTTCGTCATCGACGAAGAGGATACGCTCACATCCCGTGGGGATCTCGTCGTCACGGAGCGCATCGGTTTCAAGGTCTCCGGTAATCCGTGGGAAGTATACGGTAAAAGTGGAGCCTCTGCCGGGTTCACTCTCGACGGCGATATGGCCCTCGTGCTGCTTCACGATGCCGTGGACCACGGAAAGACCGAGGCCCGTTCCTTCTCCCACCTTCTTCGTCGTGAAGAAGGGGTCGAATATCTTTTCCATGATGT